>TARA_R110001592_G_scaffold27763_21_pt1 | contig 33718 bp, 40 predicted proteins | sample TARA_R110001592 | Tara Oceans TARA_R110001592 (sample SAMEA4398387) | marine metagenome | biome: Polar Biome; feature: [SRF] surface water layer (ENVO:00010504); material: water (ENVO:00002006), including particulate matter (ENVO:01000060) such as... | depth 5 m | reverse complement strand
ATGGATACACAAACAGAAAGCGCATTTTGCACGCACATTGTTGAGCAAACAAAGGGTAAGACCTATATTCTGATTACGCATAAGCAGGCTTTGTTGACGACCGTTGATCGCCTGATTTTGATGCATAACGGTAAGGTTATTATGGATGGGCCGCGTGATGAAGTGATTGCGGCGCTCAATTCAGGTAAAATCAAGGTAAAGGCGAGTTAGCAGCAATATGGATCAGCAGGAATCAGCATATATGAACGAATTGGAGGCCGCCATGCGGATGCGTCCGTCTTCGCCTGCTATTTTGTTGTTGGTGACGATTATGGCGTTTGTGGCTTTTCTTATTGTTTGGGCGGCGGTTTCGCAGGTCGAAGAACTCACCCGCGCGCAAGGGCAGATTGTCCCCTCCAAGGAATTACAAGTCGTACAAAGTCTGGAAGGCGGCATTTTACAAGAGCTTTTGGTCGCCAAGGGTGATTTCGTTAAAAAGGGGCAAGTTTTGATGCGCCTGAGTGACGTGATGTTTTCATCCGAGGAGCGCGGTACAGAGGCGCGCTTTATGTCGCTGGAGGCCAAGAAGGCACGATTACACGCAGAGAGCGCAGGGCAGGATTTTACCGTGTCAGAGGACATCAAAGCCAAAATCCCCGCCATCGTAGACAATGAAAAATCATTATATGAATCCCGTCAAAATGAATTGAACTCGGCCTATAAAATTCAAGATGAGAAAATCAATAAGGCGCAAGCCGATTTGGGCGAGGTGGACGCGGAAATCAATCGCTTATCGCAAAGCCGGATATTATTGAATAAGGAACTGAAAATCACCAAAGATATGGTGGCCAAACGCGCGGTGCCGAAATTGGATCAAATCAGACTAGAGCGTGAATTGGGCGATATTTCAGGGCAAATCAATGCGCGTCAGCAAGAGAAGAAGGGCTTGCAGGCCTCATTGAAGAGCGCAGAGAATGAACGAAAAATTCAGTTGGATAAATTCAGGTCGGTGGCTCTGGAGGAATTAAACGAAGTCGAAACACAGATGGCCTCCTTAAGGGAAAATTTGAAATCGATTGGTGATCGCGTGGATCGAACGGAAATTCGCGCCCCTGTTGATGGCATTGTCAATCAGATTACCCTTAGAACAATCGGCGGTATTGTTGAACCGGCGATGAAGCTGATTGAAATTGTGCCGGGTGATGATGAGCTTAAAATTCTGGCGAAGGTGAAGCCCGATGAAATCGCGTTTCTAAAAGTCGGGCAGGCGGTCAAGGTTAAGGTGAGCGCGTATGATCCGCAGATCTATGGTGCGCTTGACGGTGTCTTGACCCGCATCGCAGCCAGCAGCGTGAGTGATCGCGAGGGGAATGTGATGTTCGAGGTTGAGGTCAGAACCAACACGAACCATTTGGGGACGCAGGCTAAACCCTTACCCATTACATCGGGTATGGTGGCAACGGTTGAAATTATTACCGGCAAACGCACCATTTTAAATTATCTGCTGAAACCCTTTCACCGTGGCCTGAACCGCGCATTCAGGGAAAGGTGAGCGCCCTATGTTCAAAACGATCAATGCATCGAAATGGGCGTGGCTTCATGTTGTATTCTTGCTTGCGCTGTTGGTGTTTGCGGTATCCCTTAGCGATTCTCAAAACCCGATACGCCTGACATTGCAGCATAGCGTGTTTGACCAGTTTAACCGCCTGCATCCGCGCCCGCCAACGCGTGATGTTGTGATCGTTGATATTGATGAAAAGTCCCTTGATTTGATCGGGCAATGGAACTGGCCGCGCGATATTATGGCGGAACTCACCAAAAGCTTGAGCGATAAGGGCGCTAAGGTCATTGCGTTTGATGGCGTTTTTGCCGAGCCGGATCGCACATCACCGCATATTTTGTATAAAAATGTCCCGCAAGAACAAATCAGCCAATTTCCCGAGACGGTTCAAAAAGACGGTGTGTTCTTTAATTATGACGAAGTGTTCGCGCAAGAAATCAAAAAATCAAAGATCTTCGTTGCCGCTTTTACCTATGGGCGGCAGGATCGTGAACATTCGCTGCCCTTGAACAAGAACCGCATTCTGGCGCGCAGCGATGTCAAATCTGTATTCGTAAGGGATGCCTCTTATTTCAGTGCAGCAGCCGTGAATTTATTGCCGATTGCCAAAGCCGCAGCAGGCAATGGAAGCTTTATGGCCAAACCCGATGAGGATGGTATTTTGCGGCGCGTCGGTTTGATTTTCTCTAACGGGGAAAATATCTATCCGTCGTTAAGTCTTGAAGCGTTGCGCGTTGCGACGCTGGGGCGCAAGAGCACGGTGCGTCTGGCTGATGTGCCGGAGGAAGAAAAAGGCGCGATTGATACGGATTACCGTATTTTGGTTGGTGATGCGTTTATCCCCGTGGAAAGCAACGGCATTTTATATGTTTATTACCGTCATTTTTGTAATGAAGATGACGTGCGGGCGAATGCTGCGCTCTGTCCTGTTGCGGATTATATTCCGGCCTATAAATTCCTGAAAGATGACTTTGCGCAAGATGTTGAAAAAGCCGTGAAGGGGAAAATTGTTCTGATCGGCGCGAGCGCGGAAGGGTTGAAAGACTTACGAAGCACCGCCTTGCGTCCCTTTAGACCGGGCGTTGAAGTGCATGCCAATGTGATTGAGCAGATTTTAAATGGTGATTATTTGCTGCGCCCGTCGGTAACGCGCGGGGTTGAGGCGCTCTTTATTTTGATCGCAGGCGTGTTTTTCATCGTGGTTTCGCCTTTTGTGGGGATTGCGGTTTCGGTTGCCTTGTGTTTTTCCATTGTCGCATTGGCGGTTTTTGGCGCGTATTTTGTCTATGTTGATTACGGGTTGTTGATTGACCCTGTTTATCCGTCATTGGTGGTTTTGACCATTTTCATTGTCTCAACGATTTTGTCCTATGCCAGAGCCGAAGCGCGGCGCAAGCAAATCCGCAATGCGTTTGGGATGTATGTTGCCGCCGATGTGATGCGCGATTTGGAAAGAAACCCTGAAAAGCTGAAACTTGGCGGAGAAAATCGTGCTTTGACGGTTATGTTTACCGATATTCGGAAATTCACATCAATTTCAGAAGGCTTGTCGCCTGAAGAATTGATCGTATTGATGAATGATTTTTTGACGGCGATGACCGATATCGTGATGCGCCATCAGGGCACTGTCGATAAATATATCGGTGATGCGATGATGAGCTTTTGGAATGCGCCGCGCGCTATTGAACGCCATGCGCGTGAATCATGTTTGGCAGCGCTGGAAATGCAATCAGCCTTGGCACCTGTGAATGAACGGCTTGTTGAAAAGGCGCAGGAAAGCGGCGCTGTGCCGATTCTGTTAAATGCTGGCATCGGAATCAATACAGGCTCTTGCGCAGTTGGGAATATGGGTTCGAAGCAACGCTTTGCCTATTCGGCCTTAGGAGATGCGGTGAATTTGGCCTCGCGTTTAGAGGGGCAGACGAAAATCTATCATATCAACATTATTGTTGGGCAAAGCACCTATGAGGCGGCGTCTGATTTGGCGATGATTGAATTGGATTTAATCAAGGTCATCGGTAAGAGCGAACCTGTGCGTATATATGGTCTGTTCGGCGATCAGGACGTCGCGCAGCAGGCTCCGTTTAGAAAATGGCAGGCATGTCACACGCAAATGCTGGATGATTACAGAGCGCGTTCTTTTGATAAAGCCAAAGAGGGTGCATACAAATGTATGCAGATTGCTGGTAATCAGTATCAGGAGCTGTATGAGATGTATGCCAGCCGCATGGAGAGCTTGAACGCGCAGGACTTACCCGATGATTGGGACGGCGTTATCGAGGCCGATAGAAAATAGGGCAGCGTTGCCTTATGATGAGGCGGTTGCGTCATACTTAAATGTCGCGGTTTTCCCATTCTAGAATGGTTTTTATGACCTCGTCTTCGGGAACGGGGCGCGCGAAATAATACCCTTGCGCATAGTGACAGCCCATGTCTTTTAATATTTGGGCTTCTTCAAGATGTTCAACGCCCTCGGCGATGATCAACATATCGAGATTTTTACCCAGTGTGATAATTGAGCGCACCAATTCTTTCGAATTTTTCTGTTCTTGTATATCACGCACGAAGCTTTGATCAACTTTAAGCGTGTTGATGGGGTAGGTGTGCAGATAATTCAAAGAGGAATAGCCTGTTCCGAAATCATCTATCGAAATGCCCATGCCTGCTTTGCGGCACATGGCTAATGTTTCTTTCGCGGTGTCAGGCTGTGCGACCAGAAGGCGTTCGGTGATTTCAAGGTGAAGCTGCTCTGCCTTGACGCCGGTTTCCTTGATCGAATTGTTAATATTCTCAATAAAGTTGGGGGAGGAGAAATCCTCGCTTGAGAAATTGACACTCATATTTAGGTCGCGGTGGTATTGTGTGGCGCTTTGAATGCGTTTTAAGGCGTTGCAGGCTTCTTTGAATGCCCAGTTGCTGGCCTGTACGATTTGACCGTTATTTTCGATGACAGGAATAAAGACCGCCGGAGAAATAAACCCTTTTTCAGGATGTATCCAGCGCATTAATGCTTCGAATCCGTAAATATCGCCATTTTTTAAATCAATGATGGGCTGGTAATATAAGGATATTTCATCATTTTCGAGCGCGCTCATGAATTCACTCGCAATTCTGAGGTTTTCAACGGCATCGGTCTGCTCAAGATAGCAGCGTTCTACATTCTCTGCGCTTGATTCGACTTTATTTTGTTTTTTGAGGTCGGCGCGATTAAGCATGTCACGATAACGCGTCAAAATGACCTGAACTGTCATACGCAAGACAGAATCGGCGCTTTCAAGGCGGCGGGAGAAATCCTCTTTGGTGATTTCCAATACGGTGCAATCCTCGATTACTGTCACAGTTGCAGTGCGCGGTGCGTTATCAATAAGGGACATTTCACCAATCATAGAACCTGCGCCGCGTGTGCCGACGACGCGCTTTTGTCCGTTGGGGTTTTCGACGGTAATTTCGACCTTACCATCCTCAATAATATAGGCGTTTTCGCCTGTGTCACCTTGGCGCATGATCACATGACCAGCACTGAAATTTTTCGGAGATTTTGTTGTTGAGTACATCTATTCAGGACTTTCGATCGTACTAATTCAAATAGAGTATGAATATACTTCATTAGTATTGCGTTAATGATGCCCGTTTTTTGATATGAAAATCAATGAAGAATATTGAGATGTTTTTTTAAGAACACTTGACAAACAGGCTCAAGCATCGCTATGTTCGCCCTCGTTGTAGGATTTTTGCAGGATTTTGGAAAATGAAAGTTGTCAATTCACTAAAAACATTGAAAAAACGTGACCGCAATTGCCGTGTTATTCGTCGCAAGGGTCGTGTTTACGTGATTAATAAGAAAAACCCACGCTTCAAGGCGCGTCAAGGGTAGTTCTTTTAAGTCACCATAATACAATCTTAAAAGTTTTATTTTATGGTAGAATCGTGGACAAGTTGTTCACGGTTTTGTTTTTGTTGAAAAATTCATTTTGTTTGCAATAGAGTGGGTGCATTCTGCTTTCGAGTCTGGTATATCCTACTTACCACGCAATTTCATAGTAATAGAACGGACGATTCATGTTCTCTAAACTTTTCGGTTTTATGTCGGCTGATATGGCCATTGATCTAGGAACAGCGAATACGCTTGTTTATGTCAAAGGGCAAGGGATTGTTCTCAATGAACCATCAGTGGTGGCGATTTCGATTATGGGTGGAAAGAAGCACACACTGGCTGTTGGTGATGAAGCCAAGCAAATGCTTGGAAGAACACCGGGCAGTATCATCGCAACGCGCCCTTTGCGCGATGGTGTTATTGCCGATTTCGAAGTCACAGAAGCCATGATCAAACATTTTATCCGTAAGGTGCATAACCGCCGTACTTTCGTATCCCCTAAAATGATTATTTGCGTCCCCTCCGGTTCAACCGCCGTGGAACGCCGCGCGATTCAAGAATCAGCGGAGAGCGCAGGCGCCAGTGAGGTCGGCTTGATTGAAGAGCCAATGGCGGCGGCAATCGGCGCGGGGCTTCCGGTGACGGAGGCGACAGGCTCAATGGTTGTTGATATTGGCGGCGGTACAACAGAGGTCGCCGTTATTTCACTGGGCGGTATTGTTTATGCGCGTTCTGTGCGTGTGGGCGGCGATAAAATGGACGAAGCCATTATCGCTTATATTCGCCGCGTGCATAATTTGCTTATCGGTGAGAGTACGGCAGAGCGCATTAAAAAAGAGATCGGCTCAGCCTGTATTCCTGGTGATGGTGAAGGCCGCACGATGGAAATTCGCGGCCGTGATCTGATGAACGGCGTGCCTAAGGAAATTGTGATTACAGAACGTCAGGTTGCCGAAGCGTTGGCTGAACCTGTCGGACAGATTGTTGAAGGGGTGAAAGTTGCCCTTGAACATACCGCGCCTGAATTGGCAGCCGATATTGTTGATAAGGGAATTGTCCTAACAGGCGGTGGTGCTTTATTGACCAATCTTGATTTTGTTTTACGTCATGCCACGGGGCTGGCTGTAACCTTGGCGGATGATCCGCTCTCCTGCGTTGCATTGGGTACCGGTCACGCGTTAGAAGCCGGAAAGTCACTGCGTCATGTTTTGATTGGCACTTATTAGAAGAACATATCCGAACATTGGATTGTGCATTGATAAAAACATGCTGTGCCTATAATCTGCACGTTTAAACGCAATATTTTATCAGAATTTAAGAGCATTGAACCGTCAAATAAAATTCAAAAGTGCTGCACGACGTTTGCCGCTTCCATGGGGAGGCTCGTCTTTTCCATCTCTGTTTTTGATGGCTTTATCCCTTATACTTATGGGCATCTCCACATTTCGCCCTAACGCCTTCGAGCATTTGCGCACCCATACCGCCGATCTCTTTGCACCGGCATTATCAACAGTGAGCATGCCGTTCCAGCAAGCCAATTTGTTCTTTCACGACATAACCAATCTGGCACAATTACAGGCGGATAATTCACGATTACAACAGGAAAATGCGCGTCTTCGGCAATGGTATCAAACGGCGCTGCTGCTGGATTCGGAAAATAAATCTTTGCGCGACCTGCTCAATTTGGATGTTGACCCGACTTATGGGCGCATCAGTGCGCGCATATTGGCCGATTCCGGTAACACCTACGTCAAAAGCCTCTTGGTGACAGCCGGAGAAAATGATGGCGTGAAGAAAGGCGCCGCGGTTGTTTCAGGTGAGGGGCTGGTCGGGCGCGTTGTTGAGGTCGGCGTGGTCACATCGCGCATTTTGTTGATTAATGATATTAACTCACGCGTACCTGTCGTGGTTGAGGATACGGGGCAGCATGCGATTATGGCGGGAGCGAACGAGCGCAACCCAAAACTGATACATTTGCCCGAAGACAGTAAAATCACCGAGGGCGCGCGCATTATTACATCGGGTTATGGCGGAGCATATCCGCATGGCATTCCCATCGGGCGCGTTGTTGTGAGTGAGGACGGAGCAATGAATGTTGTTCTGTTTTCTGATTTTGACAGGCTGCAAATCGTAAGAATTTTAGCCAAAGAACAGAAATAAAAAGGCCATGGTAAGGAAGAAGCAATAATGCAATCATTATCGGAATATCTGGATATTTTTGTGCGTGTCTGCGCGGTTTATGCGTGCATGTTCGTGCTGTTTATCCTGAATATTATTTCTGTGTCTGCGCCTTTATCTATCACCATCGACGTGCCTTTTATGTTGATGACATTTTATTATTGGTCGATTTACAGGCCGACCTTGATACCGCCCGCTCTTGTCTTTTCTGCGGGGATTTGTCTTGATTTGCTTAGTGGTTGGCCCGTGGGGTTAAATGCTTTTATCTTTTTGGTCTTGCGCCATAACGTCGCATCACAACGTATTTTTCTGACGGGACAGCCCTTTATGGTGATTTGGTTCGGTTACATGATCGTAGGCAGCGGCGCATTATTTATGCAATGGCTGTTGTTCGGGCTGATGCGTTTGCAATGGAACAGCCTTGAGCCGGTGTTTCTCTCTGCTTTTATCAGTATTTTGATTTTCCCGATTATCAGTTTGGTTTTGCACCTGTCGCACAAGATATTGCCTGAAATACAGGGTCAATATAGCGCGGTGACGTAAGGGCGAATCTGATGAACCATGATGAATATAGTGAGAAAATTTTCACCCGCCGCGCGTTTTTCGTCGGCGCGTTGCAGGCAATTGGCTTGTGCATTTTGGGCGGGCGGCTTGCATGGTTGCAAATTGCGCAAGGTAAGCGATACCGCATGCTCTCTGATAAAAACCGAATTAATATTAAAATTCTGCCGCCGCCGCGCGGTCAGATTGTTGATCGGTTCGGCGTGCCGCTGGCGGTGAATACGCAAACTTACCGCGTATTGATTATTCCTGAACAAACCGATGACATCGAAAAATCCCTGCGCGCCTTGCAGAATATTATTGATGTTGAGGACAGAGATATCGTGCGCGTTGTTGGCGATTCGTTGAAAGGCTCCAAGTTTATTCCGATCAAAATCAGGGAAGGTTTATCATGGGGCGAGGTCGCAAGGGTCGAGGTGAATTTGCCAGACTTGCCCGGATTATTCATTGATGTCGGGGATATCCGTTCTTATCCGTATCGCGATGCAACGGCGCATATAGTTGGCTATGTGCGCGCCGTTTCCAAGGATGATTTACAAGATGATGATCCGGTCTTACGGTTGCCGGGGTTTCGCATTGGTAAAACGGGCATTGAAAGATATTACGATGATGCGTTGAGGGGCAAGGCAGGCGCCGCGGAGGTGGAGGTCAATGTCATTGGACGTGAGGTGCGTGAGTTAAAGCGCAAGGACGCGGTATCGGGGCGGCGTGTGACCCTTTCGATTGATGGGGAATTGCAACGCTTTGCGATGGAGACCCTCTCAGAATATAAAAGTGCCTCTGCCGTTATCATGGATGCCCATACAGGTGCAATTTATGCCATGGCGTCTTATCCTGCCTTTGATCCCAATATGTTCGTGCGGGGATTTTCCAATGATGAATGGAAGGAAATTATCGAAGATACGGGCTTGCCGCAAACCAACAAAGCCATTTCAGGGCAATACCCGCCCGGATCAACGTTTAAAATGGTGACTGCGCTGGCGGGGTTAAAGGCGGGCGTTATCAATAAAAACACCCATGCTTTTTGCTCGGGTAAATATGAATATGGCAAAGATAGTTTTCATTGCTGGAAAAAACAGGGCCACGGCAATGTTGATTTGGCAACGGCGCTGGAACAATCATGTGACATCTATTTTTATAAAATGGCCACCGAAGTCGGCATTGATGCCATTTCAGAAATGGCACATAGCTTGGGACTTGGTGAAACATTAGGGTTGGAGCTTAGTCAGGAGAAATTTGGTTTGATCCCGACCATTGCTTGGAAACGCAAAGTCATGGGAAAGCCATGGTATCCGGGCGAAACAATCGTATCGAGCATCGGTCAGGGCAATGTTTTGGCAACGCCGTTGCAACTGGCGGTGATGACGGCGCGCATGGTAAATGGTGGTTATGCTGTGAAGCCGTGGATTACCGGATATCTTGGCGATCAGTTTTTGGCGCAGGAAGAATGGGAATCCATCGGCCTATCGCAGAGCGATCTGAAACTGGTCATGCAGGGCATGGAGCGCGTCGTGAATAGTAACAGAGGCACAGCCTATGCATCCAGAATTAAGGAAGAGGGGATGGAAATGGGCGGCAAGACCGGAACCTCACAGGTGCAAAGAATCACCGCAGAGCAGCGCCGTTTGGGTGTTAAGAATGGTGACTTACCGTGGAAGCAAAGACACCATGCGTTGTTTGTGGGCTACGCACCCTTAAGCAACCCGCGTTATGTGTGCTCGGTCGTCGTGGAGCATGGGGTCGGCGGATCAAGTGCGGCGGCGCCGCTGGCGAAAGTATTGCTGGAGCAAACGCAAATACGCGACCCTGCGCGCACGCAGATGCAGCCCGAAATTATTGAACACACAGAACCTGCCCAAACATTCTGGCCGCCTAAAAAGCCGCTGGATACCGATAAACAGGAAGAGTTATAATCATGGTTTATTCAATGTTTGTCCAAAATGATATGAGTTTTGCCCAGAAATTGGCAAAACTAAACTGGTGGCTGGTGATTCTTGTTTTCATGATGGCGGCGGTTGGCATTGCCTCTCTCTATTCCGCGGCGGGGGGGAGTTTTGACCCATGGGCATCGCGTCAGCTTGCGCGCTTTGGTGTTGGTGTTATCGGCATGATTGTGATTGCCCTGATTGACATCAGGTGGTGGTATCGTTTGACGTGGCCGATTTATTTCATTGGGCTTCTTTTGCTGGTCTTTGTTGAAATTAAGGGGCATGTCGGCATGGGGGCGCAGCGTTGGATCAATCTTGGTTTTATGCAGCTTCAACCGTCGGAATTGGTGAAAATCGCCGTTGTTATGGCATTGGCACGACATTTCCATGGTGCAAGTCCCGAACAAGCACGCAGGTTATCGTTTTTGATTGTGCCCGCACTGGTGATTGCTGCGCCTGTTGGCTTGGTTTTGCTGCAGCCTGATTTAGGGACATCGCTTATGATTGTAATGGCAGGGGGGGCGATGGTGTTTATCGCGGGGGCGCCGGTATGGCTTTTTGTCGGCGCCATTGCTTTGTGCGCGATTAGCGTGCCGATTGTTTGGCAATTTATGCATGATTACCAAAAACAGCGCGTTATGACATTTTTAAACCCTGAATCTGACCCGTTGGGCGCGGGGTATCACATTACACAATCAAAAATAGCGATTGGTTCGGGCGGTGTTGAGGGCAAGGGGTTCTTGCAAGGCACGCAGAGCCATTTGAACTTTCTGCCTGAAAAACAAACCGACTTTATTTTTACGCTATGGGTTGAGGAGTGGGGACTTTTCGGCGGGATCTTCCTGTTATGCTTGTTTTTGTTTGTTTGTATTACGGGTTTGAGCACCTCTATCCGTTGTAAGCATAATTTCGGGCGCTATCTGGCATTGGGGGTGAGTATCAATTTCTCACTGTATGTTTTCATCAATATTGCCATGGTGATGGGGCTGATCCCTGTTGTGGGTGCACCTTTGCCGCTTATTTCCTATGGCGGAACGTCGATGTTGGCGGCCTTGATCGGTTTTGGATTGATGATGTCGTGCGGCATTTATCGCCACAGCAAAGTGACGCGCTAAAAAAAGCGCGCCATATCTGATTTTTTAATGAATGTGAATGTTTCGGCGCTTAGGCTGCGATTTCGATGCCTTTATCCTGCAACAGTTTTTGCAGCTCGCCGGCCTCGTACATTTCACGCACGATATCGCACCCACCAAGAAATTCACCCTTAACATAAAGTTGGGGAATGGTTGGCCAATCTGCGAAATCTTTGATTCCCTGACGGATATCATTGTCTTCCAAAACGTTAATGTCGCGGAAGGGAACGCCAAGCTGTGATAAAACCTGAACGACCATGGATGAAAAACCGCATTGTGGGAAGATCGCAGTGCCTTTCATGAAAAGCACGATGTCATTTTCGTCCAGCTCTTTTTGAATTCGTGTGAAAATTACATTTTCCATTGTTCAATATTCCTCTTTATTTATTCGGGTACAGATGTTTGTAAGGCCAGTGCGTGCAATTCATTGCCGACTTTGTCCTGCAATGCGTCATAGACCATTCTATGCTGCTCTACACGTGATTTCCCTATAAAGGCAGGGGATTCGACATAGGCCGCGTAATGATCGCCGTCGCCGCGCAAATCTTCAATGCGCACTGTTGCATCGGGCAAAGATTCCAAAATCATTTTTTCAATTGTTCCAGCATCCATAGGCATTAGACAGGCATCCTTTAATTATTACTGGCCACTACTGACTTGTTTTTGCGCTTCTTCAAGGCAAATTTGAAGCTCGGCTTGCATCAAGTGATCGGAAATGCTTAATCCTTTGTCATCAAAGTCTTTTCTAACTTTGCGCAAAATATCATCAAAGCCCGGCTCTTCGAGGTTCACGGTAACGATAGATGCCGCATATGTTTGCGCGTCTGCACCTTCCAGCCCTAATTGTTGTGCAGCCCATAACCCATATAACTTGGAAAGGCGCGCTTCTACAGCGAAATCAAGTTTTCCATCGTGTGCAAATTTGCCTTCAAATCCTTTTTCACGATCGTCAAATGTGGTCATAGTTTTCTCCTTTGAAACTCAGGGCGTAATAAAAAAATATACCTTAAATGATTTCTATCATTTGAATCTGTTTAAATCCATTGTTATATGAAGGGTAATTTAAAAATTAAGGATAGTTTTTTATGGCAAAACGCAAAAAAATATATGAAGGCAAGGCAAAGATTCTTTATGAAGGCCCCGAGCCTGGAACAGTCATTCAATATTTCAAGGATGATGCAACAGCGTTTAACGGAGAAAAACACGATGTGATCGCCGGTAAAGGGGTTTTGAATAACCGTATATCATCGCACTTGATGACCAAGCTGGAAGAAATCGGTATTCCGACCCATTTTATCCGCATGATTAATATGCGCGAACAATTGGTGAGCGCCGTTGAGATTATTCCTATTGAGTTGGTTGTTCGTAATATTGCCGCTGGTTCGCTTTGTAAGCGTTTGGCGCTTAAGGAAGGGGAAATCCTGCCGAAGCCGCTGATCGAGTTTTATTACAAGAAGGACGAACTTGGCGATCCGCTTATTGGTGAAGACCATATTGTGACATTTGGTTGGGCAGACCCTTATGAGCTTGAGGAAATGGTCGCTATGGCATGGCGCGTGAATGATTACCTGAATGGTTTATTCTCAGGCATCGGGCTGAAACTGGTTGATTTTAAGCTGGAATTTGGCCGTATCTGGGGACAGCATGGTGAGCTTTATATTGTGCTGGCTGATGAGATATCACCGGATAATTGCCGCTTATGGGACGCAAAAACCGGCGAGAAAATGGATAAAGACCGCTTCCGTCAGGATTTGGGCGACCTTGTTGAGGGATACCAATATGTTGCGAAAAAGCTTGGTTTGATCCCTGAAGATATTCTTCAAGGCGGTAGCATCAATGAAAAGATGTTGAGCAATCTTGATCAAATCGAAAATGAATTGGCGGAGCGCCGCCGCATGCGCGATTTGAAGGGTAAAAAACCAAGGAAATCATAGGGCGCGTTCCTACGGTTTCTTGATCCCAACCGTTTTCATGGTATCCATGAGTTGGGTAGGGCTAAAAGGTTTCTGGATACTGGCAGAGGCGCCAACCGTTTCTGCCAGTGTCAGAAAATTTGTGTATCCTGCGCTGCCTTCTGCTGTGATGGCGATGATCTTTGTATCGGGGGCTTTGCGGATAATTTCTGATATTACTTCTATCCCTTCGATTTTGGGCATCATGATGTCGGTGATAATCAGATCATAATGATTGTGATCCGCCATACGGATAGCTTGTTCGCCGTCGGCAACTTCTGTGACGCTAAACCCTTTGTTTCTTAATGTGTTTGTGATCATGGATGATATCATTGCATCATCCTCGGCGACAAGAATACTGACAGGCATCATAGCCTCCCCCTGTTGAAGCATAGATCATATCAGCTATTATGTGCGCGGTATGCTTATTGCTGCATTGTTGACGGTTGTATGTATTGAGGCGCACGTCTTATGGCGCGAATTGTTCCTGAAAGATGCGCTCTTCCAAATGATTGTCCGGATCAAACAGCAATGTCGCAGAAACGTGGCGCTCCTCTACAATATCCACGATGGCCACGTCACGAATTTCCACCGCATCGGCAGAGGCACTGACGGGACGCTCTTTCGGACGGATGATTTCGAAGCGAACCGACGCCGTATTCGGCAGCAAAGCACCGGGCCAGCGGCGCGGTCTGAACGCACTGATCGGGGTGAGTGGTAGGACATTGGCGCCCAAGGGAACAATCGGCCCGTCCGCAGATGAATTATAGGCCGTACTGCCCACAGGGGTTGAGAGCATAATGCCGTCGCACACCAATAAGGGCAGGCGCACCGCATCATTAACAAAGACCATAATCTTGGCAGAACCATGCGTTTCACGCAGAAGTGATACCTCGTTATAGGCCAGCGCGCTGTATTTTTCGCCGTTCACATCGGTCACATCCATCCGCAAGGGGTGGATTTCATAACCCTTGGCCAGTGAGATGCGCTCTTTTAAATCGGTGTTCTTATATTCATTGAGCAAAAAACCGAGCGTTCCCAGATTCAGGCCAAAAATCGGAAGGTTCGAATCCGTGAAGGTGTGTAATGCGCGCAGCATCGCGCCGTCACCGCCCAGTACGACAATGACTTCGGCTTCATCGAGATCATTCTGACCGTATTTTTCCGTAAGCTCCCGATAGGAAGATTGCGGGCGCGGATTGTCCGAGGCGTGGAAATGTATTTTCATGTGGCTATGCCTAATCGTGTTGTTCTTGCCATTGTAGAGGATTTTTTAGAAAACTCTCAACAGATTCTAAGGTTTCCGCGTCAAAATACCCATCGGCGCGGGCGACTTCTAAAACGCTCCACCATGTTGTCAGGGCATGTAATGTGATGCCGAGGTCTTTCATATTCTTGGCGCTGGCTTCGAAAATCCCATAGTGGAAGACGACAAAGGCGTGTTCAACTTTCGCTCCGGCTTCGCGCAGGGCTTCGATGAAAATTCTTTTGCTGCCGCCATCTGTTTGTAAATCTTCGATTAAAATAACATTAGGTTTCTTGCCTGCATCATTTTTCTCAGGCATGTGCCCCTCAATTTGCGCCATACGGCCATAGCCCTTTGGCTCTTTACGCACATAAATCATGGGCTTGTTCATCCGTTCGGATATATAAGCGCCATAGGGAATGCCTGCGGTTTCGCCGCCTGCCATCAGGTCTATATTCTCCGCCCCGATATCAGAAGCCAGCAGCCTCGCCGCGTCATTCATCAGTGCGTTGCGTTCCTGCACAAAGGAAATCAAGCGTCGACAATCAATATAGACGGGGCTTTTCTTGCCCGATTTCAATGTGAAGGGCTCTTTCGTATTAAACAAAACAGACTGCGTTTCAATCAGTGCCCGCGCGGCGCGTTGGGCGATTTCCTTTTTCTCTTTGGCGGTCAGGGGGGCAGGCGCGTCGTCTTCGATCAGGGCAATGAAATCCGACATGGTCGCATCAGTAACGGCCAGCACCTTTGCAAGGCTTTCGGTGGACGGCCATCTGGGCTTGCCTTCGGGGCTGATGCGCTTGCTTTTGTTAAAGGATGTCGGATCAAGGCCGGATTGCTTGGCTAATCCTGAGGGGGAATACCCTTTTGCGGCCGCTAATCTGTCTAGACCCTGCCATATCTGCGCATGCGTGAACATAAATAATGATCCTGTCTGTCTTAGTGAATTGAGTGCGTTAGGACAGTAATCCCATTTATGCGTCAAAAGGTAAATAGGAAAGTATTCACATTTTCCTCTTGACTTCGGATTTTTTTTATATCATAAATGAGAACATAAAGTGAACATTTGTTTTTTGTTTACGCACATAAAAATGATCCCACACACACGAAAGAGGAAAGGCGCCAAGGCATGGATGGCAAGACAAAAGATCAGAAGAAGCAGGGTGACGCTACGTTTGAACAGGATGCGTGTGTGCCATTCGATCACATAGAAGATATGTGGTTTTGGTTTATCGCCGCGCAACAGGCACGCAATGAGGGCGCGCGTTATGCTTCGGGGGCGGGGCTTGTTCGCCGCCCGTGTGAGCCTGTGGATATTTTAAAGATTCTTGACGGGCTATATCGCAAGCGCAGGTTATTACGCGACCATTTATTGGTGCTGCGGCATTATGAGCGGCGGCATTTGGCACCTGACCCGACGCGGGTTAAGGAGGCACGCGCCTTTTACCTTTGGCGCGAAGCATTGGAGCGCATGCGCCCCGTTTTGGAAGCCAAAGGAATCATCCAGCGTTCACATTGGAGTGCGCATTACACCCATCACGATGGCTGCGCGCTGCCTACGTTCTTTCCTGAATTTGAGGGGGTAGCCGCAGAATGATGAAACAGCATGATGTTCACGATATTTTAGGATGCACGCCGCAACAAGCGTGGATTGTGTTCACCAATCAAACAGATTTGCCATGGCTTGGCATGCTGCGGGAGGGGTTTCGCCATTGCTTCGTTTTGATCCACGATGGAGAGCACTGGATCAGCGTTGATCCCATGGCCAATTATATGGAGGTCGTGGTGCATAACGTGCCGGCGCATTTTGATCTTTGCGCTTGGCTGCAAGAGCGCGGGCATCATGTGATCGAAGCCGAATTAACACAGAGCATAAAACGCTCGGCGCCCATTATGCTGTTTACCTGCGTTGAGGCTTGTAAACGCATTTTGGGCATTCATAAACGCTCTATCCTGACGCCGTGGCAGCTTTATCGCCATTTGGAAGCGCAGCGCCAAGAGCAAACACATCTGCAACATACCGAAATTCATAAGGGAGAATACGCATGGGAAGCTTAACGTCCACACCAAAGGTGCCGCAAACACAAAGCGCCGCGCCGCCGGTATCATCAACGCCGATCACGTCACCGCCGATCACGTCACCAACGACGACGATATCGTCACCAGACCAATCGGCAAGCGCGCGCGCCGCGCAAGAATCAGAGGAAAGAACGCAAAGCTTGCTCGCACGTGGGCGGGGGCGTTTGGGCACAATCGCCACAAGCTTTCAGGGGTTTTTGCGTGAAGTAGATCAGAGTGATGCGCGCAAAACGCTGCTCGGGGAATAAGGAAAGGATAAGAATATGGTTGTTGAAAAACCACAGACAAAATCAGAGCGTGATCATCAAGAGGCTGCCATTCACGGTAAAATGTTGATGGAACGCTATCACGCGGCCAAAAAGCACCGTGATCCGTGGAATCACCTTTGGGAGGATTGCTACAATTTCGCCTTGCCACAGCGCGGTGGGTTTAGTGCAAATCTCACGCCTGCGCAGGCGCGCACCAATAAAATATATGACGCAACGGCAATGGATGCCGCCGATCAATTGGCGGCGAGCTTGCTGGGCAATTTAACCCCCGGTTGGTCGCAATGGTTTGGCCTGAAACCGGGGCCTGATTTATCACCAAGCGAAGCCGATGCGCTCGCCCCTGTGTTAGAGCAAGCCTCCAAAACCATTCAGGCGCATTTCGACAGGTCTAATTTCGCGGTTGAAATTCACCAATGTTATCTTGACCTTGTCGTTGGCGGAACGGCGTCCTTGTCCTTTGAGGAGGCAGAGCCGGGCGGTTTTTCCGCGTTTCATTTTCATGCGGTCGCGCTTAAGAATGTTGTGCTGGAGGAGGGCGCGAACGGCTTTCTTGATGGCTCGTTCACCACATTGCCGATGACCCTTGACCAATTAACCGCGCGCTATCCGTTTGCGGAAATCCCCCCTGATGTTTTAAAGGCGGCGGCGGGTGATCCGCAAATGCGTTTCGATGTTCTGGAGGCAGTTTTACCCAATGATCTGGTGTATGAATATACGGCGTTTTTGCTGCATAATCCTGACCAGCCCGTCATTTTGCAAACAGGGCGTTTTGCCAATGCGCCGATGATCAATTTCCGCTGGCTTAAATCCCCCGGTGAGATTTACGGTCGCTCGCCTGTGATGAAGGCGCTGCCCGATATCAAAACCGCGAATAAGGTTGTAGAGCTGATTTTAAAGAATGCGTCCATTGCCGTCACGGGAATATGGCAGGCCGATGATGACGGCGTTTTGAACCCCGCGACGATAGAGTTGACACCGGGGAGCATTATCCCCAAGGCGATTGGCTCAAAGGGGTTACAGCCCTTGGAAATGCCCGGGCGGTTTGATGTATCGCAACTGATGCTGGATAATTTGCAAAACCGTATTCGCCACGCCTTACTCGCGGATAAATTATTGCCTGTATCCGGCGCGCGTATGACCGCAACCGAAGTGATCGAACGCTCTGCGGAAATGTCGCTGATTTTGGGGGCGACTTATGGTCGGCTGCAATCAGAATTGTTAACGCCGTTGATTAAGCGCGCCTTCGCGATTTTACGCAGACGCGGCGAAGTGCCTGATATTTCACTGGATGGGCGGCTGGTCGCGGTTGATTATCGATCCCCCTTAGCCAGAGCGCAAGGGCAACGCAATGTGCAAAATACGCTCAGTTGGATTTCCTCTGTCCTTGCGATGGGGCCGGAGGCCGCACTGTCCATTGATCTGGGCGCTGCTGCTCGTTATCTGGGGGAGGCTCTGGCTGTGCCCAGTGACTTGATCCGATCTGAAATTCTGCCTGATTTATCAGATATAACGGTATCACCGCCGCAAGCGGACTATGCCGACCAAACATCCAATTTAAAGACTTAACCAAAAGGAGTGCTAAATAATGACAGAAGAAGACAATTTATTGAACGCCGACATACCTGAAAAATTCAAAGACCCTGAAACGGGCGCGGTGAAAATTGACGCGCTGGCGAAATCTTACCGCGCGTTGGAGCATAAATTATCGCAAAGCCCAAAGCCGCCGAAATCACCGGAGGAATATTGTATCAATTGCGATCATGGCTTATTCAAAGCTGATGAGACAGTGAATAAGCGTTTGCACGATATGGGTTTCACCCATGAGCAAGCGCAGGTCGTGTATGATCTGGCGGCGGAGAAAATGGTTCCGATGATGCGCGAGGTCGCCGCAGATTTGAGCGCCGATCGTGAAGTTGAAAAACTGATCAATCATTTTGGCGGGGCGCAACAATGGAAGGATATTTCAAGGCAGTTATTGGCTTTCGGGCAAAAGAACTTGCCTGCGGATGTGCTTGATAATTTATCCAGCTCCTATGAGGGGGTGATGGCGTTGCACCGGATGATGCAAGGGCATGAGCCACGGCTCAATCGGAACAGTACGGCGGCGCAAAGCCATATGAACGCGTCGGAATTATCCTCTATGATGCGTGATCCGAAATATTGGCGTGATAAAGATCCTGCCTTTATTGCCAAGGTCACCGAAGGCTTTCAAAATATGTATGGCGAATAAGCCTCCCGCATAAAAATAAGACCCAAAAGATAAAGCCTTCCGCTATAAAAAACGAAAGGCCTTATCTGGTTCTCAACTTAAATCTTTATGATTGTGATTCAGCAAATCGTTGTGACACATAATCATCAACAACCTGTTGGAATTTTGACTGTACCACCTTTGAAAGGGGTAGGAATTGCAACGCAACCTTACTTGGCGCCTTGCGTATAATTTTTGCTTTGTGATCGATTTCCATGATTTCGTCACGCAATTTGAATTTCAGCGTGAACACACATTCTTGACCGATCCCGAATAAACGTTCGTCTGCGGAAATCATCATGCCGCCATTGCTCCAGTTTTCTACAGGATGCATTTGACCATTAATAATGCTTACGCAACGATCATCAGGACGTCGCGCATGCTGTCTGTTTTTTTGAAGGAGGGTGTTTCGATCCTCTTTCGCCGGAGATGAGATAACTTTGCCAAACATTGTTTTTTCTTTTACGTTAAGTTATTTATGAAAATAATCTAATATATATTTTTGGCAAAATTAAGGCAAAATTAACCATTTGCGAAAAATACCCACAAGAAATTAACTATTTGCTTGACATCATGTGATTATATTCCTAATATAGCAACACAAACGCCATATTTGCGTCTTTTTGCTTAAATTATCTTAAGTGTTATAAAAAAGCGTAAAGAGCGTTTTTACAAATATTCACCACACAGAAAACACACATGTATGTGCCTGTTTGGTTTTGAACCGGAATAAAGCCACGGCTTTGTCCGGTTTTTTCGTTCCGATTTTTGGCCTTGAAACGCATAAGACAACCAAAAGCGGATATCCCTCCAATTATTAATTTTAGACGAAAAGAGGTAATCTATGTCTACTACGATAGATCAGGCTTTTATCAAGCAATTCGAGCGCGAAGTGCATGAGGCCTACCAACGACAAGGATCGAAACTTAGAAACACGGTGCGTACCATATCAAATGTGAATGGCTCCAGCGCGGTTTTCCAGAAAGTCGGCAAAGGCACAGCCAGCACGAAATCAACACACGGCATGGTGCCGGTGATGAATTTGGATCACACCAATATAGAGGTGATGCTCAGTGATTATTACGCAGGGGACTGGGTGGATCGCTTGGATGAGCTGAAAACCAATATTGATGAGCGTCAGGTTATTGCCAATGCAGGCGCGCATGCGCTGGGGCGTAAAACCGATGATTTGATTATCGCCGCTTTGGAAACAGCCAGCACGCAAGTTATCTCCGATGGCAATGTCGGCATGACAAAGGATAAAATCCTGAGCGCGTTTGAAACATTCGGCGAAAATGATGTGCCCGATGACGGGCAGCGTTTTTGTATTGTCGGCTGGAAACAGTGGAGCGATTTGCTGTCGATTGATGAATTTGTCAATGCCGATTATATCGGCAAGGAGGCTCTACCCTTTGCAACGATCACGCAGGCGAAAATGTTCCTCGGGACGATCTTTGTACCGCATTCGGGGCTGCCGGTGGATGTCGATGATGTGCGCTCTTGTTTCTATTATCACAAAACCGCTGTCGGTCATGCCGCAGCCAGTGACGTGCAAACCGATGTGTCATGGCATGGCGACCGCGCCGCGCATTTTGTGAATAACATGATGAGCCAAGGCGCAGGCATGATTGATGAGAGCGGGATTGTTGTCATCAATTGCGACGAAACCCCCGATTAAACCCTCTTCATTTTCGCACAGCTTTCGTTAGGCTTCGGTCACGATGCGCTCACTTATTTGTATACGCTGCGCGCATCGTACCTTGCCTGCCTTGTCTGTGACGAAAAGCAAGAGGCTTTAACGCATCAAACGAATTTATCATTTTCAAGGAGAAACCGATGGCTTTTACAGCATCTGATTTAAGCGTGCTTGCGTACGCGAACAATTTCACATTGTGGCATTACACAACAACCGACAACAGCATCGAAGGGGCGGGATATCTCAATCCTGCGCGTGGCATGCTCAATGTGAATGATTTGATTATTGCGAATATCGATACCGACGGAACGCCTGCGACGACATTTTATGTCGTGACGGCGAATGACGGCAGCACCGTGACCATAACGGCTTATGTCTAGGCCTTTTCGGCAACTTACCATGACAAAGCCACGTCAACGTGCATGAAGGCTTGCAGCGCGTCCTCCTCTTGTGAACGGCGCTCGTCTTGGCCTCATTGTGAGCGACAGGTATCGAATAAGCGCAGCCGCTTCCCTTGCTTTTAAACGCAGGGGGGCGGCTGCTGCTTTTTATCACAGTTATTTTTAGGGAGATTTCAGTATGGCATTATCAGATATAGGCTTATGCAGCCGCGCGCTTATTAAAATCGGAGCCGCGCCGATTACCAGTTTCGACGACGGCACAGCGCAAAGCGAGATTGCGGGCGCGCTTTACCCTCAGGCGCGTGATGCGTTGCTCTCGGCCTATGCGTGGAGCTTTGCCAGCGGGCAGGTGATTCTCGATCAATTGGCCAGTGCGCCGATTGCCGATTATCAATATGCCTATCAATTACCGAATGATTTCCTGCGCGCCTTAAGCGCGGGAAGCGGAGCGCGCGGGCGTGGTTTGAATTACCGCATTGCGGGCGGCGCGCTTCATACCAATGCTTCTGACGTGGTGCTGACCTATATTTTCAGGCCGCAGGAAGAAGCGTTTCCCCCGTATTTCGATCAAGTTTTGATCATGCAATTGGCCGCCGAATTTACCATTCCGGTGACGGAAAACACCTCACGCGCGGAAACCATGCTCAAACTGGCAGAGCGCGCCTATGAACGCGCACGGCAAATTGATGCCCAGCAAGACACCCCGAATAAAATCGAGAATTTCACCCTGATTGATGTGCGTGATTAAGGGCGCTTGTGAAACGCTATAATCGGGAATTAGGCTATTTCCTTGACGTATGGGCATTGCGCCCTCTACCCTGATGGATCATCATATATGTGAGGTAGACGTGAACGACATCGATAAAATGGACAAGGTCGGCGAGAAATGGCGCGTTGCAAATATTGCAGATGACGGCCTTGAAAAGCCCGATGATATGGATTTGGGCGTCGAGGCATCGGTGAGCCTTCCTGATCACGTTGCGCAGGAATTAAAGGCGCACACCCCTGTTTCTGACACGCCGCCATCAGCGAGAAGAAAAAGATCGGATGCAAGCGATGATAACCCCAGCATATTACACGCTATTTACGAATAATTTCAGCGCGTAAAATACAGAGTAATCTGGTGTTTTTCTTGACGATTTGGTATAATAAAGATTATAAGTAGTGCTAACACGTAGAAACGCAAAATTATAAGGGTGAATGCAATGAGTTTTATGGATAGAGTTAAAAATATTTTACCGGGTTTTTCCGGTGCATCAGGCGCAAGTGAAGATCACATGGATTATGGTGATGACAGCATACTGGGCGCAGATGCAAGCGTAAGTATTCCTGATGAAGCGAAAGCGTATATACAGGAAGAGAAGCCTGTATCTTCAGGCCCCGCGCATCAAGAAGACGGCGTACACTTCGTTTAGTCACACGCTGTAATATAGAATTTACGAAAGCCCGCCATTTGGCGGGTTTTTTTGTGCCTGAATTTAAGGTCAATAAAGGAAAAATCATGACACGAATAAGAGATATTAAAACCACCTTCACCGCAGGGGAGGTCAGCTACGCGCTTTTGGGGCGGGGGGATTTACGTGCCTATGATAATGGCGCGCTGCGTTTGCGTAATGTGTTTATCCAGCCGACAGGCGGTGTGACGCGCCGCGCAGGTCTTGGTTATATTGATACGGCGGCGGGCGATGGGAAGCTGATTGCCTTTGAATTCAACACGCAGCAAACCGCCTTATTGGTGATTACCGATACGCAAATTGATATCTATTCGGGCGGTTTTAAGGAAGCAACCCTGCCAGCGCCATGGAGCGCGGCGCAGATTCCCGCCTTGGCGTGGACACAAAGCGCCGATACGCTTCTCCTCACCCATCCCGATGTGCCGCCGAAAAAACTTGTGCGCTCTATCGGGGGAACGTGGAATCTGGATGATTGGGTGTTCTTTGCCGATCATGACATTATTCATCAGCCCTTTTTCAAATTCACAGACAGCGCGCTGAGCGTTACGCCCAGTGGAACAAGCGGCGCAATCACGCTCACCGCTTCGGCGGATGTTTTTGCGGCGGGGCATGAGGGCACGCGCCTGCGGGTGCGCGGCATAGATGTGGAGATCACAGATTTTGACTCGCCCACGGTGGTCAGCGGTACAGTGATTCCAAAACCCAACCCCGATTATGACGTTGATGTGATAGACAGCGAGGAATTTTTGTATCTGCCCGATACGGGCGCGACAATTGATTGGTATGAACAAGCCTTCAGCCCTGTGCGCGGCTATCCCGTGACGGTGGCGTTTCATCAAGATCGCTTGGTGATTGGCGGCAGTCGTGATTTACCCAATCGTTTATGGTTTTCAAAATCAGGCGATTTGTTCAATTTCGATCTTGGCGCGGGGTTGGATGACGAAGCCATAGAGTTTTCGATCCTCTCCGATCAGGTGAATGCCATACGCGGGGTGTTTTCCTCGCGTCATTTACAGGTCTTTACAAGCGGTGCGGAATGGATGGTCACGGGCGATCCATTGACGCCTGTATCGGTGCAAATCCGCCGCCAAACCCGCACAGGGTCACGGATTGATCGCTATATCCCGCCGGTGAATGTGGATGGTGCAACCCTGTATTGTGCGCGCAGCGGGCGGGAGTTATATGAGTTTCTCTATACCGATTTGGAGCAAGCCTATACCTCCACCGATCTGGCGTTGCTCTCACGACATATTGTCGACATGCCGGTGGATCAGGATTACGACCAGCAAAACCGTTTGTTGTTTGTGGTGCGCGCGGATGGGAAATTTGCCTCGCTCACAGTGTTTCGCGCCGAAAAAGTATCGGCATGGACGCTGCATGAAACCAACGGCTTGGTCAAATCGGTGGCGGCGGTTGGTGATCAGGTTTATATGCTGGTTTTGCGTGACGGCAGCTATTTTATCGAGCTGTTCGACCCTGATCTGCAACTGGATTGTGCATTATCGGGTCAGGTGGATTTGCCTGCATCAATGTGGTCGGGGCTGGATCATTTGGAGGGGCAAGAGGTTTCGATTGTTGCCGATGGTGCAGTGATCCCCGATCAAACGGTTCTGGGCGGCGCAGTGACACTCTCTGAACCTGCAAACACGGTGCAGATCGGCCTTGCGTACACCCATATCATAGAGCCATTGCCCCCCAACGAAGTCGCCAAAGTCGGCGCGGGGCGCAAGTTACGACTGATTGAGGCGATCTTTCGCGTGAAAGACACCGCATCCTTGCGCCTTGATGTCGGGCGCGGTCTAAAGGACGTATCACTGCGGGATTTCGGCGATGTTATTACGCTGGATCAACCCAACCCGTTGGTCAGTGGTGATGTACGCGTACGCGCGCTGGGGTGGCAGAAAGACGGCGTTTCACCGCTCTGGCGGATTGAACAAAACTTACCGCTGCCTTTTACGCTGCTTTCGGTGGCGTCGGAAATCAAGGTGAATGACTAAAAACAAGAATTTATTATTGAAAGGAAACGATTATGGCCGCATTAGCACCATTACTCACAACCGCGTTGGTTACGCAAGGGGTTGGGCTGGCTGTGGGTGAGCTATCACGCCGCAGCAACCAAGATCAGGCACTCAACCAGCTTAAAGAGCGCCAAACATTGCAGCAACAGCAATTATCGCAAGATGCTGCGTTGGAGCGCGAGCGGCTTGCCGTCACCGCGCGTCAGGATGAAGACCAGCGCAAAACCGCGCTGCGCCGCGCAGTGGCACGTCAACGCGCCAATTTCAGTGCGCAAGGGGTTGGCTCAGGCGTGGGCTCATCGCAGGCGGTGTTACTCGGGCTGTTCGATGAAACTGCCGATGAGCAAGCGCGCCGCGAAGAGCTGGACACGCTGCGCCGAACATCAATTGATCAAAATGTCGCGCAGAGTAGCGCCCTGAATGTCCTCCAGCGTACGCAGTTGCAAGAGCGCAATAATCTGAACAATCTGACCTCCGGCGCGCGGATGGTAACGTCACTTTTTTGATTTGCATAACGCAGAAAAATTAGTGTAGGCTGAAGGCATAAAAAATATAAGAATGAAGGGGGATATGATGACAACCGATCTTGATAGCTTTACGAAAGCGGCGCTTGACCCAAATTATTTGTATATTATTGCGGCTAATTTTTACACTAAGCCCGGTGTTCTTTTTGCGCCAAACGAGGCTGGCGGCTTATCAAAAATGCCTGAAAATTACAAAAGCGGCCTGTCCGATGAATCCTTTTACGCCATTGTAGAGCAGTTCGCTGCAGATCATGATCTTGATATTGTGTTTCAAGATGAGGGATCGGTGGTTATTCCGTCGAATATGGAAGGCTATCAAGTGATACAGCAGGAATGTGGTGATCGCTTTTCCTATATGCTTGGCGATGCATCGACGGTTGAGAATTATGTGAATTTTCAGCGTTCTGAGCAAGAAAGACACCTCATAATGGAGGGACTCGACGATGATGAGATGCACGAAAGCCTGTATCTGGATTCGTAAAGGCGCGCGGTAGAAAAGGGTTTGAAAAGCCGAATCCTCTAGCCTGAAATCAAAATTATTTATGTGTAAACGCGGATGTTCTGTCCGCGTTTTTTTATTGTTTCTTTTAAGGAGTGATCTATGACGACTGAACATATAAAAATGCCCGCGCAAAGCAACGCGTATGCGGTGTTTGCAATTCAAAAAACAGCCAAAAGCATAGGGGGGTAATTATGACCACTGAACATATAAAAATGCCCGATATAACACCGATTGTGCGCTATGTCGCCGATGGTGTGGATACGGGGTTTAGCTATCCGTTTCCGATTTTTGCGAGCGCGGATCTGGCGGTGTATCTGGACGGCGCAAAACAAGCCAGCGGCTATATTATTTCAGGTGCGGGGCAGAGCGCAGGCGGGGCGGTTACATTTACCAGCGCGCCCGCAAACGGCGCAGTAATCACCTTGGCGCGCGAACTGCCGATAGAGCGTGTCACCGATTATCTCGAAGGCGGGGATTTTTCCGCCGCGAGCATCAATACGGAGCTGGATTATATGATCGCCGCCTTGCAACAGGTGAACCGCGAAAATGATCTTATGCTGCGCTATGGCGACCATGAAAACCCTGCGGGCGTTGTGTTGCCCGATCGCGCGGTGCGCAGCAATAAGGCGCTGGGCTTTGACGGGGCGGGTAATCCGGTGGCGGTGTCGTTGGCGGGGTCTATGGCTGCGCCTGATTTTACGGCTTCGGGCGCGGGGGCAGTGGTGCGCACGGCTCATGATAAATTCAGCGACCTGATCTCGGTCAAGGATTTCGGCGCATTGGGGGACGGTCTTGCCGATGATACGAGCGCGATTATCAACGCGCTGGCGGCGTCCGATAGCGTGTTCCTGCCCGAAGGGGACTATCTGGTGTCGGCAACGATTCGTTTGAATGCGCGGCAATCGTTGTTTGGCGCGGGGCAGAAATCGGTGCTGAAGGCGTTGAATAATACGTTCAACGTGATTGAAATCGTCGAAGATCATTGCCGCCTTACGGATTTGCGTATAGAGGGCGGCGATATCGGGGTGAAATTGTTCGGCCTGACGCGCCCCGTGGTGCAAACCAGCGTCAGCGATGTCACCATCACCGCGCCCAATACAGGGGTGCAGCTTGATGGTTATACCAACCCCAGTTTCCCATGTTATTGGAATAATTTCACCCGCGTTCTGGTCGAACAACCCGCCGTAAACGGGTTCCACCTGACACGCAGCGGCGCAGGCGATACGCCAAATGCCAATAAATTCCATGCGTGCCGCGCTTATTCACTGGGCGCGGATATATCAGGCGCGGGATTTTATATCGAGGACGGCAAATATAACAACGCCTTTGTTGATTGCGAAGCCAACGTCAAAGGCACAGCGCAGGGCTGTTTCATCATTGGCAGTAATGCGGAGAAAACCCTGCTGGTGAACCCCTATGCCGAGAGTGATAATCTTGTGCCCAATATCAAATTGGTGGCAGGCTCAACCGAAACCTCGATCTTTAATTTGCTATCGGTCAGTGACGGCGCGGCGATATGGGATTTATCGGGCGGGGAATATACCGCCTATAATGCGGGCTATCCGTATAAAAACCGCCTGCAACGTACCACCGTGACGGATATGAATGCGACGTTGCAACGCTATGATACGGAATTTATTGATGCGAGCGGTACATATACCCTCGATCTGTCGCACTCTGTGCATCTGGTGTCGAGCTTTGGCGGTGCGCTGGATATTGTGTTGCCCAATGCGGCGGCTTCTGTGGGTGTGATGATGGTGGTCAAGAAAACCGATAGCTCCGCCAATGTGATCACCGTGACCGAAGATGGCGGCGCAGGGCCGGATGGAAAGAATTTCTTTTTAGGCGCGGAAAATGATTACGTGATGATGCTGTCTAATGGGGCGGAATGGTTTGTGACGGCCTCTAACCGTTCGGGCGGTAATACGCGGTTCTTTGATGGTTCGGGCTTGTATGACATTGATATGGCGGTGGATACCTATTTGCTTTCGGCCTTTGGCGGAGCGATGACGGCGCGCTTGCCCCCCGCCAACGCGGCAGAAGCCATAGGGCGCAGCATTACGATCAAGAAAACCGACGGTTCTGCCAATGTGATTACCGTAACCGAACAAGGCGGCAGCGGCCCTGATGGCTATGGCCAACCATTAAACAGCCAGTACAGCGCGATCACGGTCGTATCGGACGGCGGGCAATGGTTTATCATCTCGAAACATCTATAAAATAAGGAGGGCTTATGCCACAAATCGAAGCGCGCACGCGCGGTGATATTGCGGAATTTTTACCGCACGCCATTCAAACGGCGCTGGAATCCTATAAGAGTTTTTCAAGCCAAGACGTTCCCGAAGCCCCCAAAGATTTTAAGGCGCACCATGATGCGTGCAAGGTGGCTATCGCCCATATTGAGCTGTTGATAAAGCTGGCGAAATTGGCAGATTTACCAGCCTCTGATAGCAACGATCAAGACGATCAGGCGTTGTTGTTGGGCTTGATTGAAAATGCGGAAGGGGAATTGCGTTTGCATCAGAAGGGCGCGAAATTTGACTTTAAGGGTAAAGATTAACTATGACTATGGTACAAATAAGGATATGGAAAATTCATCGCCTTAAAAAGGGTGCGGTAAAACGTGACGAAGATCAAAGAATATAAGTTCAAACAACCACAATCATTGCTGCTTCCGGCGGCGGCGATTGTGGCGACCATGGCAACGGCGAGTGTGATTAAAGATCATTGGGATCATCCCGATACCGATGGCCTTGTGTCTGATTTATCGGTTAATGAAATGTTTTGCGCCGCGCCGCAATTCGAACAAAAAATGGATATGTTCGACGATCCGTTCCAACGCTTAACGCAGGAACAAGGGCAGGCCGCATCCTATACGCAATTCTGGCATGACGGCACAGAGCATAAAATCGTCGCTTTCGAATTTGATTACAACAAAAGTTCGACGAGCAGGCATCTTGAGTTTTTCAATGCCATTCCGCGGGACGTTATTGATGACCCATCCGTCACCTTTATTCTGACGGGTCATGCGAGTTATGATCTGGATGATCGTTTGGGCTTGCGCGCGGGCGTTGCGCCGCCGGATGATTTTGAGCGCCAGCACTACCAACATCTGAAAAATAATTTCGCAGTCGCCAGCAATCGCGTTGATTTCATTAAGGGGAAGCTGCTGGAGGCGGGCGTACCGGAATCGCGTATTGCCACCAACAACCTCAATACCCGTTTTGATAAGCGCGCCGTTGATCTGGAGGTCTGCATGCCGCATCACCAAGCCTTGGAACAGGAATAGGCACGCTCTAATCATTGTCATCGTCGTTACGCACGCGTCCCAAACGGGGCGTTTTTTTATGTCTGAAATCATCACAACAAGAAAAGATAAGGAGGAAAGAGCCAATGAGTGGATATGCCATTGAGAACGCGGATTTCAAGCTGTTTTCTGTGCTTTGGAATCAAAGTCAGGGGCGTAAAACCCCGCCCTTGCACCTGAAAATGGCCGATTGGCTGGAGGCGCGCTGGAAAAAGGGTGATACGCGCTTGTTGCTCATGGCTTTTCGCAGCGCAGGGAAAAGCAGCATTGTCGGCCTGTTTGCCGCGTGGTTGATTTATCGCAATCCCGATATCCGCATTTTGGTGTTGGCGGCGGATTTTACCCTAGCGAAGAAGATGGTGCGCAACGTCAAGCGCATCATAGAGCGTCACCCGCTGACCACGCATTTAAAGCCCGAGCGCGCCGACCAATGGGCATCGGACAGGTTCACGGTCAAACGCATGATGGAGCTTCGTGATCCGTCGATGATGGCCAAGGGGGTGAGCTCTAACATCACAGGCAGCCGCGCCGATATCGTGATTTGCGATGATGTCGAAGTGCCCAATACCTGCGACAGCGCGGATAAGCGCGCCGATTTGCGCGAAAAACTGTCCGAGATTGCCTATGTCTTGGTTGCGGGCGGGGCGCAGCTTTATGTTGGTACGCCGCATCATTATTATTCGATCTACGCCGATATGCCGCGCACTGAGATTGGTGAGGAGCAGCCCTTTCTTGATGGTTTTGAACGGCTCAGTTTGCCGCTTATTGACGGGCAGGGCGCTATCACATGGCCTGAACGTTACAGCGCGCAGGCCGTTGCGCAAATGAAGCGCGAGGCGGGGCCGAATAAATTCGACAGTCAAATGATGCTCAAGCCCGTGAATATCATGCAAGGGCGGCTCGACCCTGATGCATTGCAACCCTATGATGCGCCGCTGGAATATGACCGCATGCTGCAGACCTTGTTTATCGGGCAGATGAAAATGGTCGGAGCCAGTTGCTGGTGGGATCCTGCCTTTGGGTGCGGCTCTGGTGATGACAGTGTGTGCGCGGTTGTATTCACGGATGAGGGCGGGAATTACTATTTGCACCACCTGGCCTATATCCGCGTGAATGAGCAGGACGATACCGACGAAGCGACGCAGCAATCGCGCGTGGTTGCCGCGCTCGCCAAGGAATTTTATATCCCTGCGATTGCCGTGGAAACCAATGGGATAGGGCGGTTTTTGCCCAATATCCTGCGCAATGAATTGACGCGCGCGCGTGCCCCTGCGCGTGTGCAGGAAATCAGCAGCCGCCGCCCAAAAGCGGTGCGGATTATTGAGGGGTTCGACGCGCTGATGGCGGCAAAGCGGCTGTTCATCCATAAAAGCGTGTGCGATACGCCGTTTTTGATGGAAATGCGCGAATGGCGACCGAATACACGCTCTGGCGCGTCACATGATGACGGGTTGGATGCGGTGGCTGGGGCGCTCTCGCTCCAGCCCGATCGATTAGAACGCCTTCACGGTAAGGGCGCCCATAGCTGGATGAAGGGCGCAGGCACGCACAGCGCGAAGAGTGACTTTGAGGTTTGATTTCTATGCCCGCACTTAGCGGGCTTTTTTTATGGAGAAACGAAACAATGACAGAAATTTCAAATGAGTTGATTTGGTGGATCACGGCGGTTGATTTGCCGGCGATGGCGGGGTTGCTGTGGATGATCTGGCGGGTACGCGGGGAAACCGACAAAGCCATTGATGATGTGCAAATGACCCTCGATTTACGGTGTGAGCAACTGCGTGAGGCATTGCACGGGTTCAAGCTGGAGGTCGCAAAGAACTATGCCTCGCGCAATGATCTGCGCCTGCTGGAAGCGCGCATTGTGGAGCATTTGCTGCGGATCGAAGCCAAGCTGGACACCACCGCCCTGAAAACGGCGAGTCTGAAGGCATCATCCAATAAAAAATAAAGTGAATGCCGCATATTTATGTTGGGTTTACGTAACAATTGACAATATGGTGGTATGATTATTACAATAATGTCTATTAATAAGAAATAATAAGAATAAGGGTTGATGATCATGGATAATTTGGAAAAGAGCGGCGGCATGGATGCATTACGTGGCTATCTGGCCAAGAAGAGCGGCGGTTTCGTGGGGCTGGCACTGCCTGCTTTGGCGCTTGCCGGATATATGGCGCTTAATGGTGCTGACGCGGGATATGAAAACGCCGATAAACAGCCTTATACGACGACGATCAATAACCAAGTGGGCAGCGCCACCCATGCCAAAGTCAATGTTGCCTATGATGAAACGCCGATTAATAAGGATGGCGCTGTATCCTATACGTTTATGCGTTGGAGCACACAGACCGATATCATCCCCGCAGCATCAGAGGCGCAATGTGCGCTGGGCGGTGTGCAGCATATGGCAGAAAACAAAATGTTTTCAGGGCGTGTCTTGTCGGCCTCGATTGATTGTATGAAAGATGATGAACCCGTCAGTCATTTCACCTGTGTCGCGAAGGCCGCAGAGCCAACGAAAGAGGGCGAAGCGCAGATTGCGATCACATGTAGCAAAGATGATTTGTGGGTTATGAATGATCAGGAAGACGCGCAGGCGGAGCCTTATGATTTAGCCTGACCCCCGCCTAAAATATTCAAATGAATTTCGAAGCTCTGCCCCGCGCAGGGCTTTTTTTATGTTCCACGCACATTTCAAGGAGAATGAGAATGACCGATAAACCGAAACTGACTGCCATTTGTGGCGGTGAGGATAAAAACCCTGCGCAAAACGCGCAATCTATGCAGGATTTCTATGATGAAATCGCGCGCGATGTGCTGGCGCGCACGCTGTGGGGGGAGGCACGCGGCGAGGGCACAGGCGGGATGCAGGCCGTCGCCAATGTGATTTTGAACCGCGTCAAAGTCGCACAAGAAAGGGGCAAGTTCTGGTGGGGGAATAATATTATTCAGGTTTGCCAAAAGCCGTATCAGTTTTCGTGCTGGAACAGGTCTGACCCGAATTTCCGTAAACTTCAGAGCGTAGACGCGGGCGATGCGCATTTCGCCGCCGCCCTGCGTATGGCGCGGCGCGCATTGGCGGGGACGCTGGCGGATATCACGCTCGGCGCAACTCATTACCACGCCGCGGATATTAAACCCTATTGGGCGCGCGGCAAAAAACCTACCGCCGTAATCGGGCATCATATTTTTTACACTTTGATAGATTAAGGAGAACACTATGCTTTCAGCATTACTTTCACAAATCGGCTTGCCTGTATTGGTGGCGATTGTCGGCGGCGCATTGGGCGCGATTGATAATCCGGTGGCCAAAACCGCGTCCGAAGCGTTGGCAAAGGTCGATGATGCCCTAAAAGCGGGGCAAATCACCTCCGAACAGTTGGAGGAAGCCAACCGCCACACCGAAAAAATGGCGGAAATGGAGATGGAGAATTACCAAACCACGCTCTCGGAGATCAACCAATCTCTGCGCGCCGAAGTGGCTTCGGAGGATAAATATGTGCGGCGTATGCGCCCGACCTTTGGTTATCTTATGGCCTTTACGTGGGCGGCGCAGATGTTCGGCGTGGCCTATGTGATTATGTTCGATACCGATAAGGCAGGCGTTGTCATGGCGGCGATGGGGAATTTAAGCGCCATTTGGGCGGTGGGCTTATCCGTTTTGAGAATCTATGTCTATAAACGCAGCGGCGATAAACAAGCACCTGCAAGGGATGTGATTTTCTGGAATCCTAAGGCGTAATCTTTATGTCATTGCAGGTATGGCAAATAAAAAACCGCAATAAAAAACGACTATGGAGATCAAGGTCGTGTAGACAAAAGTTCTGCGTGTCGGGGATTCTTGGATTTCATCAAATTTTTTATAAAATAAGTATGTCATGAATATTGGAAGGAAAACCAAAAAGTAAATACAGGGTACAGGGAATAGGTAAGATAAGGCAAAGTCATCTGAGATATATGGATATATCAACCAAGCAGGTAAAAAGAAAAAAGCAACATTAGTTAGTACTTCTATCCAACAAATAAGAAAGACGATTGAGAAGGAAAGTAGTCCAATAGCTATAGAAGAAATTATACCAAATAATAATGCTATGCTTGAGGTATAAATTTTTTCATGTGTGCTTTTTTCCATACCTCATTCTAACCTGCTTTATCGTTTTTTGGAAAAGTATATGTAAGGCCTTAGTGTCCTCTGGAAAAACATAGCGTTATCGCTTAGACTCCCTTATATCTGCGTTGGTGATTCTAACCACGCTTTGTTTTCAAGGAGCATTCAGTTGAGCAATAAAACCCCCATTACAGTCGCAAGAGGCGATGGTATCGGCCCTGAAATTATGGATGCGACATTGAGCATTCTGGAGGCGGCGGGTGCGCGCCTTGATATCGAACATATCGAAATCGGTGAAGCCGTTTATAAGCGCGGCATTCTAACGGGGATTGAGGATAGCGCGTGGGACAGCTTGCGCCGCACCAAAGTATTTCTAAAAGCGCCGATTACCACGCCGCAAGGCGGGGGCTTTAAATCGCTGAACGTGACGGTGCGCAAGAGCCTTGGTCTGTTTGCCAATGTGCGCCCGTGTGTGTCTTATCATCCGTATGTTGAAACGAATTTCCCCGATATGGATATCGTGATTATCCGCGAGAATGAAGAAGACCTTTATGCGGGGATTGAGCATCGCCAGACGCAAGATGTGGTGCAATCGATTAAGCTGATTTCCCGTCCGGGGTCAGAAAAAATCATCCGCTTTGCCTTTGAATATGCGCGTGCGAATGGCCGTAAAAAGGTCACCTGCATGGCCAAGGAC
>TARA_R110001592_G_scaffold145957_1_pt1 | contig 33765 bp, 43 predicted proteins | sample TARA_R110001592 | Tara Oceans TARA_R110001592 (sample SAMEA4398387) | marine metagenome | biome: Polar Biome; feature: [SRF] surface water layer (ENVO:00010504); material: water (ENVO:00002006), including particulate matter (ENVO:01000060) such as... | depth 5 m | reverse complement strand
AGGTAATTATTGTTTACAATGTTATAAGGAGGAAGAATAGATGAAATATAAATTTGAAAACGGAACAGTAGAGTATGTGCATTTCCCTAAAGAAAAACTTTGGAGAGTATATCCTCAAGATGTAAGATACTATAACGATAACAAAGAGTTAATTAAAGAAATCTTTGCGGAGTTAAAACGCATGGGAATGGAATACGGCCCACTACTTCAAACTAAAAACCCGCCTTATATCATAGCATGGGAAGTGAAAGAATGAAAACAAATAGAAGTAAGTCTTTGGTTTGGTTAGATGAATTAGTTATGTATGACTTACCATTGCAGATACAGAAGAAATTGAATGCTAGTTTGGAAAAAAATAAAGGTATGCACTATGCACTATCAATGAAAGTTAAGAAATTGCCCGATGAAGTTAAAGGGAAAATAGCCCATGATTTTACTAGGTTATACGAAACTTATGATAAAGCGCAACGCTCATCACATACTCATCAAAGACAATTTGAAGCCGCTACACCCCAACAAATAGAACAGTTAGCGAAATATCTAATGCACTTAGTAGAGGTAGCGTGATTATTATGAACGACCATCAAGATAGTGAACACTTCACTTATGAAAGGACATGGAAACAAATACATGATATGTTAGATAAGGCGGAAAGAAAACAAAATATGCACTATACTAAAATGCAAAATGCTAAGAAAAGTGAAAGAATATATCACATGAGAAACTACAAAGCATTAGAAGGTGTAGTGAAAGCCCTAAGATGGACATTAGGGGATATAAAAATAGACCATCCATTAGAATAGGAGGAATGAAAATGAAAATAGATGAAATAAAAGAAGAAATAATAACTTTGGAACATGATAAGGAATGTATTGAGTCAGCAATAGACACTTACAATGATATTAGTTGGCAGTATATTACTGAACCACATAATGTAGTAGGTGAAATGGAATTGATACTAAGTGAAATTGTTTCAAGATTAGCGGAAATAAATGCAAGGTTGGCGGCAATATGATTGCAGATACCATAGAAATATATATGGGGTTTTCTCCTACTGTTAGAGTATTTAAGATTTATATTAGTTATCCTAAGATTTGCATATTTGTGTTTATAATATTACTTATTATGGGTTATGTTAATCGCAATGGTGCGGTGGTTTGAATGAAAGTAGTTTATGGACATACAGATTCTATCTATGTTAAATGCGATTCAGTAGAATTAGCAAAAGAAACATTGGTAGAAATTAACGCTCATGTTAGAGAGTCTTTTCCTAATGCTCTAGGACTACAAGAGCATCCGGTAGTATTAGAGTTTGAGAAATACTATTCTTCTTTAGGAGTAGGAGTTACTAAGAATCGTAATGCAGGATTAGTTAGTTGGGAGGATGGAGTTTGGTTAGATGAACCTAAGTTCACAATGACAGGCTTTACTGCTAAAAGAATTAGCGAAACTAAATTGGCTAAGAGAGTTCAAACAACAGTATTAAAGATGTGGATTAATAGCAACACTAAGGAAGAAATTGATGAGTATTGTCGTAAAGAATACTTAGATACTTTAAATGGTAATACTGATATTTTAGATATTGTTAAGCGTAGCAGATTAAACGAGAATAGATTAAAGGTTAAGTGTTCTTGTAATAGGAAATACGATGTAGTTAATCTTTACAAAATAACAGAATGTAAGAAGTGTGCTAATCCTAAAAAGAACTTTAAAACAGTAGAAGGTAAAAGACCTACTTATGGTTCGGGTATAGCAGGAATGTTATATGCAATGGAAAAACTAAACATGGTCTTTGAAGACTCTTATGTTTATATTAAAGCAATCACTGATGGGTTTTTTACTCACCCATTAACAGATGAAGCAAAACCCGCAACTTATATAGCGGGGAGTAAATATGCTGATTTGGAAGGGTTCTCTCCCGATTGGAAACATTATGCTAAACAAGTAATTAGCAAAGCAGAACCAATTTACAAAGCAATGGATTGGGAAACTAATAGTATTGTAAGTAATACACAGACACTAGACAGGTGGTGGTAAAATGAATTATGAAGAACAAATAGAAGAAATGGATGAATATACATACCAATGGATGCCGGAAAATATGGATGACCCTAATGAACCAATTTTGAAGATTACTAAGTCTTCATTAGGCTCATTTAATTGGTGTCCTAAGAAATACCAATTTAGTTATATTGAGAGAAGACCTCAAGACCAAACAGAACCAATGCGTAAAGGAACAATAATGCACAATTCAAGAGAGGACTTTTTCAACAAGTTTGATATTAAGAAAGCGGAAACGATGAACACAGAAGAAATTGTTGATTATTGTTCAAGTCTTTTTCCTATTGATGATTATTTTGAAGACTATCAAGGAATCGCTATTTTTGAAGCACAGCGTTTTATTGAGGCAAGAACAGAAAAGAAACTAGATGAGTATTTGCCTGTTGTTAATGAAGGTAAGTTTGATTGTGAAATTATTATTCCTGCCGATACTAACCCTAAATGTATTCTTAGTAGAGATTACAAGATACACTTGCAAGGAATCATTGATAGAATCTTCATGGAAGACGGTGGCTTAATTCCTATGGAGTTTAAGACAGGGGGTTGGAAAGACTACAAGACAACAAGTATGCGTCAAGAGATGGCTTTCTATCAATTGATGATTGAGAATTGTTCTCCCGAAGTGCTTAAGCAAGCAGGGATTAATGAAATAACTCCGGTAACTCATTGGGCATGGTATTATCCTATTGCTAATCACTTTTATGTAGAGCCTATTAAGAAGTCCTCTATGAAATCTGTAATGAATAAAATTGCATTGTTAATTCATGCTTATGAACAACAGCAATTTACTGCTAAGTATTTTTACAAGACTTGCGCTCATTGTAGTTTCTTCCCTATTTGCGATAAGGCACAAGAGGATTCGTGGTTGTGATATTATGGTAAAATGTAAAAGCGAAAATAGTGATGGAGATTGTGAATGGTTTGTTTGGGGGGGTATTGATATTCATTCAATATCTTGCTATGATAATGAATTTGAGGCTTTAGTAAATGTAGAGTTGAAATGTAGCCATTGTGGAAATATACAAGCGTTATGTATGTCAGCAACAGATGAGGTGTAATAAGTATGAAAGAAGTAATAAAAAGTAAAGTGCTAGCAAAGAATTGGACATTCAATGAAATTACTAATCTAAAACAATCAGTGGTAGACCTTTCTTTAGATATTTACAATGAAATGTTTTTGTTAGATAGGATTGAGATGTTAAGAGATGTAGAAATTACAAATAGTTATGTAGGTTACAATTTTACCGATGCAATTAAACAAGCCGTAGTCACTTCACTGCAAGGTGAAGTAGCGGAAGCAATTAGCGAATTACTGAATACAGCAACAATAGATTTTGGAGGAAATAAAAATGAAAATACCGAGAGAAGTTTGGGCGGGGAGTCACATAAAAAACTCACCCCAAATGAAACGAAGAATAGTAATGAAGAAGAATGAATACTTTGATTTTGTTAAGGCACATAATAATCGCACTAATGTTTATACTACGGTATATGATTTTGAGCGATTTGCTGAAACGGCTAAAGTAGAATCAAGTGTAATACTTGATAGAATTTTTCTTGATTTTGATGCACATGGAGAAGACGGTTTAGGTTTAGCCTTTGCTGATTTAAAAATAGTATTGGCTTATGTTAAAAAATACCAACACACTATTTTCTTTTCCGGTAGAGGTTTTCACTTGTTTGTTTATGGTGAAGTTACTACTGACCCAAGAAACATACAGGCGTTCTTTAGAACAATAAAGGATTTACTAAGTGAAGACTCTACCTTAGATGAAAGAGTTGGGCAATCAACAAGACTTAGAAGAATACCTAATACTGTTAATATGTCAAGTAGTGATGAGAATGGTATTCCTTACTATTGTATTCCTTTGTTTGAGGAAGATATAGATAAAGGTTTAGAACATATCTTGACTCTTGCTAAGAACCCAAGAGAAATCCCTAGAAGAGTAACAGGTAGCGAATTAATAGTTTGGCCTGACTTGCCTTCTATTGAATCAGTAGGGGAAGAAATAGAACCTATTATTGTTGAGGGTAGGCTACCATTATTACCATGTTTATACAATGCTATTATGGTAGAGAATCCATCACATATGGCTAGAGTTTATTTGGTATCATGGTATAGAGATTTATTAACTATACGAACTAATCTTCTTTCTAATACAGCAAAGGAACAAGTGTTAGATGCTATTGTTAATGAGATAGAAGAGTTAGTTACAAGCAATGAAGACATATGGTTAGATTGGGATAAAAGGACTACTAAGAACCATGTTCGCTTTATTGTTAATGGTAACTATAATACACCTAATTGTAAGACAAAATTAATACCGGAGGGGTATTGCGTTGGTAAATGCTGGCGTTATCCCGACTATTTGGATGGTGATGTAAATGTGGTTTGAGATTGCAGTAATAATAATACTATTGTTTATTATGTTGTTTAATTTTATGACCGGAGTTTTTATCTCCGAGATTAGTAGTGCTATGCAACTTGTAGCAAATATGAATCATAAAGAAAATGTCTCACCTCCTTTAACTACTAGGAACAACCCCACTACATTTGGTGCTTGTAGTCGGTGTTTTGACAACGGCACTACTGAATGCGAGGAATGCAAATGAAAGGAAAATTTGATGATGAAGAATGGAATAAATTACTACACAGCGATTGTTATGTAGATGATGAAGAAAGATATGACTACCCAACTCCCGAACTATTTTTAGATATGGTTAGTTGGAATGTTTATGTGGAAGGACAAACTGTTATATGGAGTAATGGAAAATTAATGGGGAAGTTTGTATATGATGAATATGATGCTTTTCCCGAAGAATGGCCTTCATGGTTAGTTACTAACTTTGCTTGTAAAATGCGAGGAAGTCCTGTTAATTATCTTATAACTCCGCCTACTACACAATCAAAACTATTTTGGATTGATACTGATGTTAGTAATTGATAGTAGAGAAAGGGCAGGGTCTAAACTAGTAAGATTAGTTGAAACCAAAGCACAGTCAATGAATATTCCTTTTGAAAAGAAGTGGATAGAAGTTGGTGATTATGTTTACGATGATGTTTGTTTTGAGGCTAAGTCTAGTATTGATTTCTTAGGTTCTGTAATGAGTAAAAGATTATGGACACAAATAGATAATATGGATAGATGTTACAAGACTAACATAGTAATAATCTATGGTTCTATAACTGATGCAATTAATAATCTAAAGGAAAATACTAGGTCTAAAATCCCCGAACCTGCAAGAAGCATTATGCTAAGTAATAAGTTTCTAGGAGGTATTGGTAAAATAATATTAGATACTGATGTTAAACCTGTATGGGTTAAGAATGAAGAAGATGCGGCTAAGATTATTACTGCGGTTTGTAAGATGAAACCGATAGATAGAGAAGTTATTCGCCCCGAAGTATTTAGAAGAATTGCTACCGATGATTTACGAATAGATGTATTGATTGGTATTAAGGGAGTATCGTCTAAAAAAGCAAAGGCGTTACTAAAGAAGTTTGGCTCTATTAGTGAAATAGCACATCATAGTGCTATTGAAATATCCAAAATAGAAGGTATTGGTTCTACTGTTGCCAATAGAATATTAACAGTGTTAGAATCCGAAAGGAGGGTAAGAATATGAATGAAGAAGAATTAGACTTAGAAGTTGAATGGAATGAAGATGAAGAAGAATTACAAAGGTTTAGAGATAAGGCTTTGTTAGAAGAAGAATTACAAACTGATTGGGAAATAACAGGTGATGAGAAGTATGATTCCCGAATACCTAAACTTATAAATGAGTTTGTAAGCGATTGTAATAAGGTAGTTAAGTATAATAAAGTGCCTTCGTCTATAATGTTTTTAACTTTATTAGGACAAACAGTAAAGGACTTTGTTGCTATTCCTAATGGCACAGGGTTTCACGAAGATAGCCGCCTACACTTCTGTTGGATTCAAACTAGTGGAACGGGTAAAAGTGCATTAATGAATTTTGTTTTACCAATATCAAGAAAGGTTTGGGATGGTATAAATGAAATTGGTGCGGAGAGAGAAACTGTTACTTGTTTTGATGGTGATGATAACATTGTTTTTCCTAATATATTTACAGGGGAATATGTAGGAGAGAATCTAAGGTTTAATAAATCAACTGATAATGAACCATATAGAGAAAACCATTTGATACCTGCATATGAACCATATGAACAATATACTAATTTTGATGTTGTTGAATATACGGCGGCGGCATTAGTAGGTCATCAAAAAGAACATGAGAAAATAGATGAAGATGGTAATGAGGTAACTGAATTTAAGTGGCTTAAAGGTGAATTAGATGGCAATGGGTTAGCCCGATGGGATGAGTTTACTAATTCGGGTGTGTTTGGTTCGGCTAATCATAAAGATGGTATTGTTACTTATCTTAATACCATGATGAATACAATACATGGTGAATCATGGATAATTACTAAGACTTTAAAGGATGGGCCAATTGTTCGTTGTCAATGTCAGCGTTCTATTATTGCAACTACTTTTCCTCCAAAGCAGTTTGCTAAACAAATTGCTGATACCGGACTATTTCAAAGAATGATATTGTATATTTGGGAAGTTCCCGAAAAGATTCAAAACAACATTAGGAATACAATAGTAGATAATATTGGTATAGTAAGGGAAGAAGAGTTGCCTATTGATAAATATGCGGATAAACTGATAGAGATTTATAAATTAACTAGAATTAGATGTAAAGAAGTTGGTGATGATGTAGCAAAAACTGTAACCTTTAGTGATGAGTTTAGAGTAGCAATGCGACAAGCAAAAGATAGCCTAAACGCCCTACCCGATAGCACAACAGGTATTGTAAGAGAAATTTCTAAGAACTTTTTAACTAGGTTAATCATTACTATGGGTAAGATTTCTGTATTGTGTTGTTTGGCTGAAACCCTTGATAGAAAAGAAGAGGATAGGTTCATAGTAACAGTGCAAAATGTTGTTCAAGCAAGAGAAATTGTCCACAACTGCTATAAATCATTAGTTGAGTGGTTAGAATTAAGCCTAAAGGTGGAAAGAGCAACATTACTGCAAAAAACGCAAAATAAACTGTTTTTTGATGTATATGATGGCTTGTTAGCAAAAGAAGATACAGCAATAAATGGAGAAAATGGATTCGTTAATAAAAACTTATTGTTTGAAATCGTAGCAGAAAAAGCAGAAATATCCGACCCCCAAACCTATGTTAGATGGAGAGTAGTAGAAGACGAATTTATTACAGGCAAAATAAGTAGAACGAAATATGTAAAAAAGAAAGGTGAAGAATGATGATATGGGAAAATACTTTTATTGTGTTTGATGTGACAAAAGGGCCAAAGGTTATAATTGAATCTTTGAATACCTACGGCGAAGAAGGATGGGAATGTTCTACTATGATTACAGTAGCGAATACTAACATAGTAGCATTCTTAAAACGCCGAGTAGATGTGGATGATGTTGTAGTGGATGAAACCGATGCAAAGATTAGTCAAATGTGGTCGGCATCAAAGACAACAAAGAAAGGTGAATGATATGTCAGTAATGGCGTTAGATATTGAAACAAAGAATATGTCACATGAAATAGGTGGCTTTGGTAATACCCATATGTTTCAAGTATCTACTGTTACCACATGGGATGGTAGCGTTGCTAAAGTGTATGTAGATGAACCATTAGATACTTTTGCTAAAAGCGGTCACATAATTAAATCTCTTAGGGATTTGAAGTATGACCTTGATGAGCATTTTGAAAAGGGTGGTTCGCTACTAGGACATAATATTGTATCGTTTGATTTGCCGGTGCTAAAGAATGCAATGGATATTTATTGCATTAAAAAGTATTTAGATGCAAAGCGATACATTGATACTAGCCGAGATATTCAATCACTTAATGGTGAGAGGTTTAAGTTGCAAAACCTTAGTGAAAATACTTTGAAGACTGATAAGTTAATGGATAGTGCTGATGCGCCTAAACTTTGGAAACAAGGCGAGTATGATTCAGTAGTTGAGTATTGTTTAAAGGATAGTCAAATCGTATATGACATATGGCAATACGGTAAAGAAAATGGTATAGTAAAAGGATTCTCTCTTGATAAAGGAGAGTTTGTAGATTTGGAGGTTGATTGGTGATGACTACTTGGGAAGTATTTATTTTGATAGCGTATATGATATGTTTGGTTTTGTTGTTCTTTGCGGCATTTGGAGGCTCTAATTTAAATGAGCATTCAGTTGAAGAATACATGACTAGACTTATGAGCGAGTCAAGTGAAGAAAAATGACGCTTAAGCAAGAATGTAAATATTGTTTGAATAAAACAATTGCTCTTAGAATACAGGGCTTTTACATTGGTTCGGATAAGAAAGTTAAGTTATGGGAATGCCGTAGTTGCGGCGGCATATGGCAGTAAATTTTAGGGCAGTGTTGTCCTCTCTTTAATTAGGGAGGGCAATACTGCCCTTTTTTTATTTTTATTTTTTTAGGCGTTTTTTTGTGTTTTAATATATAAGGTTTTATTAATAGTTATATATCAATTCAAAGTTTGTAGCATCCATTGTGTGCCACTAACACAAAGTAATTTGTAGATTTTTCCTGCAACTGTTGTCATTGGAGTAGAAACAGTTGCCCCCACTTCATTGAGCAATACATCACTACCTGTCATAGCAATAGTTAAATTATCTGCCCCACCTGCATTAGCCTTAATAATTAATTGATATTCATGCCCCACATTAGCAGTAGAAGCCGCAGGAACTACAATAGGCATTGGGCCACCACTAGGGCCACTAGGATTAAACGCTACTGTGGTTGCCCACAAAGTATGGTCGCTTGTTATAGATAAATTATGTGCGGCGGTGGGTGGAGTTGTGCCACTAGTCACTTCTACAAACTTTCTATTAATTCCTGCCATACTTACTGTTCCATTCACTGCTAAAGCATCAGCAGGAACATCTGTTCCAATACCTATGTAACCTAGATTACTTATTCTCATTCTTTCCTCCGCCGCATCTGTTCCGCTAACTTTAGTGCTAAATGTCATTACCGATGTTCCTGTTCCATCACCCGCACCTGCATTTAAAATTAAATCTCCACCATCAGTATTATTAGAACCAGCAGTAAGGGCTGTTCCTGCTGATATTGTTAAGTCCTTACCTGCTGTTCCTGCCGCAGTATCAGTAACTTTTAATGAAGCATTACCCGCATTACCATAAAAAATATCTCCGCCTGTAACTGTTAAATCTGTTCCTACAATCATAACTCCTTCGTTAGAAACTGCCCCATCACCTTGCACTTTAAATTGAGTTTGACTAGCACTATCAAGCACTTCAAAAGTATCTCCTGCCGCCGTTCCTGCTAGTTTAACTTTAACATCTGTTGCGCTTGCCGCAGTAATTGTTGTTACCCCACTAGCACCTTGAATAGTTGCTGTTTCAGTATATCCGGTAGCATTATATCCAATACTAAGAGAGTTTTCATCCTTAGCAGTAGTAAGGAATTGTATTTGTCTTTGCGCTACTGTTCCTCCTGCTTCTAATTTAATTACTGCAATAGGAATATCCCCTACTGTTAATTGTGGCACTATATCTACTGTGTCTTTATTACCATTATCTCTCATAGCAAGAATATTAGGTGAAGCATCAGTAGCCACTAATAAATAATAAGCATTGCCACTAGCAGGAACATCAAAAGTAGAAGGTGTTCCTTGAGTAAATGCTAGTGAAGCAACAGGCATTACCTTACCATCTCTCATTACTTTACCTAACGCTACTGTGAATACTGTATTAGAACCACTAGCACTTTGAACAATATCAAAGTTATTTGAGCCTCCATCAATAGCCCCATTAATAATAGCATAGTTACCTTGTGTGCCTACATTTAATGATTTGAGAATCCCACTATGAGGAAAGTCTACTCCATCTACTAATCCCCCCAAAGTTGGGTCTACATTCATTCTACTTAATCCGCCTAAATTATAACTGTTCACCATATTATTCCACCTCTATTGTTACAAAGAAATCAACATCTTCACCCGATGCAAAAGGGCCAATTCCATCAAAGGCTATTCTTGTTAGCATTATAGTATATGCACTATTAAATAGTGCTAATTCTCTAATGGTATGTCCTGCAATACTAGCACCCGTAATAGTAAATTTAAAATCTATTGCATTACTATCCGATGCGGAATTAGTAGTGGCTACACTGTAAATTGGCACATCTAAATCTTCGGCTAAAGGACTAGTGCTATTTCCTCCTACGCCTATTTTAGCATGAGTAAATATTGATTTTAAATAGGCCGCTATCAGTGTTCTTCCTTCATCTACTATCATAAATCTACCTCCAATAATGTTGTTAATGCTGTTGATGAACCTGTTGAACCGAATCCCATAGCAGTAGTGAACCCAATTGCAGTTGAGAAGCCAATGTTAAAAGCACTTCCGCCTGTTGTAGCCCTTTTACGGATTAATAGATGCACTTCGTTGATTTTAGGAATGTCAATAAATACATTAGTAATGTTGTTTGATAGTGTTTTGGGTCGCAATTTTGCTCTTGTTTTCTTCCCTTCGGCTAGAATTTCAGCAAATCTATCATCAAGTCCTTTACTGTATTTTCCTAATTCCATACGAATGAATCCACCAATTTCATGTTTCATTTCTAATATTAAATACTGTGCTATTTGTAGATTTTCTTGTAATAACTCAAGAGTAATAATATCTCCTGCTCTTAATTGAGATAGGCCTTGATGACCTATTTCCAAAGTAACTTTTTGATTTAGAGTAGAATGTAATTTAAGTAATTTACCTGCCTTGTTTTCTACATCTTCCAAAGTTATTAAACTATTATCATCGTATTCAAGAGTTTTTTTACCTCTTTTCTTTATGCTTCTAATGTTTTGTTTAGTGGCTTTATCCGATGCACCATATACAATAACCTCATTATAGAAATCAAATAATACATCGGATTTACTGAAATCCTTTATTTGGTATTTTGTGTTCCTATCTGTTATCAATAACTTAGAGAAATTATTACTATTATCTTTATCGGTTAAACTAAACTTAGAATCTTCAAAGATTAGTTTTTTATCTTTCTGTTCTATGATATAATTAATGGCCGAGAATAAATCAATACCTCTAAAGTTAGGCGCAAGGAATAAAGGATAGTTTTCTGTATAGTCTGTGGTAAATTCAATATCATTTTCTTCAAAGAAATTATTTACTAAATTATCGGCCTCATCACAAATAGAAACTACCGAACCAATTAACGCCCTTTTAGGATTACCTCTAATGTTTTTATTTGTTGTAATTGTTAAAATTTCCGACATAGATACTATACCGTTCATTTCTTTAATTGTGTCAAAAGTAAAAGTGCAACCCTTACCTATTGTTAGTGCTTCAAATGCAAAACTTGTTTTAAATGATGTATTCCCATCACTAAGACAAACAGTTTTTCCTTCTTTCATCGGAAAATGAGAGGGGCTATTCCAATAAGTGTAAAGTGGGTCATTTCTATCAACTATGGCATAAGGAGTAAAACCACCCGAAGTCATTCCATCCAAATTAACTGTTAGATACATTGATAATACTGCTTCACTACTTCCATGATTTCTAATAGCCCCTATTTTTCTTTCTCCGCTACCTTCTACAACTAAATAGTCTTTAATGTTAGAATACATTCTATTTTTATATGCCATTTTAGTATATTCCGAAGATAGTGTGGCTGTTTTTATTACTTTAGGAGAATAGTCATAGAATGCTGTTTGATTAGGTTGCATTACTCTATACATTCCTGTTGGTAATGCTAAATCTGTAATGATGATGTGAGTTTTAGTGCCATTAGTAGTATCAATTTCATGTGACAACACATATGCAATTGTAGTAGGGCGACTATTATTTATTCCGTCACTTAAAATAGTGGTGGAGGTTACATCTACTCCTGTTGCAAACTCATCACCTACTTCCGATACTAAGTATGTTCCTGTTAAGTCACTAATGTAATCTAAATACGGGGCATTGGCACTAGTTATTGAGTATTTATAGAGAACAACTCCTGCCGGTGAAGTGATGTTAGTTACCCAACCCGCATCAATTTTTGCTCTTACTTTAAATCCTAATATTACTCCATCAGCATCATTTACAGTAGCGGTGTGTGCATCCCCGATAGGTGTTTTATACGATGCAAACTCTTGATTGAGTCCAATGTTTATTGTAGATAGTGTAGAGTATGCTAAGTTATTAGTTGCACTTGCAGTTGCGGCAATAGATAGAGTATAGTTAATAGTATTAGTAGGGTCAATACTTAAAATGTATGCCCCCGTAGGAATACCTGTTCCTGTTACTAACATATTTTTTTCTAACAAGGTAGTATCGGCTACTGTAACAACAGCATTAGTATTAACAGTAGCACTACTAATTGTAGTAGAATAAGGTCTAATGTGTATATTGTCTATTGGAGGGAAACCTGTTCCTACACTAGTTTCAGTTCTATTTGATGAATCTGTAACTTCCGAACCAAACCTACCTAAAAATACTCCATGTATTGAATTAGTTAAAAAATTGTAATGGCTACCAGCACTACCAGCACTACTTAAATTTAGTTTATCTAATTGCTTAAGTAATAAACTAGTATGTCCAGCAATTGCATTTCCAATATATTTAGGGCCGTTAAAACTAATAGGTAAAACCAAACTAGATTTAGCCCATGCTGTTCTTGTAACATTATTAGGTGCATTGAATACATCACCAAACTTAGTTTCTACTGCGGAGGTAGTGTATGTGTCTGTATGAACCATGCTCTTTAATAAATTAATTTCCATATCAAAATTAGCAAATGAGTGTCCTTTTCCATGACCTCTTAATTCTGTTATATAGGGTGTAGCAACATATAAATCAGTATTATACACTGCACCCGAAGGGTCAAGATTAGGTATTGGGTCAGCCTCTAAAGGGATTGTCGTAACTCCCGATACTGTGCTTGCTACCTGCCCAATAAATACTCCATTACTACCCACAATTAAATCTCCTGCTGTTAATGATACATTAGCGGTAACAGTTATTGATGAACTACCATGACCCGTTATTCGTTTTCCCCCGCCACCAATAGCGGCAAATGTATATGAATAATATGGCGTAATTGGTAGTGTTTTACTTCGGGCAGGTGGGTTTTCGGGATTAAATTGATTAAACGCACTATCAAATACTATTTCTGTTAATCTCATTAACCCCATTCTTTTCATTTTAGTAATATCCTCTACATCTACTTCTAATATTTTAGCGTCTTGATATGTAGAATCTAAGTATTTTTTAGATGACCCGCCCCCCAAAACATTACTTTGTTCGGCATTAAAGTCATCTCTACTTTCTTCATTTAATAATAGTAATTTAAATTTGGTTAAATCTCTATTACTATTAAATAAACTATCGGTTCTGTTACTAGAGTATGGCATTAAGTCCGAAGTAGCAAATAAGAAAAGCCTTGATACTGATGCGTCATGTTGATGCAATATATCCTTAATTAAATATTGGTTATAGCCAATCTCAAGGTCTGCAATATCATCCGGTTTAGGAGAAGTAAATACTGTATCTTTACTATGTCCACTTTCAAATATATCGTAATCAAAGTATAATGACCCACTAACAGGATTAGAACCTCTATTTTCAATAGGTAGGTGGGGGTGGGCTACTTCACTAAAACCACTATTTATTGTTTCTGTATCTCCATGATTGATTTTATATGTGCTTGCATAATATCCTATTTTGCTAGGGTCATCATAGTAATTAACTATTTTAGAAGAAGGAATACTAGGACTAGGCGAGAGAATATCATTTCTAGTAACTATATTATTAGCGTAGTTATAATTACCTTTTTCAATATGATTTATTTTATACAAAGGAACTCCATGTTTTTCCATAGTGGTTGATACTGCTGAACAAAAAGTAAGGATATTGAAATGAATGGGTATTGGAGAACCACTAGTAAAATTACCATATGTAGGATGAACAAGACTAACATATTTGCCTCCATGTAAATGTTCACCATTAACTAAATACAATTCATGTGTTTTTTTAGCATTAGAAATAAACCCCGATGCAGTGGTTTTTGTTAATATTTGAACAATATCCCCTTCTACATAAACAACGCTTCTATCTAAATATATTCTAATATTAGCATGGGCTAAGGTAATTTTCATAATGTTAGTGCAATATCCTACAAAAACTCCCCCTACATATATTGGGTCTTTTATTTGGTTTCTACCACCTGTTGATGAATAGATGGATGAACCCGAAGAAACAATTTCAATATATCTGTGGTTGTCTAAATGGTCTAATGCAGATGCTAAAGATGCCGCAACTCCTACTTGAGTTAATGTCATATCATAAGTATCAGCGTAGTTATGTTCCATTCTTCCTAAAGTTATAGGAACATAGGGTGCAATTTCTATTGTGGTTTTGCCGTCTACTGTTGATTTATTTAATACTGTAAAATCCATTAAGGTATTGACAGTATCAAAGGTAGCAAAACTTGAATCTCCATCGGACAGTCTTGCTTGAAAATGTTCAGCCTTACCTATACCGTTGGGGTGATGAATATGATAACCAATTGCCTTTGTATCTACTGTTGATTGAGAAGTAGTAATCAATGAAGAACTATCCGAAGTATCTATTCCACTTTCAAAGAATAGTCCTTTTTCGGCTGAACCTCCTAAAGAAGTAGTAGTAGAAGAAAGTCTATTATTAGAACTAAGTGCTTTACTAAACATATAGTTTTTATTTGTTTCTTTTAGTAATACTCCTGTTCCATGAGATAGGGGTTTATCTTTTAATTTAATAGAACCCCCCGCCGCCGATGTTACACTTAGCACTTCTCCGAGATAAACAATAACTCCATTTGGGTATTTTAAAAACACACTATCTCCATTAGCAAAAGAATTGTAATTACCATACCCCGAACCCGAAGGTATGTCTACCGAGTTCCAATTAATTACCGCCGCCCCCGATATTTCTGTAAGAGTATTATGTGGGCTATTACTTGAATAGATAATATCTTGAGAGAATAATGTATTTTTATTTACAACAGGAGAAATTAACTTAGAATAATTATCCCTACCAAATAGTTTCATATAATTTTGCCCAAATTCTTTTTCAGTATCTATTTGCTCAACCTCTCCTTCAAAGCGTTCAATCTCTAAAATGTAATCTCCTGTTACATGGTCTAAAGCCGAAGTAGTAGCATAGCCAACATTATCAAAAGATAAAGTTAAAGTTTTTTGTGCTACATTAGAACCTGTAACTGTTGCCTCTAACATTTCATAATTAGGATTAATTATTAATATTTTCACATTAGTATTTCTATTCTCAATGATAGGGAAAGTGGTTAGCAGTGTGCCTTTTGACTGACTCCATGCTCTACGATATAATCTATCATCGGCGGATAAAGTGTAAGAAGTAGTAAAGACCGATTGAGTTTCTAATCTATAATATACCCCAAAGGTAATTGTTTGTGTTAGAGCAGGTGTAGGTAAAGTATTACTAAAAGTGCCAATATTAGTAATAGTTAATATTTTATCTCCTACTAATACTTCATCTCCAACTGCAAGTAAGGTTGTTAAATCATAATCAGTATTAAAGGTATATTGTTGCCCACTAACTATTGCTTTAACAGTAGCCTTCAATGCAAAGAACTCATTAAAATGACCTCTATGTAATTGGTGTCTAACTCTAAAAACATCAAACTCTTTTACTTTAGATGGCATTATTCGTAGAACATCTACTACCTTTGCTTCGGCATATCCACCTCTTCCTCCTACGGATTCAAATACGCTAACATCAATTAAATTAGGTGCATCATTACATTTTGCAGGTGAGTAATTATAACTAACATATCTATATGGCCCTGCCATAATTAAATTACCAATGGGGTGAACTACATCGTCAGTATCTCTTCTAATGTTATAGAAGCAATCGTTGTAGTCTGTAAAGTCTGTTGTCGGAACAGTTAGCCCTTCATTACTAACTACTGTTATCTTTGGGTCATCTAACAGTCTAAGGTTATCTACAAGGTTCGCTTTCATAGTAAATTTACTATAATCAATTAACCTTAAGTTAAAGTCTTGAGTAGTAATAAAACAATTAGTAGCGAATGAGTTTATTGTAGCACTTGAGGCTAAAGTATCAGCATCATATTTAATATAATATTTAGTATTGTGGTCTAATTCATTTTTCTTATCCAACCTATCATTATAAAAATAGAATAAAGGAGGCGCACATATTAATGATTTGTTCATTCTATAAGTTGAAGTGGTTGTTATTTCAGTAGCAAGAATACCTGCCGATACTGCAACAATAGAAGTAGTGCCAACAGCCGCACCTCTAAAAACCATAAACTTAGAATCCTTTGGTATTTGTTTTCCTAATCTTGGTTCAAACTCAAATGAATCTCCATAAACATCATCATTTCTTACTTCTGTTATTTTAGCCATATGATGAGTAAGTCCACTATCGGAATGAATCAAAACATAATAATCATGGGTAGCAGTTGTTGGTTCACCTTCTGTATGTAGTGCATTTAATCTAATCCCTGTTGCGCTTAAATCATCATAACATTTAATTTTATATCCTTCGGTATTTGATAGATTATTGTATTGTGTTCCCGAAGCATCACTGCCTTGTAACTGCTGAATAAAAGTTTCACTATGAGAAGCGTCAGTAGATACATAAGTGAACATTCTATATGTATCACCCAATGTAGCCGTATCAATAAATAAAGGATTAGTAGGACAATCATAATTAACATTGTTAGTGCTACCAATAGTGGCAACAGGTGTAGTATTAGGTGCTGAACCTTTTCTCATTGCATAGATACTCATTCATCCACCTCTTCAAATCTAAAATATAATAGTGTGTGGGCATATCTAGGAGTTAAATTAAAAGTATTAAAATTAGTGCTTGCTACACCACTAATAGCAAACTCATGTAATTCTCCCATGAATTGTTTATTACTTGCGGCTGAATTTGTTACTGTGGCATTATTGCCATTAGCACCTAAAAAGAAGTCTTCTTCATCAAAAGAAAACTCCGTTGAGGCTGAATGAAATGTGGAGGCTACTAATTTATTATTGTAGTATATTTGCATTTCTCTACTAACATCATTGTAAGTAGCGGCAATATGATTGGCGTTTGAAATATATGCAGGGTGTTTTAGTGTTGGTAAAAAGATATATTCTCCTACAAGAGAGGTAGCATATGTCGCATCTAAAACAAGAGTAGTTGATGAGGAATAACTAATGGATGCAATCTTTCCTATTGATTTTACGGAAAAACCATCAAGGATAAATAATTCTTGATTAACATGGTAATCCCCCCTTCTATCTCCTGTTATATTTAGATTAGTGCCACTAGTATGTCCTAATATTGGTTGTGTTTGTTTATCGTATTTTACCTTTCCATTTACATCTAACGCTACTGCTTGTGTAGCGGCAATAGTAGTTAATGATTTACCAAATACAGAAGTAAATACAGTTGGGCTATCTAAAGTAACAACAGTGCTACCAATAGTTACCATGAATCTAATTTTATATTCAGCAGGATTATTTTCATTGTGTTCAGTAGTGTTCACTAAATATAGTTGAACTTTAGTGCTATGAAATACTGCCATTTGATGAGTAAATCTATCGGCTCTTGCCATGTATAAATCACTTAGGTAAGTATCGGGAGAGGATAATTGGTCGCCCGTTGGTGCTGGCATTACCTTTTCTGTTGATGGTGGCGTAACAATAGCACTTCCTACGCTATGTCTACCATAACCGTTAATATCATAGGGGGTAACTAATGCTTCAATTGTAAAAGAGTCTTTATGCCCCCATATCCCGTATGGTATTTCACTAGTGGCTGTGCTTCCATCAGTATATGTTAGAGGGGTGTCATTAGGAATATTGTCTTCATAATTAATTTTGACACAAGCATTGCACATGATAGGAAAAACCAAACTGCGTTGTTTGCCTGTTAAAACTCTATACATAATCTCACCTCAACTAATTGCTTCTGCAATAGTAGTCGCTACATTACCATTAGGGAATACATTCGCTACTGCAAAGGATAAATTAAAACTTATATCAATTGTGGTTGATTCTATATTACAATCAAAACTTTCAATATAACCTAATATTCCCTCATCATTTGAATTATCGGGGTATGGTTTTGATAATACTGCACCTAAATTATCTAACTCGCCCCTTAGTCCTCTTGAATGCCAATTAAAAGGAACTAAAGTAGCACTTCTTTGGTCGTAATTATTGGCGACTTTAGAATCATATAAGAATATTAATTCATTTACTGCTTGCATTGGTTGAATACCTGTTGAATCTACACTTGAATGAATCATTTGTGCTATTTCTATTGCAGTAAAAGTTCTAACTTTAGCATCTTCACTGTCACTAAACCTTTTGGTTATTTCACTTTCTAAAATAAACCCTGTTAGTTTAATTGATTTACTTGACATTCCCATGTCCAAAGCCACATTTACCGATTCACCCGTAAGCAAACCGGAAAAGGGAACAGGAACATTAGGAATAGTTTTGCTTGTTGAAATATTAACAGTAGTAACTTTCAAAGGAATAATATTTGTAGTTGTATCTGTCGGCCCATTATATCCTGCACCTAATTTTAAATAAACATAATTTACCATATCATCACCTTGTTGTGCTACTAGAGGTTGTCCTATTAATTTCTTTGTTAATCATTCTACCAACCTTTTCAGCAATCTGTCTTAATTCTCCATCCGAAGCCCCTATTCTTCCTTGAACATTGACTGTAATATTCGTTGAGCCACCATTATTTGACAACATAGATTTGGTATCAGTATTAGAATAAACTCTTGCGCCTTTATTTAGATTAACTAATTCCGGCCCTTCTTCTCCAACAAGAGTTATTCCACCTTTAGCAATACCACCTTTAGCCAGACCTTCACCACCTAACCACTTTGGGCGTTTCCAACTTGCAGGGTTTAATTTCCCTATTGCAACAGCAATATCATCCATTAGTTTCAAAAACGGTTCAAATTTAGTAGCCGCCCACGCAACCAAAAATACCCCTGCACCAACCACCAATGCAGTTAGCCATACGGGCATAGTAACAAAGAAGGCTACAAGAAGTAAAATAGTTCCGGCAATAAGCGCAATCCAACGCATAACTCTCTTTGCTGTTTTACCGCTATTCGCATATACTTCATCTAATCTACCCCACAGTTCCTCCAATTTAGCCCAAATCCAATTTGCAAGTTCCCATGTCTTTTCACCTACCCAAGTTAATATTTCTTCTTTATTCTCAAATAACCATTCTCCTATTTCTTTAAGTCTTATGCCAAAAATACCCCACCAAATATTAGCAATGCCCCAAAGTAACTCTCCTATTGCATAGAAAACTTTCCATACAGCATCCATCGGGTCGCCATTACCTAATACAACATCAAAGAAAGCCCCGAATATTGTAGTAATAGCCGACCATATCATTTTAAATCCGGCTATTATAAACGGTAGTCCTCTTTGCAAACCTTTCCATATCCTAACCCCAATATCTTTTAGTTTCTCTAATGTCATACCGCTTTTATTCCATATCATTCTTGCACCAATAGCAATCAAACCAATAATAACCATGTATTTTAATATGACCGCCCCTAAAAGTAGTCCTTGTTTAATAAATTTCCAAAACCCTCTATGTATTTTATTTAAAAATTTAAATGAAAAGGTTACACCTTTTTCTATATTTTTTAGTGGATGCCTAATTAATTTATAAAGAGGGTTTGCCTCCGACATAAAATCCCCTATTGACCTAAGCGTTCCTTTTTTAGTGCCGTCTTCATTTTCTCCCCTGTGTTCGGATTCGGGGTCTATCGCTTTAAGTAAATTCATTTGCTTTTTTACTCCTTGAACCATTAAACCTAATCCCGTTTTAGGTTTTCCATCTTCATTATTTCCAAATATACCATCCCACATTACCCCTGCGGTTCTTGCGAACATTTCCATTTTGTTTTTTATACTAAAATAGAAAGGAATAAAAGCATATCCAAATCTATGAAATTTCCCAAAAAATGTATCGGGCGCACTTTCACCTAATACTGTGGCCAATTTTTGAAAGGGATTAAGGGCTTTGTTTGTTGCGTTGGTAGAATCTTTTGTTGCGTTTGCTACTCCTTGCATTGCAGTAGCCTGTGCATTTATGGCAGGAATCATACCCATTCTTTGTTTGTATTCTTGGTGTTGAAATCTAATAGATACTAAAGCCAATTTATTTGCATTTTCTAAGTGGGTATTCATAATAGCAAACATATCTGTTAATTTACCTAATGGCCCTATGGATTCATCTAAACTTCGTTTAATGTCATCTAAAGTCGCCGCCATGCTTGTCACCTCTTTGCCTTATCCATTTCCTTCTTCATGGTATCTGCTTTAAATTCTTCTATGTTTTTATGCACATATAATAAATCTACTACTAAACTTGCGGGCATTTGCATAATTTCTAATGGGCTTATCCCTAGTGCTTTTGATAATGTGTATGTTAAAATGAGAGAAGCAGTGGGGAAATCACTTGCCCCTTTTCTTACAGCATCTCTCATTCTTCGTTTTTTACTTTATCCTCATTCATTGTTTCAAGAGGATTAGGCAAAACTGCTTTTAATTGGTTTCCGATATACGGAGTAAGTCTAATTAATTCCAACGCACTTAATGTTGGTTCTGTTCGGACAACAAACTTATCTACCATGTATCTATACATAGCATTTAAATCAATTTCCATACCTTGTGTTTTAGCATCAATTTTCATAACACTATTCATGGCCTTATCTACTTCTAACCATGTTGGTTCTCTAACCCAAACCTTAAGGCATTCATCACTTGTCGGTGACACTTTTAATTCGTGGCACTTCTCTTCTGTTAGTGCAAATAGCACATTCTTATCTTTTACCGTATTCATTTTTTCCACCTTCAATATATACTAACAAACAAAACTAATGTTAGTGGAGTATTATTCTTCTTCTTCTTTAACAGCGACCTCCGCTACTTTCTTAGGTCGGCCTCTTTTCTTAGGCTTAGGTTTAGCCGCTTTCTCTTGAGCCAATTTTTTTTCGGCAAAATCAGCCATTTTCTCATAACGAGATTTAGAAGGTATTTGCAAGAGTATCACCCCTGCAATATCCAATGAGTTTTAACTGTGCAAGAGTTTAATGTTCTAGCCTTAACCGTAGCATCTACCGCAACCGGCCCTTTATCATCCGGTAGAGGCCAATTATTAGTTGTTAAATAATAATCATCAAACTTCAAACGGATTTGCTCTCCATTAGCCTTATCAAATATAATATCAATTAGACTTCCGGTAGTTTCATTACCATTAATTAATTCATTGTAAAGTTTATCATCTGTTACTAAAGCAGTAAATGTAATTTCATATGTTCTTTGTGCCGGAACATGGTCTTGTATAGACTTACTACCAATACCAACATATCGCTTTTCAGTTAGAGTATTATTCATAGCAATACTTAGACTAGTAATTCTTAAGAAGTTTTGTCCAAACATACTAATTGAACCGCTTGAAAAGAAGAAAGGTTCAAGGAAAGTATCTACATCGGAATAGTTTTTGAAACTTCTATTGTCAGTAACTCCCCTTCTAGCATCATAGGCTTCATTCTTTTCAAGAGAATGAATCTTACGAGCCATAGTATTAACAGTCATTTTAACTTCTTCTTTTTCATTAGCAGTAATAGTTAGTGAATTAACTCTATTTCCTGTTGCTATTAATACAAAGTTTAGGTCTTCATCAACATCAGCAGTAACATTTGTTCTGTATGTATTTGATGAAGGTAACTTAGAATAAGATTGCTCAAGAGCAAAAGAAGGTAAATCATCTCCTTCTTGTTCTGTAAAAGTGTAAGTAATTGGAGTTACAATAGCCCCCGATGTAACGGTAGGTTCAGTTAATAAGTGCATATCGGCAAACCCATCTATACCTTTTAGTAGTGGAGGACAAAATGCTTCTTCTTCAACGGTAAGTTCTCCCGATGTAATCGTTCTATAAAACAATGGGCCTGTTGCTGTAATAGCACTATTATTAACATAATATCCACTTGTTGCTTTTCCACTAGATTCACTTACTGTTGCAGTTACAGTTATTGACCCTGCATCAGTAGCATCTAAATCAATAGTAAATGCTGTTGTAGTTAATACTGCTGTGATTTTTGAGCCGGTAGTAATGCCCGTTCCTGTAACATACATTCCTACACTAAGCGAATTAGTATTACCTGCGGCCAAAGTAATAGTTGTTGCTGTGCCTCCCGCACTACCATTTGTAATTGCACAAGCCCCTAATGAAACATCGGGGTCAGCCGTAGTAGCACTAATTCCACTACACTTACCTAAGAAATAATACAACCATGCACCATGATTAGCAACAACTCCAATATCAGCACTACCCGCAGTTTCTATTCCCTTATATTGATGGGTAAAGTTTCTACTACCACCAACAAATAGATTCTGTTCTTTAAATTCTACTTCAAGACTAGGGAAGGTTAGTGATTCAACAATACCTAACCAATTATCCGAATTTAGTCTCTTTGTTGTATCGGCTACCGCTACCGTATTAGGTGTTGGTGCAGGGCATGGCGCACCATATCCTCTAATGTGAAAGTAATCAGCAGTAGGAACAATGGTAACTGCTAATGCAGGATGAAAAGTAATTGTTGCATCAGTATTAGAAGTGATTCTATGACTTGTTGTTTTATCTCCATTATCATAAAAGTCTAAAACACAACCAACATATAAATCATTTACTAATTTAAAAACATTGGTAAAGTCACCATGCGGAGTAAATACTGTGCTTGTAGCGGTATCTATCGCCGTTGATGGCGTTTGATGAGGTTTCAAATAAATGTCTATTTCGGGAACAAATGTTACCGATGCGCCGCTTCCTAAGTATATTTCCGTATTTACCATGTCAATTCCTCCACCTTTTACAAAACAAACTAAGGGAGTATTTGTGCATATCTTTTCGCTTCAATGTTTATTTTATATCCAAACAACCTTTTTGCTCTATCGTTAGATTCACTTCTTGTTCCAAAAAATAGTTGATTGAATTTAGAATTGTCACTAGCGGTATAGCCGTTCCGGTTGCTCTCAAACACATGACGAAGTATCAAGTATAAAGCCCTTAGCCTATCTTTGCCATAATTAGCGTCAGTTCCGGCTCTTTCATCTTGTATGCAACGGATATGTAAAGTAAAAGTAAAAGCCTCATCTCTAATATCATAAAACAAATTATAATCATTAGTATTGCTATCTTCAAAACAAATAATAACATCTTTAGAAGACAAGTCATATCTAACTCCTTTGTTCTTTTGTAAGTTTCTAATGTCTAAGAAGTTAGGTGTAACTACATGGTCGGCAGTAATTGTTCCATTTCCTCCGGCTGATTCCGGCCCTAATGCAGTAACGGAAGTAGACCACTTAGTAGTTAATAAATCTAAAATTAAACTTACTTCATCCATGCAGTAACCTCCTTAACTATTTCTTTTTCAACATATTCAGCAAACTCTTCTTCGGCATATGCTATCATTTCATCATTAGAAAAAGTAATATCAAATCCTATAAGACGAGAAGCCTCCGCCAACAACAAGTTTCTCTCTTCTTGTTTCTTTAGAAACTCCTTCATTACTTTAATATCAATCATATCAATCCAACATATAAACTAAATCTTTCTTACCATCTAATGTTTCCAATGCTTCCTTACGGAGTATATCGTATTTTTCCTTAGTAGTAATGTTGCCACCTGTTTCAGCAATAAGAATAGTTTGGTCGTCATGCCTTAGTATTTCAGCCGCCACTAATTTAGTCGCCGCTTCATGTATAGCCGCAGGAACTCTACCATCTCCTGCAATATAATTAACAATAATAGAATTTTTATTATGGTAAGGGTATTTTTGCATAAAGAAAATTCTACCATCATCTCCAATTGTCCAATAATCACCTAATCTTCTCATGTCTTCTTTATCAGTAAAATTGCTTATAGTAGTTAATGAGTCTTGCCCTGCTTGGTCTGTAATAGTTAATGTGCAATCCGAACCATCATCTCCTTCTAATAAACTAGAAATATGAATTACGCTACCATCATTAGCATCACTATAAGCATAGAAAAAGTCGGAAATACTATACCCACCACTTAAAGAAGCATTTGCTTTTTCAGTTGTAGCCCCTGTAAATTGCGAAGTTTTAGCAGGAAACTCTTCATTGATTAATGACATAATTTCTTGAGCAGTAGTCTTTGAACCAAAGTTATTGTTAAAGGTTGCACTAGCGGCTTTACCACTTTCACCGACATAAAATAAATCCCATGAAGCAACATTGTTAGGTAATGTTAATGTGAACTTTCGTATCTTATTATACGCCGATGAATCTAAATCAATTGAGGCTTGAGCCGAAGCCAATTCACTATAATTATTTCCTTCCCAAACTCTAAGGCTAACTATTTTTCTAACTTTCATTTGGCTTAATTGGACAAAACCAACATAGCCACCATAGTAAGAATGAATAGGATGGCGAGAAAATTCAAAGTCTTTAAATTCATTCTTCCAAATAATAGGTCTATAAGACCTACCAACTTTATCATCTACCATTCCTTCTACTCGCTTAATTATAGAACCTACTTGTCCTTCTGTTGGATTAGTTAAATCAGTAAATGCAGGTATTTGCAATAAGTCGGCTACTGCATCTACATCAGTATAGTAACCATTACCGTTTAAATAATCAACATTAATAGAAGTGTAGTCGCTTGGGGATGAGGCTATTGGCATATTAATTACTCTCCTGTTCTATATCTTGTTTCCAATTGGCTATTGCTAATTTTAATTCGGTGTAATTATGTTTAATACTATTAAAATATGCAGTTGCGGCTGTTACTGCATTAGGTCTTTGTGTAGGGCCTAATGGCACAAAATAACTTTCGGTGATTTTTGCAGTAACAGGATTTGAGGGAATAAGATTTGTGCTTCCGCTTGGTGTGCGTGGTCTTGTAAAATGAGTTGGTGTATATTCGGCCTGTTTTGTTATTTCTATTGTCGGTGTAGGAAAATTTTCAGCAACGGCATCTTTTGATGCCTTATTATAATGTGATGTATCTAATTGTATGGTTTTGCCTAAGTAACCATTAAAAATAGACTTGTCACCAAAAGAAGTCCTTTCCTTTCCCTTCTGCCCATCAGTTGCTAAATATAGTTTCTTTTGTTTATTCTCTTCCCTTAATTCTATTGATATAAAATATGGTTTATCTAATTCCAAAAACCTAATTGTAGTGCCTTGTATTTCTTCTTTACTTTTACCTGTAATAGTAAATCTTTGTTTTCTAAATGTTATTTTATCTCCTATTTGGGCATTGTCATCAAATTGTGTGCCTCCAAGATACGGTAAGTGTTTATATTCATTATCAAATAAATATTTCATTAGTCGCCCTTCTTGTGCCTCACCCGCACTGAATCGGGATTTTACACTATGAGTCACCTTAGTATTAGTAACAGGAGGTAAAGTTATTTTATATTTATAACCATTTCTAGGATTAGATATTTCCGGCATTTTCATAACTTCTTCTAATAATTTTTCTCTATCAAAATCAACATTAATATTTTCCCAAAAACTATTTTTCATAGTATTTTTACCTGCTTTTTCTACTACTCTTTGGGTTCTTATTGGTTTCATTTTCATTAATTCAAAATTGTTTAATTTATAATCCATATCACTAAATTTAATTGATGCGCTTCCATCTCCCTTATCTTTCACAATTTTAAAGTCAAGTAATCTAGTGTTAAGTTTAGGTGAATTTTCGCCATCATTAGGATTAGGTATTTTATAAATATTACCGCCCATACCATCTTTTTCTTCTGTTTTTGTTGGTCTAGTTTCACCACTAATATATTTCTCTCCCATTGGAGTCCATTGGCCTTGCTGAACTAAATTAGCAATTTCCTTATTAAATATTTCTTCTAGTGTTAAATTCATTGCTAATGTAGTTTCTTTTTTTCCTTTAGCATTTTCATAGTTTTCTTTCGCATTATTTAATTCCTTATTTAATTCTTTAATTTCGGCTTCATTGATTTCCATTTCTTCATCAGTAGGAGAAAGTTCGTTAATTTTGTCTTGTAACTGTTCCATTTTTACAGTAGAACCCGCAAGTATTCTCTCTTCTTTAGTAAATGAAAATATTGCTTTTTTATCCACAATAGGAAGCATATCAGTATCTTTTGTAGTGTCAAGTTTTTTCTTTAAAAAACTCATTTTCTTAGTAAAAATCCACTCTAAGTTTTTGACAAACTGAGCATGAGCCTCAATTAACTGCTCTTTAGTTAATTCACTGTTTTTTCTTAGTGTAAAAAAATCAGTATCTAAAATGTCGTCTAATTCACTTTCCCATTGGTTTAACAATTTAATGTAGTCACTCCAAATAAACTTAATAATTAATTGTTGTATATCATCATTATTGTTCCAATCAATAGATTTACTCCTATCATCTAAAGACATTACATTAGGAGGCACTACGGGAACAATATCTTTTTTTAATAACAAAGTATCACCTTCACATTAGCCACTTAGCCCATGCCGCACCTTTTTGTAAGGCCGCACCTAAATGTAATCCGCTTGTTGGTGGTTCATAACTCATTTGTCCTGTTTGTGGGTCAGTCCAATAAGGGCGACCATAAGTATCTTGTCCACTAGGCGGAACAGGATAACCACTACCATTATTCATGGCTTGTTGTCCTTGTTGTTGAAATTGTTGCGCTTGTCCATATTGACCTTGAGCCTGTTGTATTTGTTGAGGTTGCGCTTGACTACCCATTCCTCCTGCTTGTGGAGAAGAAAACCCTTGAGATTCTAAGTATTGTTTCTTAGCCATCTTTCTTTGTTGGATAACTTCCGTATCTACGGCTGAAAACATTAGTGCTTTAATATCTAAATCAATATTCTCTTGAGTAATCTTTTCATACTCTCTTAAACAATCGGAATGAACCTTCATATTGCCCGTAGTAGAATCTTGAGTAAATTCTAATTTAACCAACATTTGACTAATTACTCTTTCTGTTACATCTTCCATTAATTGCTCTAATGCAGTTAAGAATTTCTCTCCATGATATTGAAAAAACTCTTCAACATGGTTATCTTGTAAAGAAAGTAAATTATTTACTGTCTTAAATTGTGTATCATTTTGTCCATTTACAGCCGCTAAGACTGTTCCATTACTTGTTCCAAAGCCCATATTATTCACCTTTACCTTCTATTAAAAATTGCATTCTCTCCGCCGCTAATTTCATTTCACCCGATAACCTTACTACTTCTTGTGGTGGAGTTTCTTCTCCTTTAGTTGCAGGAGGTGTAATAACCCAACCTGTTGCGGTTAGTGATAATACATCTGCCCTTGATAATGTGGTAAGCGCACCCTTAGTTAATACTTGTGGCATTCTCGGTTTTAGATTAAATCCTTTAAACTCTAGTCCATGTTCGTCAGCAATCATTTGTTGCTGTAACATTTCTAGTTGTCTATGATGAGTAGCGTGTTTAGGACAATATGTTCCTCTCATTGGTCTACCTTTGTGAACATGACTTAATGGTATAGGTGGTCGCATATAATCTCCACTATCCCATACATGATGAACACCACAAACTACGCACCTATCTTTTAAATTAAACTTCCATCCATATTTAAAAATAAACTTTTTCTGTTCAGCATAAAGCACTTTATTTATTTCTTTCATTTTCTTCTTTGGTTTTATTTGCACAAAGGTATATTCTTCTATTGGCCCTGCGGCCCTTGCTCTTTGTAAAGGTGGTAAAAACGGATTAGTTGCTGTGGCCGTTGATGCCCCTATTAGGTTTGGTTGGTTAAACATTTTATCATTCCTCTTTTTTTAATATCCACTTTAGTAGTCCTTTTGTAAATCGGAAACAATACCTTCCAATTTCATTTTTTTCCAAAATTCTAATGTATTGCCCATAATTTTAGAAACGCTTGGTGGAGAAGTTGTGTCCTTTAAAGAATTTAATTCGTCAATAAATTCTTGAAGATAAAGTCTTGCATTACCTTTATTTTGCATATTATCTTTAATTGTGAACACTCTAATATCCCAATAATATTTACTTGGGTTTTCTTCTTGGTGATAGACCGCTTCTCCCCTTGCATTTTTATCCTTAGATTCCCATGTTAAAAAATCATCCCATTCGGGCGTTAAATCTCTCATGTATTGAAATCGTCTATCCTTTCTTGGTTTGTAAGGATTACTTCCTTCATACCATGTAGGTTTTTTTAATATATTTTGCCACATAGTAATCAGTAGTCCTTTATCATAGTCATAACACCACGATACACCATTTCCGGTTGAGACTTAGCCGATACGATGTATTTGAAAGTTGGTATTCCCTTTTCATTAAGTAATTGCATCCCATATTTAAAAGGTTCAAATATTGGATGGTCTTCTATTTCTCCATCAGTAGGATATTTTTCATTCCAAACATCAAACTTATTTGCCCATATTCCAATAGCCAAAGGGTATTCTTCGGGCTTTTTCTTTTTACCGTTAGGCCATTTAGAATCACAAAGCCCATCTACTAAAAATTTCCATGCTAACTGATGGTCTAAGTTTGAAGAAGAATCTAAATGTCTATGGTCTATCATAAAAATAATATATTTTACTCTACGCTTTTTAATATCTAATAGCCATTCTTTCCAATAAATAGCCTCTCCGCCAATGTCGGCTGTTCTTAAAGTATTAGCATTTCCATCTAATTTAATATATTTTCTAGTTGGTCTTTGACTACCAACAGTCCTATTTTTTATTTCGGGAACTTCTCCCCTTGTTCTTAATTGGTGATGGAGAGTAGTTTTACCCACCATTGTAGAACCATAAATTCCAAAGTTAATTGCATGGACTCTTTTGTAAAAGGCCATCCCTGCCTCCATTACTATTACGGCGAAGCCTGTTAGTATTGATGACATTAATTATAACTCCAATGCCCTAACCAATCAACAAAACCACTACATCTTCTAAATATCCAACCCATGATGTTAATATCAAAAACACCCATAATGTTACCAATTAGTAATGCGCTGATAACTGCACAAGTAGACCAAAACCAAAACCTCATTTGTATTAACCAAATATCGGCTGAATGCGCTCGCTGTAAATCATAAGCAACGGTGGATTCATCAAATCCTAAAACCATGATTTATCCCTCACTGTAACTTTGCTAGGAAATCACTACTTACTCCGCCATCTTGAGAAGCGTCATACCCAATTTGCGGTATTCTTGTAGTTTGAAAATCAGTTTGAAATGTCTTTAGAGAATCTTTCATACGCTTTCTTTGTTCTTCTTCTTTAGATTTAATGTTCCAATAAGCAACAATTCTTCTATCTAATAGCCATGATTCAATTTTATCATTGAGGGCTAAATCATTTAAAGCCTTCATCATTAAAATTGCACCAACAGTTATTAGTCCAAACAATAGGCCATGAGCCATAGTAGTGTAAGGAAAGTGTAATCCATATTCCGCATAGAAATATACATTAGAGCCACTAACCATCCCTATAAAAAGGATAGTCATTATCAGTCTTGTATCACGATTTAATGCCGCCATCTTATTTCACCTATTCAGTTAAATTCTACTGAATAAGCCATATAAGAAGTTGGTGTGCTACCTGTCTGTGTAACTTGAGCATATATGCCCTCCCCACACAAGACATTGTGCATATCAAACTCAACATTTTGAGATTGAGTTGCCCCACTAAAAACTAGTCTTGCTATTTCAGTATTACCTGTAAGGGTGGCATCTTTGGAGTCATAGATTTTAAGTGTGAAAGTATCTGCCGCATCTGCAAGACAACTAACATGAACGCTAACCAAACGGCAACGGTTCAAACTAATTATTGCATTTGCTGACAAAACTCCACTTGACCTACAACCTACCATAATACCACCTCTACATCAATACCTTTTTTTCTATGCTTAATAAGAGTTATTACTCATCCTCTAATACTTCGGGTTTAGTTTCTACAACTTTTGCCTTAGCCTTAGCCTTTTTCTTAGACTTAAATATTGGTTTAGCAGGAAGTAGTTTTTTAATTACTTCGCTAGATTCACAAGATAGTGCAGTTGCTAAAAAGGACATTTCTCTATCGGGTAGAGCCATTAAAGAATCCCTATCGGATTCGGTAAAGGTAATATCAAACTTGTTACTTGCAAGATAGTGTGAAGCAACAAAGGAAGAAATTTCAGTGTCCTCCTTTGTTACTTCAAACATTCCGTCTGTTCCCTTAAGGAACATACTATCCATTGGGCAACTATCACTTAAGATAATATTAGCCAATTAAACCACCTCAAATATTTCCACAAACTCGGACTCTAAATTGCATACCGGAATGTGTGCCTCCGTCTGCAACTTCGGCAGGTGTAGCCTGTAAATTTTGCACAATTAACATTGTAACGCTACTGTCGCTAGTATATGCGCCCGTAGTGCCACTTATGACGAAGGTTGGATAGAATAGAACATTCGCTATTCCTGTATTAGAAATTGCATTTATTCTACCCAATCCAAAATCCGATGCACTAAGCACGACACCGGAAGCATCGTAAGTAGAAACATCAATTATAGCATCTACCATGTATTCATCACCAAAAACACTAGGGCGGGTTTGCCCTTTATGGTCGGCTAAAAGCGTAACTGTATAAACTTCTTCTGTCAAACTAAATCACCTCACGCAACATTAGTAATCTTGCCTTGACCTGTAAAGAAAGAGCAACCTGTTTCAGCCATTGTGCGGTAAAGTGCTTGGTTTCCTAAGCGACCTACACCGAATGGGTTTCCATTGCTAACACCATCTTCAAAGTATTGAGTTGGTTTAAGAACAGACAACCAAAGATGGTCTGTATCAAGGAAAAGCATATCGCTTGTTCCGGTAGCCGCATCAGCACTGTTACAAGTAGTTGGCATTTCCTTAACAGGAATAAGCGGAATATCGTAGTATGTTGCTACTCTAAATCCGACTTCTGCACCTCTAATACCCTTAACTCCATTAGCAGTAGGGATAATTTCCTTTCTGTCCATGAAACGCTCTTGGCTTTGTAGTAAGTCAGCAATTGCTTGAATTGTATCATAGCCTGTTAGAATAACCTTTGGTGAACCACCAGCAACACGAAGATTTTGAATCATGTTGTTAAGTAGTGTCAAAGTTAGTGGGCGTTGTGAAGCACTTGCGTAACTTGCGCCAAAATCTACTGTTGCATCCATAAAGGAAGCCGCATTAAATCTCTCTTCGCCGTAAAGTTTTCCTAGATTGTTTGTTGCACTTGTAGTATCAGTTGCTAGAACTCCACCATCTAATGCTAGTAATTCTAATCGGTTAGAAACAACCTTCATTAGAGAAGTATAGTTTCTTTCAATATCTGCAAGACCACTGCTTTCACCATAAACTTGAGTAGGCATAACTAGCATAGCGTTTTGTGCTTCGGCGTGTGCTTTACCCATATCCTCTCGGATAATTGCTCTAATGTCGCCTAGTCCATCATCAATTTGAGCCATTTCCATTGCCAATTCGGAAATATCAAATTGGTGTGCAATAGTTTTAGGACTCATAAAGAGTTGTGCGTAAGTTGGTGACATTGAATTTAATCCATCAGCCGCAGTAGATAATCCTGCGTTTTCGGAAACTCCACCAATGTTATCAGCATCCGGTGTATCTGTGCCAATTGCACCACCGCCACCATTCAAATCTAATGTAAGAGTTGCGCCACTACCACCAAAAGGTCTTGACTTCAAAATTCTCCAACCACTAGAAGTATAAGGTCGCTTTGATAGCATTGCTAAAGCGTTAACTTCTCGGTTTAGCATAGACCAAACTTTCTGTCCGTATAGTTGGTTATACATTCCTGTTGAGTCACCAATGTTAGTTACGCCGCTTGCGCCAGCGTCGCCAATATCGTGTGCTGTGTGTAAGCCACCAACAACTCCTGCTTGCTTAAGGAGAGCGTTGCCTCCAAATGCAGGTAGTCCGTAAGTAGCCGCTTCTAAATCTCTTATTGTATTTACATATCCCATATTTAATCACCTCAAATATTTCCGCCTACCGCTTTATGAATTTGTTCCCAAGACATATCAGCAATCTCATCATTTGAGAAAACCTTTACGCTTGAAACCGCTTCTTGCGCCTTGCGAATTGTATCTTTTTCTGTTGTTAATGACTTACGAAGTTCAGCGAAGTTTGCAGTTAGTTGTGCAATTTCGCCTTGTGCATCGTAGTTAGCCTTAGCAATTGTATCATTTCTTTGAGAAGTTTCGTTTGCGAATCTCTTAGCAAAAGTATCTGTTAGTCCACCGTAAGCCAAAGCCTCTAATTGTTCGGCTCGGTATTGTGCATAAGCCTTTTCAATATTTTCTACTGAAAGGTTTAGTGTGCTAAACTCTTCGTTTGCAAAAGTCTTAGATAATTGTCCTTCTTTTTTGGCTTGAAGTCCTGCATCTTCCATCAATTCTCCTGCGCCACCTAAGTTAGTTTCATCGTTACCATCAAGAGTTTCTCCCTTTGCTTCCGAATCATCCATGTATTCCATAGTTTCTTCTTCTTTCTCTCCATCCATAGCCTCTAAGGATGGGTTTTCATCTTCCTTACGGAGAGTGTTCACTTCGTCAAGAAGTGTATCTAATTCCGCAAGGGCTTTTTCTAGTTTTGACATATTTTTAGCCTCCTGTTTGTTTTGTTTCAATATATTGAACTTCGCTTCGGGGTTTATACCGCTTTCGCAAATTGTTACTTCATGTAGTTCCAACTTACTAATTTCGTTAAACTCTCCTAGTTCCGAATTAGACTTCTTTACCTTTTGTAAAGCCTGTCCTCCAATACTAAAAGAGCGCAAACTGCCCTTGCGAATACCACGATTAATTTCCTTTGCCTTTTCTATATCATCTCTTAACTTGATAACAACAAAGAATCCTACATCGTCTACATCTGTTTTCCAAAGTTTGCCGGACTTATCCCTATAATTAGGAACAACTTCACCAACTTGAACATTAGAATGATTAGTCATTACATTACGGTAATTCTTTTCATCCATGAATTTATTAACTGCTTCTTTAAGAGCCTTAAGAGTAATTAAATCGTTTTGCTTATCTACCATTTCAATAGAAGCATAACCACCAATCATTAAATCATCATTGGATTTAATAATATGAAAATCGTTAGACGAATTAGACCTAACACCGATTACCATGAGATAGTCTTTCTTAAATACACTACTTAAGCCTTGTCCTCTTTAGGTGGTATAGTAATACCTTTAAATCTATCTTCATATATGTTCCAAATACCATCATCGGCACTTTCGGGAACAGGACTTTGTTCATATCCTGTCCAAACAAGCCACATTTTCTTATTATCTACCGGCACTACTCTAAAGTGTAGTTTGGTTTCAAACTTATTTCCATCTAAAATATATTCATGGTAGCCATGCCTTTGTGCGCCAATAGTAATATTACCGGAATCAATCATTTTTTCTCGGCTAATGTTTTTAGATATTTCAGCAGGGTATTTATTTGCTTTACCAAATAATGAGAAAATACTATCATCACTAGGCAATTGAATCTTCCACGCTAATATTTCTCCTTTGTATTTAATTAGTAAATCTAAGTTAGCATCTTTACGAGAATAT
>TARA_R110001592_G_scaffold202360_4_pt1 | contig 33790 bp, 24 predicted proteins | sample TARA_R110001592 | Tara Oceans TARA_R110001592 (sample SAMEA4398387) | marine metagenome | biome: Polar Biome; feature: [SRF] surface water layer (ENVO:00010504); material: water (ENVO:00002006), including particulate matter (ENVO:01000060) such as... | depth 5 m | reverse complement strand
CTCAACCGCCGGGAATATTGAAGCCGATTCCTGAGTTGGATTCGGTATTGTTCTAGCCGGTTACTGAGCGGAGCCGAAGGATTCGGTACATCCTTCTTATATAATCCGGTTTTTAAGGAACTCAAAACAACATTTCATGTTTAATAACTTATGAAAAAGTTGGAATTATTGATAATTGGAGCCGGGCCCATTGGTTTGGCCTGTGGTATAGAAGCAAAAAAAGAAGGCATCGACTACCTGATAATAGAGAAGGGTGTCCTGACCAATTCTATTTTTAATTATCCTGTAAACATGACTTTTTTCTCTACCTCGGAGAAATTGGAGATGGCAGATATTCCATTCATGTCCATTACCAATAAGCCTACAAGGCCTGAAGCACTGGAATACTACCGGAGAATAGTTAAACATTATCAACTCAACATCAATCTTTATGAAAAGGTAAATACCTTGGAAAAACAGGAAGGTGGGTTTTTGGTCCATACTTCCAAAGGAGATTACCTGGCCGAAAAGCTGGTCTTGGCCACTGGCTTCTATGACTTGCCCAATACCATGAATGTCCCAGGTGAAGACTTACCCAAGGTCTCCCATTATTACAAGGAGCCCTGGCCCTATATCGGGCAAAAAATCATTGTAATAGGTGGAGGAAACTCAGCTGTGGATGTTGCCCTGGAAACTTGGAGAAAAGGTGCTGAGGTCTCTATGGTAGTCATGAAGCCTGAGATTGATCAGACGGTTAAGTACTGGGTGTTGCCGGATATTGAAAATAGAATCAAAGAAGGATCGATAAAAGGTTATTACAATTCAAGCATTAAAGAAATAAAAGAAAAAGAAGTAGTATTGAATACTCCTGAGGGAGAAGTCACCATAGAAAATGACTTTGTATTGGCCATGACGGGTTACAAACCCAATTTTGAATTGCTGGACCAACTGGGAGTAAAGCTAAGCTTGGATGAAAAAAGACAGCCATGCTTTGACGACATGAGTCAAGAATCAAATGTGCCAGGCCTTTACCTTGCAGGAGTAGTTTGCGGAGGCTTGAATACCAGAGAATTCTTTATAGAAAACACCATCTCTCATGCCAAAGCCATTGTAAAGGATATTGTAAATAAAAAGGCTGTACTCGCCAAAGATTAAAACAGTACTATAAAGGCTGTGGAAATTTCTCAGCCATTAGAATATTATCCAAAAAAAATCCCTGTTGCTCCTGTAGAATGGGCAGGAACAGGGATTTTACCTTTGCCCCATTTCCACTTCTTTTAATTAAGTTTTAGCGAATTGCCAAAAAGGACATTGCTTGAACATTATTTCATCTAGCCAATCAATATCAAGTTTACCTCCCTCACTCTTTGAAAGGACTGAGAATTTAGCCCTCATGATTTCACCTTGCTTGAATCCATCCTTAAATAAGAATCACTATCCCATTCCTTATCCAATAAGAAAAGGAAAGCTAAATCGAATAGTGTCTGTAAAGTCATTATATTTAAGCAAATTTATTAAACCATGAACTACACTGACAGGGATATAAATTGGTTGTCATTTAACGAACGAATTCTTCAAGAAGCTGAAAATGGGCATAAGCCACTGATGGAAAGGTTAAATTTTCTGGCCATTTATTCTTCCAACCTTGAGGAATTTTATAGGGTCAGGGTAGCAAGTCATCGTTTTGCTCAGAAATACAAGGGGGATAAAAAGAACAAATATGGTTACCGGCCTTCTTTTGTTCTCCAGCAAATTAATAAAATTGTCAGTTTACAACAGGAACGCTTGGGAAAGGTATTCTATTCGGAGATCCTACCCGGTTTATCAAAAAAAGGAATTCACCTATTGACCCAGCATTTCTCTGAAGAAGACCAAAACTTAATGGGCCGGTTTTATGATGAAAAACTAAAAGATAATTTCATCCTATCAGACATTTCAGAGGTAACGAACCTCCAACTTAAAAACCAAACCGTTTACCTCTATGCCATTAATCAGGGTCGTTTTTACCTTATTGAGTTGGATTATAAAACCTTTGGAAGGTTTATCAATATCTCCTCATCTGACAAAGAAAGACGAATCGTTCAACTGGATGATGTTTTCAGAAACAATGCAGCCAAGTTTTTAGACAGCAAATCGGAGCTATTTGCCATAAAAATATCAAGGGATGCAGAATTGTACATGGATGAAGATCAGGAAGAAAACATAGTAGTAAAGATTGAAAAAAGCATAAAAAATAGAGATACAGGTCTCCCTTCAAGACTACTTTTTGATGAAAATATTCCTTTTAAATACATTGATACCTTAAGAAAAAAAATAGATGGGGACATGTCCGGACTCATCCCTGGAGGTCGTTACCATAATTTCTATGATTTTTTTGGTTTTCCGGTGTCAGAGGAAAGCTTGTTTTACAAAAAAAAGGATAAGGTCCCATGTACCAGGCTCGACCAAGCGAGCAATTGGTTTGACGAAGTAAAAAAAGAAAACCTCTTTTTAAGTTTTCCTTACCAAAATTATGGGTATGTGACAAGGTTTTTAGACCAAGCAGCCATGGATAAGGATGTTGAGGAAATCAACATTACCCTTTATAGGGTAGCCGAAAATTCGGAAATTTGTATGGCGCTGGAAAAAGCTGCCAAAGCCGGGAAAGGAGTTTTTGTATTGGACGAAGCACAGGCGAGGTTTGATGAGAAGTCAAACATCTATTGGGGAGAGCGACTGATAAAAGCAGGAGCACAAGTAAAATATGGCATAGATAAATTAAAAGTACATGCCAAGATTTTCTCAATCAAAAGAAGAGAAGGGGAAACAATCCAAACCTATGCTTATATGGGTACGGGAAATTTCAATGAAAAAACGGCAGAAATATATGGTGACCATGCTTTATTGACTTGCCAGCCAAGTTACACCAAAGATGTGGATGAAGTTTTTGCCTTTCTTAAAAACGAAACCTACCTGCCAAAATTTGATAGTCTATTGGTTGCCCCTTTTAACTTAAGAAGTTCAATCGAACAACTAATTGAAAATGAAATCGGCCATAGCAAGGAAGGGAATATCGGCAAGATGACAATTAAACTAAATAGCCTAGAAGATCCAGAGATGATAAATAAAATTCGTAGGGCAGCTGATCATGGGGTTATAGTTGAATTAATTGTAAGGGGTATTTGTTGTTACCACCCCTTATCTGCATTACAAGAAAAAAATATCAAAATCGTAAGTATTGTGGATAGGTTTCTAGAACACACAAGAGTTTATCATTTTTATAATAAAAATGAGCCTTTGATTTAATTAGCTTCTGCAGATTGGATGACAAGAAATTTATCAGGGCGCATTGAGGTGGCATTCCCTATTTATCAAAAAGAAACCAAATCATTTATTTTGGCATCACTCAAAGCCCAGCTTAATGACAATGTAAAGGGAAGACAAGTCACAGGAACAGGGAAAAATCAAATGGTAAGCGGTAGTGAAACTTTAAGCGCTCAGGAAAAAATGTATGATTTAGTAAGCGAAAACAATGCTCAATATGCTCTCTAGAGAAATCGTTAGAAATTTCAAAATCTACTTTATCGTAGGTTTTATTTTTACAACATTCTCTGCATACAGTAGGCTGATTCTTTCTGAGATGTATGGAATAGAAATTCTAGGACATCCATCTGTCAGCTTTCTTGTGAAGATGAGGTTTGCATTGTTGATCGTTTTTCTAGGTTCTTTTGGTCTTGCCCTGTTATCCAGCATTTTTGATATATTAATTATCAAAAGGTTATTGACCAATAATTCCTTAAAAATTGCCCTTATCATTGGTATTCCTACCCAGGCAATAATGATTGTTTTGATCGTCCAATTTATTAATTTTTTATATGAACATTCGATATTATATGTCTTTGGTGAACCTGCAATTCCCCTAGACATGGCAGAAATTGTCTTTGGGGTCATTCACCTTATCATGGCGGTGAGTTTATCCAAATTACTGATCGCAATAGATCGAAAACTTGGGCCGGGAAACTTATGGAAGATGCTGATCGGCAGGTTCTTTAAACCCCGTGAAGAGGAACGTATCTTTATGTTCGTAGATTTAAAAAGCTCAACCCCTATTGCTGAAAAAATCGGACATCTTGAATACAGTAAATTATTGCAAGACTGCTTTCAGGACTTCTCCATTGTGGACCGTTATCGAGCAGATATATACCAATATGTAGGTGATGAAGTAGTGGTAAGTTGGTCTTTAAAAAAAGGCTTAAAAAATGACAATTTCCTCAAAGCTTTTTTTGCTTTTACAGACCTCTTAAAGAAAAGGTCAAATTTTTACCAAAACAAATATGGCATAGTCCCTTACTTTAAGGCAGGAGCCAATGTAGGACCTGTAATCATTACTGAGGTTGGAGACATAAAGCGAGAAATAACTTACCATGGAGACACATTGAATACTGCAGCCAGGATTCAAGAAAAGTGCAACGATTTGGAGGCACAATTGCTAATCTCCGGGCCATTGTATCAATTAATCAAGGATAAAAATGCCTATCAAATTAATGATGTTGGTTCCATCCATTTAAAAGGTAAGAAGAAAGATGTACGGCTTTATCGTGTGGCACAAGTTGAAAACTAGGCTTTGTAGCAACAACAATGGTTTCCAACACAGCTAGTAGTGGCTAAAATACAAGTTCTGGTTACTCTCTAGCAGGGATTAAAATTGGTAACCAAAAGAAAAGAAAGGTAAAATTTCTTCTTCATTAAAGCCTACAGAAAAAGTGGCTACCAATTGATTTAGCGGTGCCAACCAAACCCCACCTCCAGTGGCATTGTGCCATTTATTAGACTGCTCATTTTTCACCCATATTCTGCCAATATCATTGTACACCAAAAGACCAACCGTAGCAGGCAAAACATAGGTTTTTAGGTTAAATAATCTCACCCTAACCTCTGTGTTATTATAAGCAACAGCATCTCCATTGAACCTAAATCTTCTGAACCCTCTAAGGTTATTTATACCTCCGAGCGTTTGTCCTTGAAAAAATTCATAATCTCCCCAGTTTTTACCTGCACCGAATTTAGAGGCCCAAACCAGCCTTGAAGGATGGCGGAAGGACCAATACATGGCAAGTTCAGCATTCAATTTTCCATAATTGTTAGCGTAGTCATTTGTCCCCCACATTTTTTCCGTTTGCCCTTCAAAATACACCCCTCTCGTGGGCATGTGTTTCTGATCCCTGGTGTCAAAAACTACTTTGGCAGAAATACCACTGTAAAGCTTGGTTTGGTCCAAATCATTTTGGTCCAAGCCACTTTCCTGTGAAGTGATAAATTTATTGGAATTATCACTTGGGTCAAATTTAAAAGCCTGAAATTGAGGGCCAAAAGTAAGGCTTCCACTTTCCCCAAGTTTGGATTGCAAACCGGTTTTAAGTTCATACCAATTAAACCTTGCCCTATAATAGGCTATTTCTTGAGCGTCAGTATCGTATACTGATTCATTACCGGAGCCAAAATAGTTAAAAGAATACTGTGGTGCACGCACATCTGCTTCCCATACCAAATCCAAATTGGGCAATACATCCACTGCTTGGCCCTCGTATTCAATATTAAAAGCGTTGGTCTTTAAGGCAAATTTGCCCATTAAAGATTGGCGGATTGAAAAAGGCTCTTTTTTAAACCCTTGCTTTTCCCACATTACCCCTGCGCCTATATAAATCCCATCATCCCTATTGTAAGCAATGGTGGCCAATGGCATAAGTTTGTCGTATTTGAATTCCTTCCTATTGTAAGTTATTTGGGAGGAACTGGTCTTTGCTCTTGTACTTTCCCCTAACCTAACAACTTCTTTTTCACTAGGTTTTTGATAAATCAGGGTGTTCTTTTTCCTGGTATTACCCTCGTCCTTAATCACTTTTTCCCCATCACCGGGAATTACACGAATCTTTATTTCTCCGGATCCATCGCCAACAAATTCAAATACATCATCTCCCTCCATGCCGTATAAACGGACTTCATTGGTTTCTTCCGGGAGAAATATGCGCTGATAAAGCTTCTGTTCAATCTCTCCTGATTTATCAATTTTCCTTAGGGTAACCTGCACACGTCCTTCAGGCAGGTAATCCACTTTAAAAAATTCGTTTTTATCTGTTCCAGGTACATCTACTTCTTTCGCTAAGAATTGATAATATTTAATCATTTCTTCCTTCAGCCAAGTTTTTCTTTTGCGCAATTTCCCTTGGATTTCCTTCCCCTCAGTTGCAACGACAACATCGGGCCAGTCTTGAAGTGCTTCTTCAATGGACTCAGCAGTCATTTTTGAGATCATCTTATCCAAGGTCTTTTCCCAGTCTTTTTTGTCAAGCTCATTCATGAAACTACGGTCAAAATACCTCCCATTAAACATGAAGCCTTCCACCGTGCGAGGGGCACTGTAATCAAAACCTTGGAATTTTGGAATCAACCATTTTCTACTACCAATTTTGGGGATAATGCCCTCATTGACAAAAAATGCCTGATCCCTATCTCTTGGCATGGGGCTATAGTCCCTACCTTTTTCCTTATTTTCACCTATCCATCTCCATTGATCATCGTGTCTGTCCCAATCGCCAATCCATAAATCAAAAATTCTGGCTTTCAACACTTCTTTTTGCTTTACCTGGTCGTCATTGTCACCATGAATTTTTTTAAGCATCTTATCGGTACTGTAAAACTTAATATCATCCGGTGCACCCTCCCATGCAATTTCTCGCTCTTCAAATAGGTAAAGCTTATCCCCATAATCTTCCCTATAGATCCCCAATATAGGATCATCTGGCAAATGAACAATTTTCGGATTGGTATGCACTATTCCTACCTGATCTGCCAATCTGGCCACAGCCAAAGCGCCATAGGGATTTGAAGAGGATATTTGATCCTGAATGACTTCCTTGGCAATTGTTTCACGCATGGAAGCAGACAAGGCATTTTCGGGATATTTATTAACAGACCTGAGTACATATTCTCTACCATTATTACTTTCTAATCTCAAAGAGCGGGTTTGCATCCCTCCTCCCTTTTTCACAATACTTAAACCTCCTTTTTCGGTAGCCAGGTCTATGGTTTCAAAAGTAGCTGGGACCGCCCAGGTTTCTCTGTAATTCTCCCCAAGAAATTTATAGTACCAAGAACCATGAAGGTATTGGGTGGAAATTGGTTTTGTGACTTCTTCTGGTAGCTTCCTATCAAAGAATGCTAAAGTTGAATCATTGTTGGCATAGGGTGCGATAAGTTGGGTATCATAAAGCGATGAATCTTTTAGTGGATCATGAAAAGACAAGTTCACTTCATGGTTTTTATCAAAATCTAAAATAGCGTATCCCTGCAAGGGGTAAATGAAATCTGCTGTATTGTTCTTCTTAATTGTTGTATGTTTGGCACCTGCCCCACTGATAATATAATTTACTTTTTCTTCCTTAGTAAAAGCCAGTCCATGCTCATGCCCTGCTACCTGTACCAGGTTTGGATGGCTTTTAAATAGCCCATCTAGTGCATCAATCATGGCTTCATACTTAGGATGAACCAAGTCCTGAATATTTCCAAACCAGGTCCTGTACAGCGGATAAATAGACCCTATAATAGGCAATGGAAAGTATAAATTGGGCGAAAGAGCTGTAAGTGGAAATAGGTGATCTTTCCAACTGTAGGCGCCGTTATGAGGGCCATAAGACCGTAGTGGATGGTGCATGGCCACCAAAATAACTTTGTAATTGTTCTCTTCAAGTACGTACCGGACGGCCTCCAAAACTTCTTCTTCAGACTTGTATTCGCAATCCGACGTTAGTCCGGGTTTGTCATTAAAGTGGAGCCACCATTGGCTATCTAGTAAGAGGAGTATGGTTTCCTCATTTAACGCTACTACTTCGGGACCGGGGCAACCACTGCTTGGAATCCAACTTACTTTCTCTTCGGGGTAATGATTAATCACATATTTTTCGGCCCTAAGAATACTATTCCAGCCATCTGCCTTTCCTTTTTTCCAATCGTGGTTTCCTGGAATCATCCACACATGACCATTCAAATTTTTATAAATGTCCAATTGGGTTTTAAGGATGTATTCTGCCTCAACCCTTTCCTCATCATCTGTTGGAGGCATTCCCTGTGGATAGATATTGTCTCCTAAATAGATAATGTGGGCCGGAGTATGTGGATCTGCTAAAAGTTTTTTACGAATATCTTCCACCACAGGATGGGCACCTTTTTCAACTTCCCCAGCATCTCCAACCAAATACAATCGAAAGGTAGTAGGGGCTTCCTGTGCTATTAGGAGTGGTGAGAGCAAATTTAAAATCAACAAGCAAACAATCTTGTTCATTGTTTAATGGGTTAAGGTTTGTAGTTAAATACCAAAATATTGGGTCTACCTCCCCTGGCCTCATTTGAAATATACATGTTTCCTTTAGGATCAAATGTAATTCCTTCCGGCTTCTTAAAAATGTTACGATTCAGCCGGTATACTTCCTTCGGTTGAAAGTTGGCATCGGCGATCATAAGCCATTTTCCACTTGATGACAAAACATACAATTGCTTTTCAATAGGGTGAAATGCCGCTGCAGCTGGTTCTATTTCCAAATCTTCCATTTCTTTTCCCTGTAGGAGTGCTTCCATCTCTCTTCTTTTCAAAGAAGTAAAAACTACCTCATCATACGCTTTAGAAGAAAGGTTAAAACGAAAAACAGAAGCTTCATTATCGGTATCGTCCCATTTGCAAGATTTACAAAAGACATATAGGAAGGAACCATCCTGAGATATCACCATCGCCTCCATGTCTCTTTTTTTATCAATAGGAAATTCATACTTGATGCTTTTTGAACGCTCATTAAAAACAGAAGTTACCTCATATAGGGTTCCATCGCTTTGCAACACCCATGCCGCATCATTTATATAGGCTATATCTTCAATGTCGTGGTGTTTATTTGCAAATTTTTGCTCCATCAGCACTTTACCAGATTCGGTGTCAAGGCTATAAATTACAGACGATTCATCCTCAATTGCCAATAACATCTCTTTGCCAACCCACTCAAGTCCTGAAATTTCTTCCAATTTATCTTGCAATACAATCTTTTGAAAATCGTTTAGAGAATAGGGAGTAGGAAATGGCTCTTCTTTTTGCTGTTGGGTACTAGGAGTGCACTGCCAATTCGCTAAGATAAATAGCGTTAAAATCTGTGAAAAATACATCATTATTCAATTGTAAATAATTACCTTGAAAACAGTTTTTTCAAAATTAGTAAAACGCCTTGGATAAGCAACTAGAAAAATTTGAATCCTGGATCAGGAATATGTTTAAAAACCACCAAAAATCGGAGGTTTGCTACCATAATATGGATCATTCAATGCAGCTTGTTAAGGTGGTTGCGGAGATTGGCGAATACTATAATTTAAAGCAAGAGGAAAAAGACGATTTGCATATTGCAGGTTGGATGCATGATATTGGCTATTGGAAAGTAAAAGGCGAAGGACATGAAGCCAAAGGGGCTGAAATGGCTCAGGAATACCTGACCGAGTTGGAATTTGATCAGGAAAGAATAGACCGCATTAAGTCCTTAATTTTGGCCACAAAAATGCCCCAAAAGCCAAAGAGCCTACCTGAACAGATTATTTGCGATGCTGACCTGTATCATTTAAGTTCAGAGCAATACTTTGATCAAACGGTTTTATTAAAGAAAGAAAAAGCAAATCTTGGTTATGGAAAAACTTCCTTAATCGACTGGTTAAAGGAAAGTAAGCTTTTTATGCAGGCACACCATTACCATACGGAATATGCCCGAACCCATTTTCAGCCAGGAAAGGAGGCAAACCTAGCATCAATTGAATTGAAAATAAAGGAAGCAGGTGAAGCTCCAAAATCCAGCAAAAAAAAAGACAAGAACAAAAAAAAAGCGGATAGAGGCATAGAAACCATGTTTCGGATTACCTCGAAAAATCATCTGGCACTTTCTGCCTTGGCAGACAATAAGGCAAATATTATGATCTCCGTCAATTCGATTATTATCTCCATAGTGGTAGCCCTTTTCATTCAAATAATCGAGGAATTCCCTTATTACTTGGTGCCTACGCTTATGCTGATCATCACTTGTCTAATTGCCATGGTCTTTGCTATTTTGGCTACAAGACCAAATGTTACCCATGGCATAGTCACTAAGGAAGACATCCGAAATAAAAAAGGCAACCTCCTGTACTTTGGCAATTTTCATGAAATGTCTTTTCCTGATTATATGGGAGGAATGCATGAAATGATGGAGGACGGCACTTACCTCTATGACAGCATGATTACAGACATTTATAACTTGGGAATCGTGCTTTCCAAAAAATACATTTTGCTCAGGAAATGCTATAACATCTTTATGTTCGGCTTTGTTATTTCTGTGATATCCTTCCTAATTGCCACCTACATTTTTGAGCCAGTAGCGAATTAAACTTGGGGTTTATAAAATGCGCGAATAGCAGCACCCCACTATTCTAAAGCCTTGAATGGACAGTCCTAGGAAAGTTAGGCCAACTTGAACCTAGCTGTTTTTTATAAAATTATTGCACGTGTTTCAATTTATTACTTTAATTGGGTTGAGTTAAAATCCTAGATTAAAAGTTATGCATACAAAGCTCACCCTACCTATCGAACGAGAAATAATTGAACAGGCGAAAGCGTATTCGAAAGAAAAGAATCGCAGCTTATCTGATATTATTGAAAATTAACTGAAAACCCTTACTACAAAAGAGGATAAAACTAGGAGCAGCCTCCTGGCCGTATCCTGAGCGGAGCCGGAGTAGGCAAGTCATTCTCCGAATATAAACTTACCTTTTAGGATTGGTTTCAGGATGGACTTTATCTTGGTGCACCAAGATGGTGGAAGTTGGATAGGCCAATCGGATATTGTCTTCAGGGCCCAATCGCTCCAAGATGCTTTCTGTGATGGCATGCTCAAACATCCTTCGTTTTTTGGGATCACAAAGGTAGCGCATCGATAGTTGTACCCCTCTTTCAGTGATTTTAGTAAAAATCATTGGGGTAAATTGCTTGTAGACAATCAAATGTTCTTGTTTGGCTTTTTTAAAAACCTTTTCAGCCTTATTGAGGTCCTCCTGGAGGTGCTCATTCAAAATATCAAGCAAAATACCCTTGGCTTTTTTAAAATCACTTCTCAGGGTAATATAAATTGTTTGCTCATTCCAGATATAATTAAATCCTGTAGAATAGTTGGCCTGCGCATCCATGAAAACCTTTCCATTGGGCACATGAATGACACGACCTGTACTTTGATCGGCATCTACCCAGTTTCCTATTTCCAGCAAAGAGAACTGAAAGAGCCGAAGGTCAATGACATCTCCCTGAACTTCCCCAATTTGAATTCTATCTCCTACATCGAAAGGCTTGCGCAGGTAGATAAATGCCCAGCCTGCAATGTTCACAAATATATCTTTTAAAGCAATGGCTATACCCGCAGACAATAGCCCCAAAAAGGTTGTAATAGAGTGAAAATTCCCAATCCACAAGTTCCCTATGATTAGGATTCCAATAATAAAAGAAGCGTATTCAATAAACTTTCGGTAATGGTATTGTCGTCTTAGCTCTACTGCATCCCCCCTGTATATTAATTTTAGGGAGATCTTATTGATCAGCCACATTACGAAACCAATCAGCACCGTTTGCAGAATCCTATTCCTTAAGGCTGGGTCAATGTCAAGATTTAAGAAATTATCGAACATGGCATCTCGCTATGAAAACTAAAATTGTTCAAAAGTTTAAAAATAATTCAGGCTATTTATTATTTATTCAGACGGTTTTGCTTTACGATTTCCGATCCACACCCCCACAACTACAGCAAATATGCCCAAATAATGAAAGGGAAACAAAGCTTCTCCATCCAAAACTCCCCAAAAGATAGCAACTAATGGGATAATATAGGTTACCGAGCTGGCAAAAACCGGCGTTACCAGCTTTACTATTGAATTGAAGAGCACCAAGGCGGCGGCCGTCCCTATGGTCCCTAAGAAAGCAATATAAGTAGCAGCCTGATAAGCCCCATCCACATACAACAATTTAAACGAAAACTGCGTGAAGCCAAACAGGTAGATGGAAGCAATAGGCAAAACCATCATCAGGGATATGGCAGTGATCACAGTAGGTGGTATTTCCTTGATTTTATATTTGATGACATTCACATTGAAGCCATAGCAAATAGTTGCCAGGACGATTAAAAGACCATACAAATTAAACCCTGAAAAAACGTTTATTTTCCCCGAATTGCCTGCTAGCACCAAAAGAAAAACCCCTAAAAGCGCTATGACCAAGCCGATTCCATTTCGTGTGGCAATCTTAACCTTAAAAAGCAATGCTCCTATCAAGCCCACCATCAAAGGCGTCAATGCATTGATCACTCCAGCTAGCGAACTTGAAAGTTGCGTCTGTGCTATAGCAAATAAAAAAGCAGGAATAAAACTTCCCAAAAAGCCTATACTCAACAAATAACCCAATTGCTTTTTATTGAGCTGCTTCACTTTGGGAATACCCAATGGCAATAAGACCAAGGCAGCAGTGACGATTCTAAAAGCCCCCACCTCCCCTGGAGAAAAAACAATCAATGCCTTTTTAATAAGAATAAATGAACTCCCCCAAACCAAAGCCAACAAAAGTAACATTGCCCAATGCTTTGTATGTTGATTTTGGATCTTTATTGCTTCAGGCACTTCTCTTTACTGTTTGGAGTCGCTATTATTTCCTTCGAGCTGGACTTTTTTAAAGCACTTCATCTGCGAAGACTCTGGAAATATCTTCCAAAATATCATTTACTTCGGCATAATCGTCCGTAGTCACCAAGGCAGTACGGTAAGGCTTGAAATGAGGAATCCCTCTAAAATAATTGGTGTAATGCCTTCTCATCTCCAGAACACCCAATTTCTCGCCTTTCCACTCAATGGAAAAATCCAGGTGCTTTCGAGCCGCTTTCACCCTTTCCACCATATCTGGTGCTTCCAGAAAATTCCCAGTAGCCATAAAATGTTTGATTTCATTGAATATCCAAGGATACCCAATGGCTGCTCTACCTATCATCAAGCCATCAACCCCGTATTTTTCTTTGTAGGCTTTGGCTTTCTGCGGACTATCTATGTCACCATTACCAAATACTGGAATTTTTATTCGGCTGTTTTTCTTGATTTCTGCCAGGTAAGACCAATCGGCCTCCCCTTTATACATTTGCTTCCTTGTACGGGCATGGATGCTTATCGCTTGGATGCCTACATCCTGCAATCGCTCTGTTACTTCATTGATTCTTATGGTATTTTCATCCCATCCAAGTCTGGTCTTCACCGTCACGGGTATTTTTACCGCTTTTACAATTTCGGCTGTCATGGCCACCATTTTGTCTATGTCCAACAAAATACCAGCACCAGCACCTTTACATGCCACTTTATTTACCGGACAACCATAATTTATATCCAATATATCTGGGCCAGCTTCTTCAACAATGGCAGCAGCCTCACGCATAGAGGATATTTCATTGCCAAAAATCTGAATGCCTACAGGCCTTTCATAATCATATATATCCAATTTTTGGACAGATTTGGCAGCATCCCTGATCAAGCCTTCAGAGCTTATGAATTCGGTATACATCAAATCTGCACCATTCGTTTTGCATACTGCTCTAAATGGCGGATCACTAACATCCTCCATAGGAGCCAATAGCAACGGAAACTCCCCTAAATTTAAATCTCCAATTTTAATCACACGCTTATTTTTTTTGCAAAAATGACTGTTTTTAGTTGAATATCAATAACATTGCCATTATTGTCTTTCATTTTGAGCAAATTATTTTATTTCCAAAAAACAAAAGTATCTTGTGGCGCACGCTATTTACTGTAAATTTACTCTTTATATGGAAATTTATGAAAATCGACCAGGACAATCGAACAACCAACCATGGTTGCTTTCATTTACCGTTTTGGTTTTAATCGTATTTGGAACGCTTGCTATTCTGCAAACCGCAGCCTTAGGTTTATTGCCATTTGTCTTTGGTATTTCCTTTGAGCAACTCCCTTATCTTCTCGGTGCAACCCTTGACCACCCAAATGCCCGGTTGGCTTTTCTCTTCATTCAGGGGCTAGGAGGTGGCCTTGCTTTTTTTATTGGAGGCTGGATTTTCATCCGCTTTGTAGACAGGAAAACTTTGAGGATGGATAAACAGCTGGATCCACATCAATTTGAAAATTTATGGATCGTACTCCCCATGCTTATAGGATTTGTCCTTTTCAACTCCCTATTGGTCTATCTTAACATGAATTTCGATTTTCCTGAAGCGCTTAGCGGTTTGGAAGCATCTTTTAGAGCGAAAGAGGATCAGTTAATGGAATTGACAAAATACCTTACAGATTTCGAAAGTATAGGTGAGTTTCTATTAGGCGTTTTGGTAATTGGCGTTTTCGCTGGAATAGGCGAAGAATATTTATTCAGAGGTATCGTGCAGCCTAAAATGCACCAATACACCGGAAATGCGCACTGGGGAGTTTGGATCACCGCTTTTATTTTCTCAGCCATTCATTTTCAATTTTATGGTTTTCTCCCAAGATTAATGCTTGGGGCCTTGTTTGGTTATTTGTACCTCTATTCTGGATCTTTAATTTACCCTATAGTGGCACATATCTTAAACAACACCTTAACCGTTACCTTAGTCTATTTCAATAAACTAGGAATTATGGAATTTGACATGGAAGAGGCTGATCAACTGTACTGGCAATACGTCATTGTAGGTCTTGTAATATTTCTTTTTTGTTGGAATTGGTTTATTAAATCAAATAAAAATCAGGTTTATGAGTAATTGGCAAAAAATATTCGAGTCCAGCACTCCAGTTAGAGCTGAAATTGTAAAAGGAGTTCTTGAAGAAAATGGTATCACTGCGGTCATAGTAAATAAAAAGGATCCAGTATATAAGATCCACGGAAACATCGAAGTGATGGTTCTAACGGAGGAAGCCCCGAGGGCATTAAAAATAGTTGAAAATGAAATCTCGTTTTAGTATTAATAACTATAGTAACCTGGCCCAAAGGGTAATAACAGCCATATTAGGGACAATCGTTATCATCACCAGCACGGTATTTAGTGAATGGTCCTATTTTATAGTATTTGCCATCATCTTGGCTTTTACCCAGATGGAGTTTTACAAACTTTGCGGTTTAGATGGTATGCTTCCCCTTAAAAGTTTTGGGACATTTATTGGTCTTTTGGTTTTCACTTTCACCTTTTTAGAAGAAATGAAAGTTATTCCTATGGCCTATTATTTCTTGGTATTCCCGCTTGTCTCTATGATTTTTTTCATCAAGCTCTACAAAAAAACGGACAAAAAACCATTTACCGGAATTGCATATACCATACTAGGAATTATTTACGTAGCCATTCCCTTTTCATTACTGACAGTAGCTGCATTTTCTGTAGACAATACCTTTCATTTTGAAATCATTATCGGCTCTTTGCTGATGTTATGGGCAAGTGATTCTGGCGCCTATTTCGCTGGGACCAAATTTGGTAAAACGAAGCTGTTTGAACGGGTTTCTCCAAAAAAATCTTGGGAAGGTAGTCTAGGAGGAGCCTTTTCAGCCATCATTGTCACTTATTTCATCTCAAAAAACTTTACAGTATTGCCTGAATGGCAGTGGTTTTGCATAATGACCATTATAATTATTGCAGGGACCTATGGCGACCTTATTGAGTCCCTTTTTAAGAGAAGTATTGCGATAAAAGACTCAGGCAAAGGATTACCAGGACATGGGGGCTTTATGGATAGGTTTGATGGCTTGTTACTTTCTACGCCTTTTATTGTCGCCTTTTTAAAAATATTTTAATAATTGCTCTAAAAAATCCTATTATTGTAGCCTCAAGGGATTTTCAGGAGGTACTGCCACCTGAAAACTGTTGAAGGAAGGAAAAGAGAAACTAAATGCTAAACCATTATGACCATTCATAAAGAAGGACGATCGCTATTATTTTGGATGTTAATTATTTTGGCAGGAATTAACATTGCTATCAATTATTTAATTCCTGTACAGGAATTGGTAGTCAATCTAGTACTTATTGGAAGCATTGTACTGTACTTAATCGTACTACAATTTTTCAGAAATCCAGCCATCCCCATCCCAGACAACCCCGAACTGATCTATGCTCCTGCCGACGGAAAAGTAGTAGTGATAGAAAAAACATTGGAAGATGAAATTCTCAAAGAAGAAAGAATTCAGATATCCATATTCATGTCCCCTATAAACGTCCACATTAACCGATCACCAATAAGCGGTATTCTAAAGTACTTCAAATACCATCCAGGAAAATACCTTGTGGCCTGGCACCCTAAATCCAGCTTGGAGAATGAGCGGACATCTCTAGTAATAGAACATCCCAATGGCATTCAGCTCATGGTGCGTCAAATTGCTGGCGCAATGGCAAGAAGAATCAAATGGTACGTTAAAGAAGGTGACCCTATGGCCCAAGGTTATGAGTTTGGTTTTATAAAGTTTGGATCAAGGGTTGATGTCTTTGTCCCTTTAGATGCCGAAATACTGGTCAATGAAGACCAAATGACCAAGGCTGGAATTACACCTATCGCTAAATTCAAGTCCTGAGAAAGGACTTGACAATCAGCGGATGTAACGATTGATCCAAACCAGCTACTATTTTATTTATTATCTGGTTTGGGTTAACTCAAACACTATTTTTTCTGCAAAAACTTTACAAGCCCATGTCCATGGCTTTTTTCACAAGCTCAGTGACGGAAGAAACATTCAATTTTTGATGCAAATGTTTGCGATGCGTCTCCACTGTAAAAATACTTAAATACAATACCTCAGCAATTTCCTTGTTGGTTTTTCCTTTCACAATCCATCTTAAAATTTCCATTTCTCTCTTAGAGAGTTTGAAAGCAGCTTTAAAATGATCATACTGCTCAAACTCATCCCCTTCCTCAGCTTGGTTGAGCACATGGTCAAAATTTGCCAAATAACGATCTTCCATAACCTCCCTAATCGTATAAATTAACTCCTCAGGGTCAGCATTTTTAAGCACGTAGGCATTTACCCCTTGTTTTATACATTTCTTAAAAATCTCCTCATCATCATACATAGAAAGGACAATGGTTTTTACTTTCCACCTCTTTTTTTTGATGTATTGAAGAATATCCAACCCATTTAAGCCAGGCATATTCATGTCTGTAATGACCAAATCCATTTTGTCTTCCTCCAAAGCGGCCAAAGCCTCCTTTCCATTGTGGACGACTATTTCTACACTAAAATCCGGTTCATTGGATAGTAATTTCTCAATCCCTGCCGCAAATAATTTATGGTCATCTGCTAATAATATCTTGGTCTTATTTGTCATTTTCTAATTCAATTTCTATTCGGGTACCCTTCCCTAATTCTGAATCAATCTTCACCTTACCACCAATAGCTTCGACTCTCGCGTTTATATTCCTTAACCCCAATCCTTGGGACACATTCGCCACATCGAACCCATCCCCATTGTCATCAATGCACAGTAATAATTTGTCCCCAAAGTTTTTCAATTCTATCGAGATCAAAGTCGGAGAAGCATGTTTTATGGCATTGTTCAGGCATTCCTGAACCAATCTAATAAGTACCAGCTTTTTGTCTCCTCCCACGAAATCTATTGGTTCACCTTCATTTATAAAGGCCACTTCACAAAAACCGCTTTTTTGAACTTTACCTAACTCTTCTTCTAAAAAGCTTTCAAACTGCACATCGTTGATATAATCTTTATTGATAGACCTAGACAAGCTACGGACCTCTTTTATAATTTGATTGATTAATTTTTTTCCTTCAAAAACAGACGCCGGATCTGAATTATTTAGCACCAGTTTGGTCAGGGACAATAACTGCCCAATATTATCATGCAACTCCTGACTGACATAATGCAGGGTATTTTCTCTGATCTCCTTTTCAGCGTTCAGAATTGTATTTTTAAAATCAGCTTTAATAATTTGAATTTTATGTCTGTTCTTTATTTGTCTTTGCCGATGTAATATTACTATTGCAATAATAAAGGCTGCCATAATGACCATAATAACTACTCCCGTTAGAATGGCAAAAAATGTTTGTAAGGAATTGTCTTCAATCACTTTTAGGAGAAAAGATCAAAGGTGAATAATAGGAGAAACCTAAAATAAGGTAAAGAGTGGCAGCGAAAATCCTGTTCAAAGAAGCAAGTATCGTAATATAATAATCACCCAAATCCCATATCACATTCAACGAGCCAAAATAAATAAAACTGCCAGAATAGAAAAGAAGAATGGCCGAAATGTTCCAAAAATGAGGTATCCCAAGTAAAGATGTTTCTTCATTTTTATCTGCCATAAAAACACTAACCATCAAATAACAACAGAAAAGAACGATGCCCAAACTCCCCAACAAATGCGTGTATTGTTGAAAAATTAAAATTGGAGATTGGATAAACAAAGTGTTGATTACTGCCCAAGAAATGAAAAACAGTAGGAAATAAACGACATTTCTTTTAACTCTTTTGGCTTCTATTAAGGATCCGAGATAAACCAAAATCAAAATGGTTTCCCCAAAAACAAAAAATATATTGTATATAAGCACATTCTTACCCCCTTGTTCCACCAAAAAAATGGCATAAAGCTCAAAACTCAACACATAGGAAATAATGAACAAGATAAAAGCATGTGACTTTTCTTGCAGATTATGCCTCTTTTTAAAGAAATAAAAAAACAATGACAGCAATAAGCCAACTACAATACAAGAAATGTAAGCGTAAAAGGTCATGATAAAACTGTCATTGTTTAATAAATCTACTATTTACAATCAGGAGGACAAATTTTTCCACCATTCCTAATCCAGGAATCATCTGTAGTACTAGAATTACTATTAGAGGCTGCTAAGATCAAGGTGAGTTTACCTATATAATCTTCGCTTTCCTCTTTTTCCCCTCTCACATTTGCAGTTTCCTTGTCATACATTCCCAGGTAAATCTTCAATCCACCTTCCTTCTCATCAGTCTTGGCCAACAACTCTTCAATTGTTTTACGGTCGAAAAATATAGAACGGGTTTGGTCTATTGCTTTGTCTTCATTTACTGCTTTTTCTGCGTTTGCAATAAACCTCTCATAATTCTCTCTTAGCTGTTTGAATACTCTTAAGTCCATATTGCCATTGGATTTAGGTAAAAATTAGTTTACCAAATTTAACCATTCTTCTTATTAAAAAGCCCAATATCGGAAAAAATTCCTCCAAATGGTTTTTGATGAAATAATTCTGTGTTTTAACGCTTTCTGTATAATGTAATACTGTTTTTAGCACATAATAAATTGCAAATGTGAAGCTTACAGCAGCAAAGCCAATATAAATTGAAATAAACTGTTTCAAAACTTCATAACAACATTAAGGAAGAGTGGCGAAACCTTCATAAAGACGTATATTCTCATGACCACAATATTATCCATAAAATTAACCACCTAAATAGGATCAAAAGACTGGTTTTTATTTGGCTTTGCTTAATTGGAAGCCATTCATTTTTGCTTGATAAAATAAGGATTGAAAACAGTTGAAGTCCTAGGAAAACCTGACTAAATCCAAACGTGTAAACTTCCGAAGAATCACTATTTTAGTCGATTGCAAAAAGAATTGATAAATTATAAGTAAATTAATCATCCTATTCGCATTGAACTTTTATTCGAGACAATCCATGAAATTATGACAATAGCAATCGTGGCGATTGGCGTTTTGCTTGCATTTATAATGCTAACCTACAATAAGCTCGTCCGCCTAAATAATAATGCCAAAGAAGGATGGAGTGGTATAGATGTGCAGCTAAAACGAAGAGCTGATTTGGTGCCCAACCTTGTGACTACCGTAAAAATTTATGCCAAACATGAGCAGCAATTACTAGAGGAAATAACAGCCCTTAGAAGCAAAACCAGAGCGAATCAATCCATGACAGATACTTCTAAAACTGCCGCAGATTTAGGCAATTCCTTAAAAAAGCTCATGGTAGTAGCAGAAGCTTATCCTGAACTCAAAGCAGATAAAAATTTCCTAGAATTGCAGCAACAACTCTCAGAGATCGAGAATTACCTTCAAAAATCCAGAAGGTATTATAATGGTACAGTGAGAGAACTCAATATAAAGGTTGAATCCATTCCCTCCAATATCGTTGCCAAAGCCTTTGGTTTCAATAAGCTTGAATTTTTTACAATTTCTGATGAAGCTGATCGGACACTTCCTGAACTAAACTTTAAATAAATGCGAGGGTTTTATTTAATTCTTGTGCTACTCCTACTTTCAAGCAGTCTTTGCGCGATTGCTCAAGAGGAAGAGCTTATCCTCAATTACCACAGTGAGATAACTGTACAGCTGGATGGCTCCTTAAATGTGACGGAGAACATCAAAGTCAGAAGTTTGGGCCATGATATTAACAGGGGGATTTTCAGAAGCTTTCCTGTGAGGTATCGAGACAAGTATAACAATCAAATAACGGTAGGATTCAAAGTCCTTGGCGTAAAGAAAAACGGTATCAATGAGCCCTATAAAGTGATCCGTCAAGGGGACTTCGAAGTCATTAGAATCGGTGATGAGCATACTATTTTGGAACCTGGGATTTATAGTTATTCAATTTCTTACGAAACCAATCGGCAAATTGGCTTTTTCAAAGACTTCGATGAGCTCTATTGGAATGCTATTGGTTCTGAATGGAGTTTCAAAATACTTGAAGCAAGTGCTCGAATCACGCTTCCTCCGGGTGGAATTATGGGACAGTATGCGGCTTATTCAGGAAAATCAGGTAACTCCGATTGCGACTGTATTATAGAAAAGGAATCAGAAAGTGCACTTTTTGTAAAAGTTAATGATAACCTATTACCTGGTGAAGGCCTTACGATCGCTACTTCTTGGCAAAAAGGGATAATAACTCCACCAACCCAAACGGATAAAACCAAAACCTTTTTCAGAGACAATGCTGGGATTTTTTATCTTGCAATTGGATTTATACTTGCCTTAGTTTATTATTTTTATGCCTGGAACAGGGTTGGGCGTGATCCGCATAAAGGAGGCATTTACCCTCAGTTTGACCCTCCTAATGGTTTGGATGCTGCCTCCATGCGTTACTTGTATAAAATGAGTTTTGACACGCAAACTTATGTTGCCGCTATTGTAGAAATGGCCACCAAAGGTTGGTTAAAGATTATAGAAGAAAAAAAGAAAAAATTTAATTTAGAAAAAACGGCAGCGAATATTGAAACACCCAATACAGGGTACCTTATAGTATTACAGAAACTTTTCCCCTTAGGGCTTCAAGAAATTAGCCTTGAACAAAAAGAACACAAGAAAATAGGAGGAGCTATGCGTGGCTTGCAACAGGATTTGTACGCCAGACTTCATGGCGCTTATTTTAAAAACAATTATTTATGGGCAATTCCGGGATTTTTAATTTCTGTTTTAAGTTTACTGCTTGCGATCAAATACACCTTTCCCAATTTATTAGAGATCGAAAAAACAATGCTTATCTTAGGGTTGGTCATTTGTTTCTTTCTCACTATTTTATTGGGTAAAATTTTTGACACCTTACTTGAATATCAAGATAAAGGCCATATAAAAACGAGTACTCTCCTGGTCGAAGGTATTCTCCTGTTGATCATTGTTGGATTGCCAGCTTATGTCGTTTACTATTTTAACCTCAGCCCAGCCTTTGGATTCCTCTTCTTTTTTATTTTACTAGGAATTGTGAATGCTATATTTATTCAATTGATGAATGCACCTACAGTGTCAGGAAGAAAAATTATGGACGAGATAGAAGGTTTTAGAATGTACCTCAATGCCGCCGAAAAACCTTTGTTGGAAACCTATAATCCTCCAGGCATCACTCCAGAGATTTTTGAAAAACTCCTCCCATTTGCGATCGCTTTGGAGGTAGGTGAAGCTTGGGGGAAGGCCTTTGAGAGAAAGCTCGAATCTCTAGGAGAAGACCAAAACAATCGCTCATACTATCGTCCAATCTGGTATACAGGTTCTGCATTTACAGCCGGATCTATGGTCGGGTTTTCTGACAATTTGAACAGTTCTTTTGGATCTGCACTTGCTACTTCATCCAGCCCTCCGGGAGGTTCTTCGGGAAGTGGTGGCGGTGGCAGTGCAGGAGGCGGCGGCGGAGGTGGTGGAGGCGGTGGCTGGTAACACAAAAGCCTCTGAGACAATCCCAGAGGCTTTTTATGCTATAAAAAAAATTTGCGGTTATTCCTGTACTAAAACCGCTTTCATCGCATTAATGTAAGCAGGCTCCGGCACTGTTTTTTGCTGAACCAACATTACAAAATGGTCTGCCAAAATTTCTTCGGGGTGTAAGGTGTAATCAGTATTGTCTCCTATTTTTTCCTTCAGATCAGTAGCCGCTCCAAAATTTTTCAATACCGGCATGTTGTCTACCAGCGTAGCCTTTTTGTCATTGGCTCCTCCCTCTACAAACATCAGTCTCTGCTTAATATAAGTAAAGAAAGAACCACCGTCCCAAGCTTCCTCGGCAATGAGAATGAATACTACTTCTTGTGTAGCGCCCTCAATTTCAAGGTTAATGGTATGCTCAAGAAAAGGGGCATCAGGATTGGTAATTACCAAATCACGTATCCCTTCTGGATAAACAATTCGATTGCTTTTATTGAAATTAATGGTTTCAAAAAGAGCTGTTCTTTTTTCCTCACTGTGACGGGTCAGGATGTGAAACAATTCATGGATAAGAAAGGCTTCACTCGCCAAGCCCTTGACTACGATATAATTTTCTCGGGTATAGCTGGTCGCACCCCCTTCTTCATCTAAGGTGGATTTAATTAAAAGAATCTCTTCTGGGAATTCCAACTTTAATCCCAAGGCGTCAATTTTATCTTTTATCCCTAGAATCCGAGCTTCTAAAACCGTTTTTTCCTCGTCCGTCCAGGCTTGGGCCTGATTGGATGCAAAAGTTAGGTAATCTTGCTCTTGGGTACTGTTTTTATTCTTGGTCCTGGAAGCAAGATCAAACTTGGTCAATGCCTTGGTATAGGAATCAGAGGTACCAAGCTTCTCTGCGGCTTCTTCTTTCGGGGTGAAAACAATTGAGGTATTTTCGTCTATGGAAACCACAATTTCAGGATCTCTAGGTTCCTTGCCTGGCTCTTTTTTAGGTTCTGGATCATCTACCGTGCAGGCCATTGCCAGAAGAAGGAATGGGAATATGATTAGCTTTTTCATTGATTGTTTATTAATAAATAGGGTTAAATTTTACTTTCTCGATCCAATAGCTGTTGTAGCAAACTGGCAAATAAGGTATCATTGGGGGGAGATATCATCGAACTATGTTCGCCTTCTGTCTCCCACACATTTAATTTCTCAACATATGGTTTCCAACCAAAATTCTCTTTATCCGGAAGGTATCCTGAAGCAATCCTTGCCTTGATCAAATCTACTTCACCGTTGTAATAACTGATTTCGTATTCCTTGCATGCCTCCTTATAAACGTATTCCACTCGCTTATAGGTTTTAAGCAAGGAAGATTCTGCCTTCTCTTCTTCGGGGCGGTACCAATTTTGTACCTTTTGAAATTTCTTCCTCCATGAAGCTTTTTTAATGCGCTTAAATATGGCTGGATGCTTGAGCAATAATTCTACATCAAACTTCCTCTTTCCATACACATGCCTCAAATTATTGATTAAGCGCTTCTTGAAACTTTTATCGCGATCACTTTGGAAAGCGTAGGTGTCGAACAACACCAATTTTTCTACCACTTTCCCCATTTTCACCAGTTGGATAGCCATCTCGTAGGCTATAATTCCCCCTAGCGAATATCCTGCCAAAAAATAAGGCCCTTGGGGGTTTTGTTGAAGTACTTCTTCAAGGTATTGGGAAGCAATGGCCTCAACAGTATGTAAAGGTTGCTCCACACCATCAAGCCCTTTAGCTTGAATCCCAAAAACAGGCTGTTCTCTATCCATCTCTCTGGCCACTGCATAAAAGGGCATAATATTCAAACCACCTCCATGTACAATGTACAAGGGTGGCTTGGTACCTGATTTTTTAATGGCGACCAAACATTTCCATTCGCTATTTCCCAAAACACCACTTTTAATGGCCTGAGAGAGCTTCTGAATGGTAGGATATTTAAACAACACGGACAAAGGCAATCGAATCCCGTAAACTTTTTCCAATTGAACCATCACCTTCACCGCTATGAGAGAGTGACCGCCTATTTCGAAAAAATTATCATTCTTATCTATCAAAGGTAGGCCAAGGGCTTTTTTCCAGATATCTGCTACCAACCTTTCATGAGGATCCAAAACAAACCCTTCCCCTTCGGACAATGGTGTCAGCCTCTCGGGATCGGGAAGACCCTTACGATTCACTTTGCCATTCTCCAATAAAGCAAAAGTTTTCAACCAAAGAAAATCCCTTGGAATCATGTAATTTGCTAAGGTAAGTCCCAGTTGGTCTTTCCAGATTCTGACCTGATCGGGCTCAAGGTATTGCCATTCCTGATCGTTAAACGAACCTTTTTGAAATTGAGTAATGTATGCTTTTAGATATGCCTCTCCATTACTATCTTTCCTTACCAGAACGATGGCATCGCTTACTCCTTCTAATTGCCTGATCTCGCTCTCCACCTCAGCCAATTCTATCCGGTATCCACGGATTTTAACCTGATGGTCTATGCGACCACTTACTACCAGTTCATCCGAACGGTTGATCCAACCTAAATCCCCGGATTTAAACATCAGGTATTTGCCACCGCCCTCATTCCTGTTTTTCAAAAACCTTTCTTGGGTAAGTGCTGGTCTGTTCAAATAACCCCTGCCAACTCCATGTCCTGAAATAAAAATTTCTCCTTTTCTCCCTTTTTGAACTGGGTCACCATCTTTATTCAAAATGAGAATTTGAGTGTTTAATACCGGCTTCCCAACCGTGATTTCAGAATCTGTTGAATGAATGCGTTTGATGTTGGAATAAACCGTGGTTTCAGTAGGCCCATAAACATTCCATAATTCTTCTCCAAGTGTTAGTAAGCGAAAGGCCAACTTTTTCTCCAAGGGTTCACCTCCGCTAATCATCCTCAACCCCTCAAACCTCTGGGTCCAGCCTCCCTCCAACAACATTTTCCAATGAGAAGGAGTAGCAAACATGATGGTTATTTCTCTTTTTTCCAGTTCCCCAATGATTGCTCGAGGTTCTTTGCATTGCTCCTTGTCCAGGATCACAATCTGTGCACCATAAGCCAAGGAGACCAAGGTTTCCAGAAGGGCGATATCAAAAGAAACCGAACTCACGGCCAAAACTTTATCCTCTTCCGAAACACCTGGTTTTTCCCTAACAACCGATACAAAGTTGAACAGGTTGAGGTGTTCCAATATCACCCCTTTGGGTTTACCAGTAGTACCTGAGGTATAAATTATATAGGCAGGATCCTCAGCAAGGGGATTTATGGACAAATTATGCTCGGAATAATTTTCGCAATTGTCTATAAAATCCTCCCACACAACTTTTTCTGCCTTGGTTTTTAGGTTTTCTTTTGTTTCAGAAGCAGCTATAAAAAACTTACAAGAATCATCGAGTATGTACTCAATCCGCTGCCTTGGATAATCGGTATCCAGCGGTAAATAAGCCCCTCCAGCCTTAAGAATTCCCAAAATACTTATGAGAAATTCCGGAGACCTATCCAATACTATCCCTACTATTTGACCTTTTTTGAGACCTTTTCTCAATAAATGACCAGCCAATTGATTGGCCTTACCATTAAGGTCCTTGTAGGACACTTGCCTGTCTCTATAAAGCAGCGCAGCCTTGCTTTCATGCTTGTTTACCGCAGCTTCTATAAGCCTTTGGATGGGAGTGTATTTGCCACGAATTACGCTATCCTCTTCAATCATTCCAATACCCTTAAAAGTTGGGTTAGGAATTAACGAAGAAAGTTTTTGGTTTGGATCTGCCAGTGCTGCTTCCAGGAGCTGCTGGTATTGGGAGGCCAGTGATTTGATTCTGCTTACATCAAAAAGGTCTTTGGCATATTCTATCCTAATTCGATTTCCATCAGCGGTTTCTTTCGCTATAAAAGTAAGGTCAAATTTAGAGGTATTTTGAGAAATGGGCATCACCTCCATAGACAACCCCTCTGCTTTGTAAAAGACCTCTTTGTCAAATTCCATGACAAACATTACTTGAAACAATGGGTTTTCACCAAATCGCCTATTTTGAGCGCTTGCTGCAACAATTTTTTCAAAAGGAACATCCTGGTGATCGAAAGCTTCCAAGGTGTTTTTCTTTACCTCCAAAAGTATTTCTTTAAACGAATCCTCCGGTTTCAAAATACTACGAATTGGCAAAGGATTTACAAAATACCCAATAAGAGGCTCTGCCTCCACTTGTTTTCTTAGCCCCATTGCTGTACCGACACACAGATCCTCCTGCCCGCTGCTTCTTCCTATTAGGGATTTAAATGCAGCCAGTAAAATTATAAAAGGGGAGATGCCAAGCTGCTGCCCAAGGTTCAGCATTCTGTTATTTTGTCTTGGATCGATAATGAAATCAAAGGTTTCGCCTTTATGCGATCTCTGTTTAAAACTTTCTCCTTCCCCTAATAAATTCAAAGGCTTAATTCCATCCAGTTTGCTTTTCCAGTAAACCAATTTTTCTTCCAGAACATCGGCAGTGAGTAGGTCTCTTTGCCACAATGCATAATCTGTGTATTGAATTTTTAAATGGGGTAAAAACAAACTTTCCCCTGATTTTTCAGCGTTTACCAGGGCAAAAAGTTCTTTGATGAAAACAGGTATTGACCACCCGTCAAAAGCAATATGGTGAACAATGACTAGCAAAAGGCATTCATCGGAACCTATAGGATACAGTTTGGCCCGAATCATAAAATCCTTTTCTAAATCAAAGGGTCTTTCTAATAATTCAGCTATGTCTTCATCAGGAAAGTTTGAATGAGAATAATTTATATCTTCTGAGGCTTCGCTCAGCTCCCAACCCAAAACAGGCATTATTTGCTGAGAAGCTTCTTCACCCTTTTCCTTTATAACTGTTCTTAGTACTTCGTGGCGCTCCAAAATACTTTGAATCGCTTCTTGCAAAATTAACCTTCTGCTTTCTCCCTTTATTTTCAAAAGCACAGGAACATGGTATTGGCTGGATCCTTCCAACTTATCAATAAGCCAAAGGCTTTCCTGACCATATGAGAGCGGTATGAATGCTGGCCTGGGTCTGAAGGGCAGGATACGGGAAATTTCTGTTTCTTTTTGCTCTTTATGCTGGATAATACTGGCAATACCAGAAACAGTGGGATTTGAAAACAATTCGCTGATACTAATTTCTACTCCAATGGACTCCTTAATTTTTCCAACCATTTTGATAGCTAAAAGGGAATTTCCTCCGGATAAGAAGAAGTCATCTTTGATGCCTGGCTTGTCAGAGTGTATTACTTTCCTCCATAGGTCCAGCAATTGGCTTTCCAACAAAGTAGTTGGAGCCTCAAACCCATCACCTTCAAGCGCTAGCACAACTGCGCTTTCCAGCTTTTTCCGGTCAATTTTTCCATTTGGAGTTAGTGGCAATTTATCCAACCGTTCTAACCGGGAAGGCACCATAAACGGCGGGACAATATTTTTCATATTGTCTACTAATCTCTTTTTATCCAGGCTTTTATCTCCAGTCACAAATGCAGCCAAAACCTTCTCTCCTGAGGAACTGTTTTGAAGGACTACTACCGCATTTTCCACCCCTTCCAGCGATTCCAATATGGCAGAAACCTCATCCAACTCTATTCTGTATCCATTCAACTTGACCTGATTGTCCAACCTCCCTAAAAAGTCAATGCTACCGTCCTCACACCATAAGCCCAGATCACCCGTTTGGTAAAGGAGATTTCCATCTCCCTCAGCCAGTGGATTTAAAATGAATTTTTCGGCTGTTAATTCAGGTCGGTTCAAGTATCCAGCTGCCAGTCCTTTCCCCCCTAGGTAGATTTCTCCAGGAATACCAACCGGGCAAGGCATCCGATCGGGATTCAAGATATAGGCAAAACTTCCCGCTATTGGTCGACCAATAGACAATGACCTTCCAGAAGTTAGTTTCACACATGTGGAATAAGTGGTGTCTTCAGTAGGCCCGTAGAGGTTTCTCACTGTCATTCTTCTTAAATCCAACCGATCTGTAAGCTGGGTCGGTATGGGCTCCCCGGCCATGTTCAGAAGGCTGACATTTGACAAGTCAACTTTTGCCTCTACTAATTTCTGCACCAGACTAGGTACGGTATTGATCAAAACACGCTCATCGCGGTGTAAGTATTCAGGAATTTGAAGTCCATTTTGAAGAATCCGCGTAGTTTTGCCATATGCCAATGGGAAAAACAGTTCAAATATTGAAAGGTCAAAACATATGGAGGTAGCCGCATACATTAAACCAAAGCTATTGGGACTAAATTCCTTACCACACCAATCCAGAAATGCAGCCAAGTTGCCATGTGTAAGGTTTACCCCTTTGGGTTTACCTGTGCTTCCGGAAGTATATATTAGGTAAGCGCTTTCCTTCGCGGAGATTAAAAGAGGCTCTTGGTCATTTTCTGAATTATCGACAAATGCTTCAGATAACAAAATTACTTTTCTCCTTTCAGGCAGTTCTGGAATATTGCCGGAATCAGTATCTGTTACTATATAATAGGCATTGCAATCTGCCAATATAAAGGCAATTCTTTCTTTTGGATAACTTAGATCAACAGGCACATAAGCCGCACCTGCTTTCCATATACCCAGCATTGCAGCGACCATGTCCATTCCCCTTTGTACCAAAAGAACCACATGATCCCCTCTTTTCACGCCTTCCCTTCTCAAAGTGCCGGCAAACTGATTTGCCCGATGCTCCAAATCACTAAAGCCAAGGTGATTTTCTCCCAACAACAGTGCTGGTGCATTTCCTAAGAGGCTTACCTGCTCTTTAAACCGCTCAAAAAAACTTTGGTAAATTTCTTCTTTTTTGTATACTTTCCTTCCTGAGAGCTCATCAATCTCCTTATTCGAAAGCAAAGCTATTTCTTTCAAAGGTTTACCGACATTCTTTGGCAGCTCCTGCATCAGTCGCTTAAAATGAGTAAACATCCTTTGCATCCTATCAGGAACAAATAAATCTAGGTCATACTCAATGGTGCCGTTAATGCCATTATTATCTCCTGAAAGTGTGAAAGTAATGTCGTATTTTGCAGCTATGGGATCCGATTCAATAATTTTAGTATCGAGCCCTGGTAAAAGTAGCTTCTCAGTGCTGGCTGATCCATCGTGCATCACAAACAAGACATTGAAAAATGGTTCTCCAGATTTGTTTCTGGAAGCAAACGATTCTACCAATTTTGTGAAAGGAATCTGGCTAAATTCTAAAGCCAGAAGCACTTCTTCTCTAATCTGCTTAATGAATGCACCAAAATTTTCTTCTGTATTGATTTTAGATCTTAAAGGTAAGGTATTGACAAAATATCCGATCAATTCTTCAGTACCTGCCCAATTTCGATCTACTACAGGGACGCCCACACAAATATCTTTTTGGTTGCTGTACCGGTAAAGCAAAACTTTAAAAACCGCTAAAAAAGCCATGAAAAGGGAAGCTTCACTTTCTTTGGCAATAGAAGCAATTGGTCCAATTTCTTCACGATCTAGAAAAAATCGTTGCGTACCTACTTTTCGGGGGGAAGTTGATGGTTTTTTAAAATCTTTTGGTAGTTGCAGGATATTCCAACCGGCTAATGCCTCTTCCCAAAAGGACATGCCAGCCTTATAATCTAATGTATCTATTAGTTTTTGTTGCTGTTGAAGATACCAGGTGTAGTTTTGGGTAGTAGAAGTATGGTCCCGACCTGTTCCATTAACGATTGTTTGGTAGTTTTCAGATAATTCCTTAACAAACAACTTCATTGAATAATCATCAAAAGCAATATGATGAAAAACGAATCCTAGTATTTGGATACCATCGCTGTATTTAATCAATATTCCTCGCACCATAAAATCTCTCTTAAGATCAAATGGAGATTGAAAAAATGGGGCAAGAATTGCGTTACTGTGTGTGGCTGAATAGGATTCTTCTGAAAAATCCTTAATTAACAGGTTCCACCCTTCTTCGGATTTAAGCGTTACCTGGTCAATGTCCAAAAAGCAGGTTTTCAATATTTCGTGTCGTTTCATTACAGCACGAATAGCCCATTCAAGCTTTTCTGCATCCAGTTTACCAGTCAAAAGGTAGGTCACGGGTAGGTGGTAGGCCAGTGACCCTTCGAGTTTATCTATGAACCAAAGCGATTGCTGTGCAAATGAAACACTGGAAGCAGCCGTTCTAATTTGAGGAATTGATCGAATGGTTGTTTCTACATCTAGCTTGTTACGGCTGAGGGTTAGCTTGTGTAATTGAGCAATCGTGGGAAAATTAAAAATATCTGATACGCTAACCTGCAGGTTTCGTTCTTTTTTAAGATGTGCAGCTAATCTCATCGCAGCTAGAGAATTGCCTCCAGCCTCAAAAAAATTGAGAAATTGTCCGGTATTTTCAAGACCAAGAACGCGATCGAAGGCTTCCTGAAGAAAACGCAACTCAGGATCTGCGATAAACTCGTTTTGGGTAGAATCGTCCTTTCGTGAACTGGGAATTAATGCCGCTTGGTTCACTTTTCCATTTTCGGTAAGTGGAAAACTTTCCCTCATTTCAATTTTGCCAGGCAACATATAGGAAGGAAGGCGCTGTGCCATCACTTCTTTTATATGTAATGGATCCAACTCAGTTCCTGACACCACAAATAGGACAATTTGTTCAGGAGAATTATTTGTTGGTTTGGAAAGGATGGCGAAGGCTTCCTTTACCAGTGCTGTTTCAAGTGCCGCCTTTTCAATTTCAATCAAATCCACCCGATTTCCTTGGAATTTTACCTGTCGATCTTTTCTTCCCTCAAACACCAAAGAGCCGTCTGGAAGTATGCGCACCATATCGCCAGTGGCATACATTACGCCGCCTTTATCACCATCAAAGGGATTAGGGAGAAATAAGGCAGCAGTTAATGCTGGATCTTTCCAATAGCCCAAGGCGACTTGCGGTCCACCAATATAAAGCTCCCCCAACGCTCCCATAGGCACTTTGCAGCCGTCCTGGTCCAGTACATAACATACAACACCTGGAACAGGTCTCCCTATAGTAACCTGGTCTCGATCTGGTTTAATTTGGGCCACAGTAGACCAAATGGTAGCCTCAGTTGGTCCATACTCGTTGTAGAGGTCAACATTATGCATCTCGAGAAAATGACTCGAGGCAAGCTCATCCGGCAATCGCTCACCTCCTAAAATCACCCGTTGTAGTTGCTGCCCTTTTAATAGATCATGCTCTAAAAGAAATCGGTAGTACGAAGGAACACAAAGCAATGTATCTGTTCCTTGAAATAAACTGGGAAGGAGTTCGGGTTCCTGAATTGATCGGATGGGACTAATCACAAGACTTCCCCCAGTGCATAATGGCCAAAAGATTGCCGCAAGTGAGGCATCAAAGGTAAGTGGTGGAATCAACAGCAAATGGGGGATGCAAGCATAATACTTTATTCTGCTTTGAATAGCATGGAAAAGTTGTTGATGACCGACCATAACGCCCTTAGGCTCACCTGTACTTCCAGAAGTATACATGATGTAGGCAAGGGGCCCCTCCTTAATTTTAGCTCTGGAGGGCAAATCCACACCAGCCTCTCTTAAAACCCTACTAAATGGAAGGTTTATAATTTGCTGTTGCTTCTCTTTTATCTCTGAATCATTATCTGTAAGTAGTATATTTACACCCAACTGATTGAGAATCTCATGCTTTCTATTTTCCGGCCACTCGGGATTTATCGGAGCAAAAGCCTTTCCAGATTTGACAATTCCCAGGATCGCCGCTATGTAATGGTAGCTTCTCTCCATACTTAAAGGAATGACTTCCTGATTTTTGAGGTCAGCGTTAATTATATAGGAACATACCCTGGAAGACAATTTATCCAAGTCAGAATACGTATAGGAATTTTTTCCCTCTCGAATTACAGTCGCGGTTGGAAAGTATCCAACCATTTGTAGAAATAAATCTATCAATGTATAATCTTCCTCAGGCTGACGGTTATTAATTTGTCCATGAAAATTCAATACTTTCATCTGCATCTTTTCTAATTATTGCGGATTTTGTTTTAGAAAGTAAAACTATCCATCGCTATAGAAAACGTATGGATCGAAAATCCGACAAAGGTCTCACAGGCATCTTCTTAATATCGCCTACTTAATACTCTCTCATCATTACAAATTAGAAAGAAGTACAGCAGCTATTTAAGATGGGTAGCCCCTATTCTCCAAGTCACTCTATTTTTATTTCAGGCGCTGCCACCAATAACATTAATGGTAATCCTAGCGTTTCAATGTTGAAACGCGTTTACCAAATTGCCTCTGGATTTCAAATTTGAATTGGTAGTAAACTATTTAATATGTTATTTAATAATTTGTGGGTTTTAAACAAACTAAGGAAAGATTCTAAAGTTTAAACTAATAAGTAAATAAGCAGGTAATTATTTTAAAATCCAATTTAATGAGTCTAAAATACAAATATATGTAATTTACTATGAATTTCAGAATTACAGGAAAATAAATAAATCAGTCCCCCTCTTCCAACGTGACTGTATTTACAATTTGCTTTCATTGACAAAAGTGTTTTTTAATTAAAAAAAAGTACCTTATTTTTAATTAAGTGGTATTTTTACTGAGTGATGAACTATTTCCCTTCCAAAAAAAGACTGGCACATATAGTATACGAATCAGATGATCGTGCTTCTAAAGCCTTTGACCTGGTTTTATTGGTATTAATCTTACTAAGTGTAGTAATCGTAATCCTGGACTCCGTTCAAGATATTCGTGAAAATTATGGTGAGCTCTTGTATTGGCTGGAATGGGGTTTTACGCTTGTCTTCACGGTAGAATATTTTCTTCGAATATGGTTAGGGAATAATAAAACGGGCTATGTGTTTAGCTTTTATGGGATTGTAGATTTGCTTGCCATTCTCCCTACCTACCTGAGTCTATTCTTACTGCAAACGCAATACTTGACAGTTATAAGAGCATTGCGCTTTTTAAGGATATTAAGAATTCTTAAACTGCCAGAATACATTAAAGAAGCTTCCAGATTAACAGATGCCCTAAAACACAGCAAGGCGAAAATTCAGATTTTCGTGGGATCTGTTTTGACAATTGTATTGGTAATGGGATCCGTGATGTATATTATAGAAGGCCCTGAGAGCGGTTTTACCTCCATCCCTCGGTCTATGTATTGGGCCATCGTCACGCTCACTACCGTAGGCTATGGTGACATTGCCCCTTCTACAGATTTTGGACAATTTATGGCCTCCCTTATTATGCTAATAGGTTATGCCATTATCGCAGTGCCCACTGGAATTGTCACTTCAGAATTGGTTTCTGCCAGAAATGCCGAAGAGATCAAAGCCTACCCCAATATAAAATCATGCAAGGCCTGCAATTTAAAGCATCATAGTTTGGATGCGGTCTTCTGCAGACGATGCGGAACCCGACTTACCCCTAGGGTTGAATAGAAACATTCCTTACCGGTCGAAATTCTAAAGCGTGGGGAAAGGCAGGTTATGGATATCCTAACTTACCATCGACCCTCTAAGGTCCATCTTAGTCCATTGTGCTTCACTTATTTTATCCCCTTTCAATAGCGCCATAACCTTACCTTTCTACTAGGTATATTGAATCAACCTTGAGAAGTAAAGCTTCGCTATCCCCAACCGATTCCAAG
>TARA_R110001592_G_scaffold52203_3_pt1 | contig 33799 bp, 18 predicted proteins | sample TARA_R110001592 | Tara Oceans TARA_R110001592 (sample SAMEA4398387) | marine metagenome | biome: Polar Biome; feature: [SRF] surface water layer (ENVO:00010504); material: water (ENVO:00002006), including particulate matter (ENVO:01000060) such as... | depth 5 m | reverse complement strand
TTTTCAGAGAATTTAAAAAATGAAGGTTCGTATGAACCGAAACGTTGAAAAACCTTTATAAACATTAATATAATAGTTTCTGCATCGGAAAATAATCTTACATTTTTTTTGATGCTATTTGTAAGGGTTGACTACATAGCCTTCACTAGCTAGGATATTTTGACTGTTACCGGTTTTTATCTAAATCTAAATTCTAATCTTTAGTCTTTGTAAATTTCAAATTTTACCATCTTGATAGGGTTTATAACATTAAGTATACTATTGAGACACGAGGTAATAATAAATGGTCACATATAATAGGAGAATTCAATAGGTCTTAAAAACAAAAAAACAGCCTAATATTATGTGAAAAAAGAGAAAATTTCCATCAATTTAACCACCTAAACCATTTTGATAACGGAATCTTTCAGTAACTTCATTATGTTGTCTGATGGCTTAATATTATAGGTGGTGGATAACCTATCAATTTCTCTTGTTACTGAATTAGAGAATTTAGACTGACTAATATTTCCTTCTTTAAAGTTTACTAACGCTAAAAACCATTTAAAGTAAGGGAAAGTAATATAGTTTTTAAGTGATCCATTTTCCTTTTCAATCAAATTATAGCGTTTTATAATCTTTTTCACTCTTGAATATTCCCTTAAATAAAGCAGTGTTTCTAAATAAGTTCTAAAAAATTTATTCCAATTGTGTTCAATAATATCTTTTTCGTGCAGCGCCAATTGATTTTCAGCAAAATGCTTTGCATTATTGTATTGTACATTATCGTTATAGCATTTCATTAATGACGAAATATATAATGTGCGATTATATTTATTGGACATTTGTCTTGCAAATGGTAGAGCCTCTTTAAGAAGATGAAGTGCTTTTTTGGGTTCACCTAATTTTAAAAGATTAAAACAATAGTTGTTTAAATACATGATATAATCGTGTCCTTGATCGCTTATGGATAGCTTTCCATAATATAATGCCAAATCATATTTATGAAGTTTCATGAGTATCAACTGCCTATTTCCATAATAATTTAACAATAGCTTTCTTGAATAATAAGATCCGTCAATTAATTGTTCCTCAAAGGCGTTATAATATGCAAGTACTTCTTCTAGATAATCTGTTTCAATTAAAGCTATATAAGATAAGAGTATTAAAGCCTGATACTTGTTATAACCGTCAAGATTCGTATCTGAATACAAACGCTTTAACCAACTTATCCACTTCATTGAATTAGAAGAAATCTTATTGTTGTGATAATCGTTTACTATATCTGCAGTAGATTGGGTCATACGATTGCTTACTTCCTTGCAACGAATATAATCATCGTGATAATCATGAATAAAAGTATTTATTAATTCATAATCATTTAATCTAACCCTAACCAACAAAAAAACGAGGTAGTTCTTTACGACCTCATAAAATTTTATAAAATGATAATGGTGTTCCCTGTAATTTTTTATTAAGGATAATAATTCATTTTCTTCTTCCGAAGAAATCGTATCCGTTTTTATTCTATTGTCAAAATAGTTGAGTCTTTTATAATATTGATCTGTACAGTAGAAATTTAATTTTGACTGCATCCAATTCATCAAGTGTGAATACTTACGCTTATCTATCCTTTCATCAAACTTATCCTTCTCTGCAGGCTTTAAGGTGTTAATTTGAAGTCGTTTAAAAATATGTATCCTATCATCATCCTGAAATTGATTTAATTGGTCAAGTAAAGCCACTTCATGTGGCAAAAGGGAATCGGCATAATTTATAAACTTCTTTAATTTCATTTTTGATTTTACATAACCAAGCCGCCATCAACACTTAGCACAGCCCCATTAACAAAGCGACCTTCATCTGAGGTTAAATACAAGTAAGCATTGGCAATATCTTCTGGAGTTCCTAGTCTCCCTAAAGGTGTTTTACTTTCCAGATCTTTAATCACTTTTTCTGGAATTGTATTAACCATCTCTGTAGCAATAAATCCTGGGGCAACGGCATTTACATTAATACCCTTTCTTCCCAATTCTCGAGCCCAAACCTTAGTCATGCCTATAACCCCAGATTTTGTTGCAACATAATTGGTTTGCCCAAAATTTCCATATAATCCAACTATTGAAGCTGCATTAACAATACTCCCACTACCTTGTTCGCTCATAACAGCGGCAATCACTTGTGTGCAATTAAAAACTCCAGTAAGGTTAACATCAATAACACTTTGCCATTGGTCATCAGTCATTTTTTTTAAGGTAGAATCTCTGGTAATACCCGCATTATTGATTAGTATATCTATACTTTTATGTTTATCTATTATATCTTGAACTGCAGCTTTTACATTATTTTTATCTGTGGTGTTAACTTTATAAAAATAAATTGACTCTCCTTTACATTCGTTAAGCAATTCGTTCCCTGCTGTTTCATCAATATCCCAACAAATAACCTTAGCCCCTTCTTTTAAAAAAGTTTTTACCGTTGCTTTACCAATACCTTTTGCTCCACCAGTAATGATGGCTACTTTGTTTACTAATCTGTTCATACTTTGATTTTTATCTTTTATCAAAGCTATTGTTTAATAGACTAACTAAAGTTAATAAAATTTATTGTATAGGTATTGACTTTTATAATTTAACAATATTTATTATTTATAAATTACTATATAACAGTATTTTATAACAACAAAATATAAATCGGACAAAATAATCATTTTAATTATTAATATCCATAGATTTCAATGAATAATTTCTAAAGAGCATAAATATTTTTGAATGTCCGTAATTTGTCATAAGTCTGAAAATATAATAATTTTGTCATTCCGACAAAGGAGGAATCTCATTGATTTTAATGGATTCCTCATTTCGTTTCACTCCATTCTGAATGACAAAAATGGTATTATGAATGAATATGGACATTCAAAAATATTTTTATTTTTTTTTGCTTAAAAGCATTATTTATAAAAATATTGGGCAATAACAAAAAAAAACAACATAAAGTCCATACCATAATATTTATTTTTAATTTAACTATTTGCTATTCTTTGTTTTAATATTGATTTTAATGAGTCATCATAATTTTAATATTAATATTTATAAATATTCACTTTTATGGTTCAAAAATTATCAACCAATAAATAATGACAGACATTTATAACATAACAACCTTTACGTTTTTAATTCTTTTTATGACTGTTTTATTCTATTTGGCATTTAAGTCAAGAGCAAAGGAAAATAGCATCGAAGCCTATGCAATAGGAAATAAATCGTTTTCTTCACTCTCTGTGAGCCTATCATTGGCAGCTTCTTTAACCAGTGCTGCCACATTTATCATTAACCCTGGTTTTATATCATTATATGGGTTAAGTGCCTATTTAGCTTTAGGTGTTGTTATGCCTGTAGCCATCTTTATTGCTTTGGTAATTTTTATCAAACGATTTAGAAATTATGGAGTAAATGTTAATTCGATATCAATTGCAGACTGGTTGGGGAAGCGCTATAATTCACTATTTTTAAAAATGTTTTTTGGTTTTTTGAGTATCCTACTAATAACATTCATTGTTCTTATATGTGTAGGAATAACAAAGGTAGTGGCCAAAGCATTAAATACCGACGAATTGATTGTGCTAATAGTTTTAGTGGTATTGGTGTTCACTTATATGATGGTTGGAGGTGCTAATGCCATGGTGTACACAAATTCCTTGCAAGCGATTTTTATGATAATTGTGGCCATTATACTTATTGGTTCGGGCGCAGAATTTTTTGTAAATGGCAATATTGGTTTTTCTGAAGGCCTAAAGAGTATAGACCCTCAATTAATAAAGCCTTTTAATGATTCTAGCCCGCTTTTTAGAGATTTTTTCGAAGTGGTTATTTGCAATGCAATTGTTGGTATTGCTATAGTTTGTCAACCTCATGTTTTAACTAAATCGCTGTTAATCAAAAAAGAAGAACAGGTCAATAAATTTTTAATCTACACTATCTTAATTTTAATACTATTTTTTTCAGTTGTTTTTACAGGGTTTTATGCAAGATTGACTTTTCCTGACCTCATATTCAATGGAGTGCAATTGAAGATGGATGGTATTATGTCTGCTTATGTGATTCAAAGATTTCCAATTTATATAGGGATACTGGTTATATTAGGATTGTTTGCCGCTGGACTTTCTACCTTAGAAGGATTGATCCAATCCATCCCAACAACCATTACAAACGATTTAATTGTTCCCATATTAAATAAAATAAAACCCAAAAACTATAAGATGATACGAATTAACAGACTATTGACCGTATTAATAGCTATTGTGTCCATAGTGTTGTCATACCAACAATTAATAAGCCCTAGTTTAAGTGTCGGTATTTTTGCACAAAACGGGGTGTACGCCTTTTTTTCAGCAGCTTTTGTTCCTGTTTTCTTTGGCATTTTTACCAAAACCCAAAACAAGTGGCTCCCAATTATAGCATCTATAGTTGCTGTACTAACTCATTTTGGGGTGTATTATTTAGAACTAACCCCATACATGTACAGCACAAGTGTTAAAAATCCAGCGATAGCATCTGCATTGGCCTTGATAGCTTCTACCACAGTTGGGATTATTATTTATTTAGTAAAACCTATTAAAAATGAAGCAGCTTAACATGAATAATAATTTTAGACCATTTGAACTACAAAGCAGATTAATACAACTGAGTTTAATCTTACTACTTACATTTTCAGCTATGGGACAAGACATTAAATCAGAATACATAAACCTTTCGGAGCTTGATATGAAAATGCATTATGTTGTAAAGGGGCAATCCGTAGACCATACCATTGTTTTGGTGCACGGTTTAGGAAGCTACTCAAAAGCTTATCAAAAAAACATTGATGAACTGGCAAAGCATGCCAAAGTATTTGCTATTGACCTACCTGGTTTTGGGAAAACCGAATTAGGACAGTTTACCCCAGGAATGAAAAACTATGCATCCTTAATTAATGAATTTGTCACCAAAAAAAAACTTAGTCATGTGCTTTTAGTAGGACATTCAATGGGAGGACAAATAGTGGCAACCTTAGCAATAAACGAAAAACCAAAGTGGCTGGATGGTGTTTCACTTCTTTCACCTGCAGGTATTGAAACATTTTCTGATACCGAAAAAGCATGGTTTGCAAACGTTATAACAGACGAACTTTACCTTAATCTTACAGATGAACAGATTAAACAAAACTTTAATGTGAACTTCTATGGAGCCCAACTACCCATTGATGCTGAATTTATGCTTAAAGACAGACTCCTTATAAAACAAGATTCTGTTAAATATAAACAATACAGCAATACTATTGTTAAGTGTATAAATGCTATGCTCAACGAACCTATCTATGATAAAATTTCAGACATAGATGTTCCGATTCAAGTATTTTTTGGTGACAACGACCTGCTCATTCCTAATAAAATATTACATCCTAACCTAATACTTGCAGACCTTACAAAACAGCTAAAAAAAGAACATCCAAAAGTTGTTGTCAACTTGATTGAAAAAGCAGGTCACTTTATACAATGGGACGGAAGTGATACTATAAACAGAATGATTATCAACAGCATTACAAACAAAAACTAATTATAAACTACTAATTAACACATTTAACATTATGAAAAATTTTATCACAACAGTGCTTTTATTTTTGGGTATTTTTACTTTAAGCGCCCAAGAAAGTTTTGTAACAGGAAAAATTACCGACAACGAAGGCGAACCACTTGTTGGCGCCAGCATATATGTTGTTGGGAGCGGAATTGGAACCACCACAGATTTTGATGGTAAATACAAACTTGAATTACCTGCTGGAAACTATGTTCTTGAAATATCTTATGTAGGTCATTCCACCAGTTCGCAGTCGGTTGCTGTCACTCAAGGAGGCATAACATTAGACGTTTCATTAGAACCTGGAGTTTCTTTAGGAGAAGTTATGATTGTTTCAGGATCTAAAAAAGCTGAAAAAATAACCGATTCCCCATCTACGGTCATATCGATAAGTGCAAGGGAAATAGAAGAATATGCTGGAAATCCAGCAGACCTGCTATCTAGAAAAAAAGGTATCGACTTTTTTCGCGCAGGTATTGCAACTCCAGCATTCAACATAAGAGGATTCAATTCAAACTTTAATTCAAAAAATCTTCAAGTTGTAGATGATAGATTTTCTTCTCTTATTGCTACTGGATTGCCAATGGGCCCATTAACAACAACAATTAAGGAAGACATAGAACAAATGGAAGTAGTTTTAGGCCCCAATGCAACACTTTACGGGCCCAACGCGCACAATGGTTTAATTAATACAATTACAAAAGACCCTCGAAAATATCAAGGAACAACTATCGCAACTAATTTAGGTGTTAATAGTGATGGAAAAGAGTTCTATTCTGGTAGAATTCGATTTGCGAAAAAAATAAATGAAAAATGGGCTATAAAAGCAACCGGTGAATACACTCGTGCAACTGAGTTTAAATTTTCAGACTCTGTATATATAGATAGAAAAGATGCCAATGGAAACCCAGGAACAGACGGCGTAAAAGAAGGTTACGAGGAATTTCAATTAGACGATAAAGTTGAATTTTTCAAAACAGAAGCTAGTGCTTATTTTTCACCTAAAAAAGGTACAGATTTAATTGCTACTTACGGCCATAGTAATAGTACTTATTTGTCACCTACTAACGTCGGGAGAAACCAAATTGTTGATTGGAGAATTAGCTTTTTCCAATTTAAATACAAAACAAAACATTTCTTTGCGCAAGCTTATTATACCACAAGTAAAACCGATAACACATACTCTATTGATGAGAGAACGAAGCAATATTACAGAGGAATAGACGCTGGAATGACTCCAGAGGAAGCTGCTGGAGAGTTTTCGTATGCTAGTGCTGCACGATTTGAAGATGATTCTAAAAGATGGAATGCAGAAGCACAATACAGCAATACGTTTGGCAAGTTTGATTTTGTTGCAGGCATACAATGGCAATTAGATAAAGCCAACAGTAATGGAACTTATTTGCTAGATAAAGATGAAAATGATTATATTAATCTAAATCAAATAGGAGGATATGCGCATTTAATATATGATTTTGGAGGTGGATTTGAAGTGCTAGGCGCCGCCAGAGTTGACAACCATGAAGTATATGGAACCAATATTATTCCAAAATTCGGATTGTTGAAAAAAGTCGAATCAGGAACTTATAGGGTTACTTACGGACAGGGAATTGCTGCTCCAACCATACTTAATTTATATGGAAACTTGTTTTCTGGCCTAATATTAGGTAATGCCGAAGGTTTCACCCTTACCGATGGAAGCAAAATTGCTCCTCAAGATGTTGAAAAAGTAAATACCTTTGAAGTTGGCTATCGTGGAACTCTAGCCAAAAGCCTATACGCAGATGTAAATGCCTATTACAACATTAACAAAAATTTCTTAAGCCCAGTAACCGTTATAGGCGTTGCTACACAAAGAGGTGATACTCCAATGTCCGAGGTGCAAAGTGGTTATGCATTCTACAATGGATTGGTAGCAACCTATATCAATTTTGGAAAAGTAAACACTTATGGCACAGACATTAGTTTAACCTATAGCTTCTCTCCTAAAGTAAGCATGACAGCCAATTATTCATATTTTGATTATTCTTTCGATGAAGACAATACCGAAAATGATTTTAATAAAGATGGAAAGGTTGACTTTTTAGACTTCCTAGTAAACGCACCAAAGAACAAAGGCGGTTTAGGTCTTAACTATAACAATAATCGCTTCTTTGGATCGATATTTGCCAGATGGGTACAAGAATACAATTATTTTTCTAGTTTCCAAATCGCTTCAGAAACCTTGCCAGGATACACCTATCGTGGTGTTCCTATTGTAGAAAATGCCCAAAGTGGGGATTCCTATAACTATGGTCCATTAGGAGGGTTTACAAATTTCGATTTAAACTTTGGTTACAAAGTCAACAAAACCCTAACCCTATCATTTGCAGCCACCAATTTATTCAATACAGAGATGAGAGAGTTTACAGCATCTCCTCCAACAGGTGGATTATATTTATTGGAAGCAAAAATTCATCTAGATTAAAAAAATATTTTATTCAGAAACAAAAAATTACCAAGCATGACAAATGCCAAGATAATATCCTCGGGGATGTATGTCCCCGAGACTATAATACCCAACTCTTATTTTAACGAATTATTAGGTGAAGATGTTGACACATGGCTAAGAGAAAATGTACAGATTTTTAATAGAAGATGGTGTAAAGAAGATGAGTCTACGGTTGATTTATGTGAACAAGCTGCAAATGAAGCATTAAAAAATGCTGGACTGAAAGCTTCAGATGTCGATTTATTGATTGTAGCCACAGATACCCCCGAGTACATATCACCATCTACCGCTTCTGTATTGCAGCATCGGATCGGAGCTATAAATGCAGGGACATTCGACTTAAATTCCGCATGCGCCGGTTTTGTAACTGCTACCGAAACGGCGACTCATTTTATTCGTAGCGGAGGTATAAAAAATGCCCTGGTTATAGGAGCATACGGAATGAGCAAATATCTCAATAAAACAGATAAAAAAACGGTAACATTGTTTGCAGACGGTGCTGGAGCCGTAATTCTTGCCCCTACTAATGAAAAAAACAAAGGACATCAAGCAGGTAAATTGATTTCTAAAGGAGAATATGCCGAATGGATGGGAATTTATGCAGGAGGAACTAAATACCCATTAAACGATGCCGTGCTTTCCAACAAGGATTACAAGCTAAAATTTGTTAAAAAATTTCCTCCAGAGCTTAATCCCCAAATATGGAGTGGGCTTGCCAATACGCTTGCATCAAAAATGAACATTGATATTACCAAAGTAGATCAGTTTTTAATGACTCAAATTAACATCAATGCTATCTGGGAAACCCTTAATATTTTAGGGGTAAACAAAAACAAGGCTCATACCATAATGCATGAATACGGATATACAGGTTCGGCATGTATTCCCATTGCATTTCATGAGGCATGGCAAAACAAAAAAATAAAAGAAGGAGATACACTTTTCTTTATAGGCTCTGGAGGAGGATTGGCTTTTGCAGCTAATTCATTTATATTGTAACTTTATATAATCATGATAAATACGTTTGACTGGTTTAAAAAATGGGCAGCTTATAACCCTAAAAAAGTAGCAATCAGTGATGCTTCTACAGGTAAAAAACTCACTTACAAAGCTATTCATGATGCCGCAAATGTATTAATATGGTATCTAAAAGATAGGTATGCATTACAAAAAGGAGACCGTATAGGTATTATTTCAGAAAACAACGTAGAGCAAGTTATCCTTTTTGCAGCAGCACAAAAAGCAGGTTTTATTCTGGTTCCTATTAACTTTAGACTGTCCCCCGAGGAAGTCGATTACATGCTTAACGATTCTAAACCCAAAGTGGTTTATCATCATAACTCAAGCTTTGACATTACAAAACTAACGCACAAAACGTCTTATGAACCAATTGAACATGTGCAAATTTTTCTTGAAAAATCATCGTCGGAGTTTTCAGAAATCATAAATCAAAATGATATAATATTTATTCTTTATACAAGTGGAACAACGGGATTTCCTAAAGGCACCATTTACACGCATAAAATGCTGTTTTGGAATAGTACAAACACAGCTTTAAGTCTAATAATAACAAATGACACGGTAACTTTAAATTGCATGCCTTTATTCCATACAGGAGGTTGGAATGTACTTTTAACACCAGTTCTCCATCATGGAGGTACTATAATTTTGTTTAAAAAATTCGACCCATTAAAAGTTCTAAACTGTATTGTTGAAGAAAATTTAAGTCTCTTTATGGCTGTACCAACCATGCTAAAAATGATGGTAGAACTGCCAGAATTTTCAAAGACAGATATTAGCTGCTTAAATTATATTATTGTGGGAGGAGAAAGCATGCCTTTGGATCTAATCCAATTATTCCACAAAAAACGGGTTCCAATACGTCAAGGCTATGGACTTACCGAGGTGGGACCAAATCTTACATCGTTGCATCAAAATGATGCTGAAAGAAAACAAGGCTCTATAGGAAGACCAAACTTTTATGTAAATGTAAAGGTTGCCGATGAAAAAGGAAAGCAAGTAGGAGTAAATGAAAAAGGCGAACTCCTTATTTCAGGCCCTATGGTTACACCTGGTTATTGGGAAAAAGAAGAAGCAAGTCAGTCGTCAAAAATTGGACAATGGTTTAAAACAGGGGATATCGCTAAAATTGATAACGAAGGCTTTTTATATATTGTCGACAGAAAAAAGAATATGTATATAAGTGGCGGCGAAAATGTGTATCCTGTAGAAGTTGAACGCGTATTACGCCAATATCCCTCTGTAAAAGAGGCCGTGGTTTTTGGAATACCTCATCAAAAGTGGGGTGAATGTGGCGTTGCCATTATTGTTGAAAAGTCTAAATTGTCAGAAGAAGAATTATTGGATTTCTGCAAGGGCAAACTAGCCAAATTTAAAATACCATCTAAAATCGTTTTTGTTAAAAGCATTCCAAAAAATGATACTGGAAAAATAAACAGGAAAAAATTAAAAGATGATTTTTTGAACACTTTTTAAAATGGGTTCTGTCGCATCTGTTAAAGATAGGAATAAGGGAGTTTAAATAAATTGATTAAGGTTTCTGTAAAGACCGATGGCGGTTATTTGTTTAATCTCTTTTGGGTTTACTGTCTAATGGTGATGCACATTTTAAAAATTTCTCCTTAATTGAAGCCCCATTGGGAGATTTTAAATTGAGTCCTGCTTACGATTTATTAAATAGCAGAATTCATATTGACGATAAAGATTTTGCTTTAAACGATGGCCTTTTACCTCCAAATGAAACCAAAGGAAAAATAAAAGACCAATTTTATAGATTAGGAGTATTAGCTGGTATTCAAGATAAGCAGATAATACAAAGCATAAAAAGCTTAACCTCTGGTGAAGATAAAGTGCTGGCACTTATTAATGCGTCATTCCTTGATGAAAAGACAAAACGGAATTATGCGCAAACATATCAAACTGGATTGAAAAAATTGTTGAGACCTTAATGTTCATTAATCAGAATATTAATCTAAAAATCAGCAGATTTTAATTATATGTTTTTGGATAATGTAGATATTTTTTTTCATTTGGAAGTAATTGCTCACCAAAGATTATTGTCACAAATTATTCCGTCCGTAACCCACAGATCAGTGTTAGTACTGATACAGATTATTGAACTCTAATTATTTAGTGTTATTTACTTTAAATGAACATTTATTTTTTTTTGTCGAAAAATATATTATTTTTATACTAAATCTCCCTCAAGTCTTTGTTTAATAGCGAATAAAAGACTTATGATTAAATCATTGCATAATTCTTTTTGGTATTGTTTTTACTGATTGTTACAGAGTAAATTTATTTGCTTTATAGGAATCGGATTCATTTTTTATATAATTCCCTCAATATGATAAACAATTATGCTCATTTCCGTTTTCTTTTAGTTTGCTTCTTATTTATTTTTATTTCAACGCAATCATATGCTCAAAAAAATAAAGATATTGAGCCCGTTTTGTATTGTGTTAAAGATTTAACCAACGGTCTTTATCAAGCAACCTTTAGTTATTTTAATCCAACAAACAAGGAAGTTATTATTGACGAATCCGGAAGTATTGTTAAAACAAATAACGGAAAAAAAGTATCAAAAGGATTAAATAAATTTAAGCCAGGGTCTGTTGATAAAGTATTTACCAAAGAATTTGGCCCGCATGATTATGTGGAATGGACCATTATTAGTAACGGAAATACCCATACGGTTTATGCCAATGCAAATTCGGCAAAATGTTCAGCAAATGATGGATTTATTTTTCCTGTTATTGGAGATAATGGAAAATCATATGATATTATTGGACAGGAATTGTCTTCATTGTGCGATAATGTTGGAGGAAATACACCTTCAGATTTAATTTTTCAAATAGTTTCTGGTAAAGTACTTGTCGAGATAGTCCCTAAAGCCACAAAAATGCAAGATGTTATCGCGCTATTAAAAAGCGCGGCATTTACCATTGAGGATTTAGACTTTTTACTAGCTATTTCAGCATATACTAATTTAGGGTCTATTGATGTTTATATGAAACCACAAGAGCTCTGTACTTTAAATAATTATGGCAGTATTATCAATTTTGCCAGACCTGTATATCCTGCATATAACAATTCTGGTGGTGTGATTACACAGGGTGATGGTGCGCAACAATCAGACTTGGTTCGTAATTCCTTTAGAGTAATAAAAAGTAATGGTAATATTGAACCAGTTGATGGAACAGGAATTAAAGTGGGTGTTTTATCAGATAGTTATGATATGGCTCTCGGTGCACCAGAATATGCTGCTTTGGATATAGCCAATGGGGAATTACCTGTAAATATCGATCTTCGATTGGATAATTCAAATAAAGCCTCCGATGAAGGGAGAGCAATGATGCAAATTATTCATGATGTTGCTCCAGGTGCAACTTTGGCTTTTCATACAGCAACGGCTTCTCCTAGACAATTTGAGGTAGGCTTTCAGGCACTTAAAGATGGCGGTACTTTACCAAATCAAGCCCCTTGTGATATTATTGTTGACGATATAACCTTTATTACAGAGCCGTTTTTTGGAATGGGTCGTATCTCTGAATTGATACAATCTTTTGTGAGTGAACCTGGGAAATTTCATTTTACATCGGCAGGCAATATTGCTAACAAAGGTTATCAAGCGCTTTTTAAGTCGTCACAAACCAGCCCTATTGCTAACTTTATTCCTTCGGGAAGCACTACAAGAGCTCATGTGTTTGGGGCCAATTCAAACGGAACACAAGATTATTTGCAAAAAATAAGTGTCGTTCCGGGAACCTATTTGCTAGTACTACAATGGAAGGAAGATGCCGCTTCACAACAGAACCAGCTTGGTGCAAATAACGATTTGGATATCTATGTGGTTGATGATTCTGGTCGTTTACTTGTTGGTAATAATCGCGTAAACACATTAGGCGATCCAACCGAAATAATTGTGTTTAAATCTACTGGTACTGGTGATGCTAATATTATGATTACAAGTGCTAACGGACCAACAAATGTTCCTTTTAGATATATTGCTTTTAGAACAACAGGAGATAATAACATACCTAATGGGCTTAGCTTTCCAGAATATTTTGGAAATGGAGTGCCCACAGTAAGTGGACATGCGATGACACCAGAATCTGTTACAGTTGGTGCGGTAGATTATAGGAATGCTTCAAATCCAATTGCAGAAGTTTTTTCCAGTTATGGAGGCTCATTATCCGATGGAACTACTCTTGATATTGATATGTATGCACCCGACGGAGGTAATACCGCTTCTACAACGATCGGACAATTAGCAACCTGTGCAACTTGTGACAAGGACGATAAATTAAATTTTTATGGGACATCTGCTGCTGCACCTCATGCCGCAGCTGCAATGGCCTTGTTGGAATCGGCCTTGCCTTATTGGTATCCAGATGGTTCTGGTGCTTCAACGTTTTCATCCGCTGATGTCCTTGCGGCATTTAAAAATGCCTCTGCTAGTTTTTCTGCTTGGAATGGATCAACCGGATATTTTATAAACACCTTAAATACATTTAAAGGAATTGCTGCCCAAACAGCTAAAATTACATCGTTGACTATTTTAAACGGTATCCCAAGCGCAGAACCAATCACAGTTTCTATTATAGGTGAATTTTTTCCGGCACAAGATGCTAATCCTTATCCAGCAAAAGTATTTTTTGAAGGAAAGGAACTTCCTAATATTCAGGTAGTTTCTAATACAGAAATAAAAGCAACAATTCCAGCATTTACAGGAAACCCTGATTTAACAATTTTTACTGAACCAAAGTCAGGAACCCAAGGTAACGGCGGCTTTTCCGATCCAATTAAAATATTACCCGAAGGGAAAATAGCAATTAATATTGTGCCCAATAATGCTGTTTTTGAATACGGACAAGACATAAGTTTAACATATACTGTACAAGGCTTACCTGAAGACGAAATAGATCCTTCACAGCCATTTTCTGAAATTATGACCACTTTAGGGTTTCCAAATGTAAAATTGAGTTCTGGAGCTGATGCTAAATTGGCCGTAGGTGGTTATCCAATTGTTTTTGATTATGTAATAACACCATCATTTGAAGAGGCATTATCTCAAGAACTATTGGATAAATATCAGGTTAATTTTATTTCAGGATATGTGGATTCTAATCCAGATATTGGTAAAGTTGGTTATTTAACAATTACCAAAAAAGATTTGGCCATAGCACCTTCTGATGTTGTTTATACCTATGGAGATCCTATAGATGTTACTTTTAATTATGCTTTTAATAATACAGACATGTCTAACGAAGACGGTTTTAGACTTTTAATAGATCAAACGCATACTACTGATTTTAAAGATGGAATCCCCAACAAGTTTAGGGCACTTGTAAGTAAGTTTAGGGCATTGGTAAGTGAATATGATTTAAGCTTTTTAAATGGAGGAAGTTGGAGTGCCTCTGAACGGATCATTCAAAACAAATTTAGAGCACTTGTTAGTGAGATGAATGTTATAGATTTAGATCAGGATAATTTTACTGATTATATTGCTGCACAAGCAGACTATGACGACGGAGAAACCAGTAAATTTAGAGCACTTGTCAGTAAATTTAGGGCACTTGTAAGTGCGGAAGATTTGTTTTCAGGAAATGTGGAATTAGGCTTACCGGATCCTAATACTGGGATGCCAAATAAATTTAGAGCACTTGTCAGTAAATTTAGAGCACTTGTAAGTTCAGAAGATCCTGAAAGACCTTATAAAGAGTATGCCAATGTATTTTCAATTGTTGACGCTGAAGATGCTCCTCCAGAAGATGGTACAGATGATGAAAGGGCTATTTCTGAGATATACGCATTAAATATGATAACAGGGATAGATGTTACAAGTTCTTATGAAGATAGACATTATATCTATCCCGGAGCATTCTTAAATCCAATGTCTGCAAACTTTAATATCACTTATGGTACGGGTCGTATTATTATTAATCCAAAGGGGTTAAACGTTCAAACAGAAAACAATACGGTTGCTTATGGTGAACCAATAACGGAGTCTGGATTATTAGAAAAATCGACTTTTGATGGTTGGGCTTTTGAAGGCGAGTTTCAAGAATCCATTGAAACGGTCTTTCCAGATGGCGTACCATTTTATTTTGTTAAAGATAATGTAGAATATGAATTATCCCAACTTAAAGAACTTGGAAACTATGAGATTAAAATTAGAAATCCAAAGAACTACTTAGTTAATAGTACATGGGATGATGCTTATGGTACCTTAACAATTAAGGCTAAAACGCTTTCGTTTAATCCAGATTCTATAGCTATTAAGTATGGAGAAACACCGGTAGTTGTTCCTAATTTTGGAAATTTCGCATACCCAGAGACCGAAAACGAAGAGGTTTTAAAAGATGCGAATGGTGAGATTCCTTATTATTTTATAAAAGATGGAGATCTTGTAAAATATACCATTAATGGCATGGCAAAAATGGGCATTGGTACTTATGAAATCTTTATTGAAGATAACCAGACTGATAATTACATTGTCGAAAATAACCCAAATAGAGGTAAATTAATAATTTCAGAAGCTGTATTAAACGTCAAGACAGTTGCTTTAGAAATTGAGTATGGTGACAATATTAATAACAGTATAAATACAGAAATTTCAGGATTTGCTTATGATGAATCAATAGGATCTGTTTTTGAAAATACGATTCCTTATGTGTTTACAGATGGAAATAATGCTACTTTTAACATGAGCCAGGTTAAGGCACTAGGGGCATATACCATTCAGTTGACAGCACCTGAAAACTATATGATCAATTATGATCAGGATCATGGCTCATTGATAATTCATCCAAAAGAGCTTTTTCCTGAAACTGAGGATTATGAAACACCTTATGGAAGGTTTAACGTATCGAATTTAGTAACTAACTTCGGAGGTTTTGCATATAATGAAACCGAAGCAGAAGTATTCCCTAATGGAATCAACTACTCTTTTGAAAAACAAGGTGTGTATTTTTCATCAAACGACAAATTGGGAGAAGGGGATTATACAATTGAAATTGAAGGAACTCAAAATTATACAATCAATAGTTATGGTGTTAATCATGGTACACTTAGCATTACACCAGCGACACTTAATGTTACTATTGCTCCTGCCGATATAATTGTAAGCCAAGGCGATAGGGTTGATTTTTCATTTGTATTTGGTTCATTTGCCTATAATGAAAATCAAACTATGGTGTTTCCCAATGGTATTCCTTATTATTTTATTGATGATAATAATTACGAGTATTACAATACAGATGTTCCAGGATCATATTATGTAAAAGTTTCAAATACACAAAATTACACAATTGTTTCCAACGAGGCCCATTTGTTTGTTAACCCTGCTGATGATAATAAAAAGATTCGTATCTATGCTGATTGTGTTAGTTATAATAAAAAAGCAGTTGGTTTAAAATACACGGTTGTTTATCGATACGAGAATGACAACGATTTCCCTGTTTATGCCATGGAAGGAGCCGATAATAATTTAATAGGGACTGCATATCAAGGAACATTACCAACGGTTTTTATGCCTGGTAGTGGAACATTTGAAATTAGATTTGATGGAAATCAATTAGTGTGGAGTTTAACAACTTTTGATGGGACTCATAAAAGTTCGGTTTCATCCTCCTCTACAAGTGGAAGCGGGAAATGCGACGCGAAACTGGATGGCGCCTATTCTATTTATCCAAACCCTGTTATTACAACCTTGTACGTAAAACAAAATGTAGTTGAAAATAATGTGTCTGTTTTGGTTTTAAATATGTATGGTCATGTAATAATTAATGCTGGCGGTTATTCTCAACCGTTTTCTACCAAACAAATAGATATGTCCAATCTATTAACAGGAATTTATATTTTAAGAATCGCAAGTGATTCAGAAGTTCGTACCTATAATATCTTAAAAGAGTAAATTGGTTTATATGAATATTCACCGTAAGGTATCTTTAGTATTGGTAGCGTTTATAATTTCAACTTTAAGTTTTTCTCAAAACAGTAAAATTGATAGTTTAAAAAGAATTGTAGCAACGGGTGTTAAAGATACCTCCATGGTAGTCGCCTTAAATCACTTAAGCAAAGAGATTATCAAAAATGATATTTCATATTCTTTTGTATATGCTAGAAAAGCTTATGAATTAGCCAACGAATTAAAGTATCAAAAAGGAGTTGCATATTCTTTAAAAAACATTGGTCTTGTACAATATAACCAAGGGGATTATCTCGAAGTATTGAATTCATGGACAAAGTCCTTAAAAATATTTGAAACTATTCATGATACTATTGGGATCGCTACTTTGGTTAATAATTTAGGAGCGATTTACTACAGTCAAGGGAGTAATGTTAAAGCTTTAGATTACTACTTACGGTCCTTAAGTATTTCAGAAAAAATTCAGGACGATTACAATACTGTACAAACATTGCTAAATATTGGTGGGCTTTATGCTGAAATGAACAATTTTGACAAGGCTTTAGAATATTATAATCAAATCAAGAATTATCGTGACAAATTAAATAATGCTCAAATCAACTTAGGATACCTGTTGGGGGTTGGAGAAATCTATTTTGAAAAAGGTCTTTATGACGATGCCTTAAAATATTATAATGAGGCATTAACGGCTAATCAAATTATAACGCTAAGAGCCGATAACCTCATTAAAATAGCTAAAGTGCTATTAAAGAAAAATAATCATAAAAAAGCAAATGAATTCCTTAATGAAGCGTATCAAATAGCCAAATCAAATAACCAGCAACTTGAGGTTGTACAAGCCTTGATAGGTATAGGTGAAGTAAATATGCAGAATAATTTCAAAAAATCCATTGATGCATTTAAGGAAGCTGAAATACTTGGAAAAGAAATTAAAGCAAATGATGAACTAAGGGATATCTATCAAGGATTATCCAGAGTTTATGCTTTAAATAAAGATTTTAAAAGTGCTTATGCATATAAAGAGATGTACATTTCTCAAAAGGATTCCTTATTTAATTTACAGACGGATGATAAAATGCGTGGACTTCAATTTAATTTTGATTTGGAGAAAAAGGAAGATAAAATTGGGCTGTTAGAAAAGGAGTCTGAAATTCAAAATCTAAAGCAAAAAAAACAGAAATATATTATTTACGGCTCTGGATTTGCTATGGTTTTAATTGTTCTTTTAGCAATAGGCTTGTATAGACGTTATAATTATATTAAAGAAACGAACCTGATAATTGAAGAAGCGAAGAATCGGTCCGATAAATTGTTACATAACATTCTTCCCGAAGAGACGGCATTAGAGTTAAAACAAAATGGAAAGGTCCAAGCTAAAAAATTTGAATCGGTCACTGTATTGTTTACGGATTTTATGGGATTTACCCATTTTGCAAAAGATTTATCTCCAGAAGAATTAGTAAACAGTGTCGATTACTATTTTTCCAAGTTTGACAAGATCATGGAAAAATACGGATTGGAAAAAATTAAAACTATCGGTGATGCTTATATGTGTGCTGGTGGTTTGCCGTTCCCAACAAATGACCATCCTTTTAAGATGATATTAGCTGCTTTTGAAATAGCTCAATTTATTGAAGAATCCAAGCAGAACATAGAAGATGATATTACTAACTTCGATATTCGTATAGGTATTAATACCGGCCCGGTAATAGCAGGGGTTGTGGGAACACATAAGTTCGCATACGACATTTGGGGAGATACCGTAAATGTTGCTTCTAGAATGGAAACATTATCGTATCCTGGAAGAATTAATATTGCTGAAAACACCTATGAGTTGGTTAAAGATGTGTTTCAATGTAAGTATAGAGGTGAAATTGACGTAAAAAACAGAGGAATGATGAAAATGTATTTTGTTAATGGCATAAAGAACCAATCATTTTTAAATCAAATCCAAGTAAAAAACTAACGGTATAAATTATTTATTGTAAATTTAATTTTAATCCAAAATAAAAAAACAATGACACCAATTCATGACTCAAATAATTATTGGGAACAACTAGAGAGATTGGAAAAACTTATTAGAGCTTCCGAGATTAAGGCAGGTATTGTTTTTTCTTTTCATAGTCTGGTTTTAGGGCTGTTCTTCGATCGTTTTGAGCAATTGGAGCCCATGATTAAAGGAAGTCCAATAGTTATTGTTTTAACGTTTTTATGGTTTATATGTGTTATTTGTTCGGTTTTTTATTGTTTTAAGTGCTTTAAGCCCCAAATTGAATTGAAATATAAAAAAAATGTCTTTTTTTTTGGTGATGCTGCTAATGCCTTTGGAAATGTAGAGGAATTCTCTAAAAAAATAATTGAAGTTTGTGCTTCCGAAGAAGAGTTGTTCGAACAACTTAGCGAGCAAATTCATGTAGAGAGCAAAATAATTTATGCAAAATTTAAATGCGTTCGTAAATCCATGTTCTTTTTTGGATTAAGCGTCATCTTTTTTATGTTGATTATTGCCTATTATTTGCTGCGATTTTAGCCATATTTATTTAGCATGATTAAAAGGTATTTAAAACTAAGAAAAAAAGTGTTGGCAATTTTAAACACCAATTTGCCAAAAGACTTATGTTATCACGATATTGAACATACCCTAGATGTAGTTCATGTTGTAAATCAATATATCAGAAGAGAAAAAATTGATAATTATAATGCCTATCTACTTCGAATTGCAGCATTATTACATGATATTGGTTTTGTGGTCACAAAAGTTGAACATGAAGAGAAAAGTATTGAAATAGCAGAACAACTCATGCTAGAATTTGATTTTTCTCCAAAGGATATCGAACTGGTAAAGGGTTTGATTAAGGCAACACGTATCCCGCAGTCCCCAAAAAATTATCTTGAATGTATATTGTGCGATTCAGATTTAGATTATTTAGGTAGAAAGGATTTTTATCAGATAAGTGCTCAACTTTATCAGGAATTGAAGCAGTCTTCAATAGTTTCAAATAAAAATGAGTGGAATAAGGCTCAAATTAAATTTTTGGAGACGCATCAATACCATACTGCATTCGCAAGAAAATACAGACAGCCTAAAAAGGAAAAAAGAATTTTAGAAATAAAGAAGACGATAAAAGATTAAACATCCAATCTAAAGGAGGCTCAGCCTCGGGGCTTCCGGGTGAGGCAAAATATAAAATTTCAAGAAATTTTTTATTCAATATCTTAGCTAAATTCAATTCTAGAGAAATTCATAGTTAAAAAAAAATTCAATTAGTTCACCTATATATTTTACCAAGTCGTCTGGGGGGCTTAATAAACCTGCATGTTCATTGGGTATTTTGCTAAGTTTGAGTAACTTTTAAGTCATAATTTACACCCAAGTATATTTCATTGTTTCATGGAAAAGACGCGTATAATTGTTTTTGGTTTGATTATTGTAAACTGTATATTTTTGGATTAAAGTTATGTTTTTAAAACAATTGGCATCTAAACATGGAAAAATACTTACAAAAACAACAAAATATTTTAGTATTTTTTTAAAAAATTCGATAAAAGGCTTGTTTTTTACGATAAATTACATAAATTTGTCCGTCAACCCTAAATTTTAAGAAATGAAATTAAAAATTATTTTATTCAGTTTAAGTTTATTTTTAATAGCAAGCGTAAGTTTTGCACAAAAAAAGAATGCTCCAAAAAACATTATTAGAGATAATGTTTCAATAAACAAATATCATGATAAACAGGAATTAGAGAACATGCAAAAAGGTGAATTGCTCAATCTGTATATTGAACGGATTGAGGTTCTTTACAAAATTTTGCCTTACATTGCTTTTACAACAAAACCAGGTGTTACCATGAATGATTTGGGAATTCCTGACAGTAGTGACAATAGGAAAGCACTGGAAGATGAGTTTGATTCGACCGATGAATTTCTTAAAAATAGTACAAAGTTTCAAAAGCAGTTGTTGCCCTATTCTGATACGACCAACCTTATCGCTGGTATTCTATTTTATGAAGACACCTTAAAAGCACTTCATGAATTTGGAATGTATCATTAACGATGTGCCTTCATACGTTCTTTTATTTTTAAAAATTAGAATAAGTATGATTTTGTTGTACTGAATAAAGTATGGGTCTCACTTGAACATAAGTGATACGATACCTTAAAATTAAATTCGTTGACTTGTATGAAATATAAGGATTGCAGTTTTGCATATTTTTTAAATAAAACCCCTAGTGATCTGTTGAATATACAAATTCACAGATAGTTATAATTAATTACTTCCATTATTATTTCCCTCCTTTTAATATCTAATACTAAGTTTTAGATAACGGTTTAAGTACTGGTCTAAAATTTAGATTTTTTAAAATTTGATATTGGTACATAATGAAACCATGTGTATTCATTTTAATTAAAAAAGCAAACGTTCACAAGCAAAATTTAAATAAGGAATTTTGTAAGTATGAAATCTTGAAGTTATAAGCACCCAAATTATAATTGGATTAAGTTTTTGTTATAGGATGGGCATTATATAGATGAAATACAAAGTAAATTGAACAATAAAGTGCATTTCAACGATAAAATTTGCATTTTATAGAATATTTTTATATTATTGTTTCATTATTGAAAGAAAATAATTTAATAAAAAATTACATTTAAACGATTAAATATGCATTTTGTGGAATTTATTGCCTATAATTGCATAATGATTGAAGGAATATTAATAATTAATTTTTTGAAATGAAAAACATAGCTCATATTATATGGATCTTTCTTTTAGTAGTTGGAAATCTCTCAGCTCAACAAGAAAAAGGAATAGTAGGTGCTAATAATTGGCTGATTAATTGGACAGAATTTAATCCAAATCAAGTTGACTATGGCGAAGCGACTCAAATATTAGCAGGTAATATCTCTGACGATACAAAGTTATATAAACGAAATGTTTATATGTTAATGGGAAGTGTATTTGTAACAAACAATGCGGTCCTTAGCATTGAACCTGGAACTGTTATAATTGGAGATTTTAATAGTAAGGCGTCCCTTACAATAACTAGAGGGGCAAAATTAATTGCCGATGGTTTGGAAACAGACCCTATTGTTTTTACATCTAATAGAGGTGTTAAAAGAGCAGGAGACTGGGGAGGAATAATCATGTTAGGAGATGCACCTTCCAATAAATTCGGAAATGGTTCTGTGTCGTCATATCACACAGACCTTGGCCCTTCGGCGTATTCAAATACAAATTACGGTGGTACAGATTATAAAAGTGACTCAGGTATTTTAAGATATGTTAGAATTGAATATGCTGGAAAAAAAATTAGAGGAGTTGGAAATTTCAATGGATTATTATTAGCGAGTGTAGGAAATAAAACGATATTCGAAAACGTCATGGTGAGTTATTCTGCTGGCGATTCTTTTGAAGTATGGGGAGGTTCTGTAAGTTTAAATAACATGGTTTCCTATAATTCAAATGGTAATGATTTCGGCTTTAATTTTGGAACACAAAGCCAACTGGTTAACTCATTGGCCATTAGGTCGCCATATATTTCAAACAATAGTAGTGGTTCAAGATCTTTACAAGTTCTTTCTTTTGATGAAAGGGAACAAGTTGATTTTACGAAAAAAGGCACTCTTGTTGTTGCAAAAAATTTAACCTTAATTAATACAAGTGAAAATTTAGAGTCCGATATTAAACAAGGTTTGGTTAAAGAATCTGTTTATATCGGGCAAAATTCTTCTCTTGATATGAGTAGAAGTGTCATATCTGGTTTTAACCCAGCGGTTATCTTGGACGATAAAATTACCATCAATATTGAAAATTTAGAAAAAATTAAATTCAGCGATATGTATTTCAATAATAGCAATGGAAACATTTTTGTTGAAAATAATATTAATAATGAGGATTTGGAGAATTGGTATGGAAATCGTGCGTTTTTTAATGTGTACTCAAAAGGCAGTAATGCAGAAACGTTTATTGATTTAAGAAATGCCAAAAGGCCTGATTTCAGATTGCGAATTAATAAAATAGCGGCAACAAGCGATTTAGATTCAAATTAAAAGAAAGAATTAAAAGGTTTGAAAGGAAGTCATTTTTATACTGATTACTACCACAAAACCTAGGGGAATTCTTTTTAATAATAAGCCCCCAAATTATTATGAAAGCGTATAAGAATTATAGATTATATGTTGTAACAATAAAGGAATCAAGGAGTTATAATTATTAAAAAAAATGTCGCATGAGAAGTTTTGTCATTAACGCTTTTTTATTGTTGATCATATTGGTCACTGAGAACACACAAGCCCAAGTGGTTCTTGGTGCTCCAAATCTTGGTGGCTTTACGCAAGCATGCGCAAGCTCGTCTTTTAATAGTTACAACATAAACTTTACGTTTTCGCCAGAATCAGCATTCAATGCTTCAAATCAGTTTATTATAGAGCTTTCCGATGCTACTGGAAGTTTTACTAGTCCAACCATAATATATACATCAGCTCAAGGAGCTGTTACCACATCACCAGCAACTCTAAATTTTTCTTTTCCAACGACCATAGCCGGAGAAGCATTTAAACTTAGAGTTAAAAGCACGTCTCCAATAGCAGTTAGTTCGGGATCAGTTGCGTTTGCGGTCTATTATAAAACACAAGACAGTCCCTTCTCCATTAACAAATTAGTCGCAAATGCTGTTTATTGTGCAGGTGGAAGTTATTTGCTAACCATCGATAATCCTGGAACAGGAACCAATGATTCACCCTTAAAATATCCTTCATTAACGTTTAAATGGTATAAGGAAACGAGTCCGACAACCTCTGTTTTTGTTGCGGCAGGGTCTAGTTTATCAGTGAATCAGCCTGGAACATATTATGTTGAAACGAATTATGGGACATGTTCTTCAAATTCATATTCCAACCGTGTAACACTAAGCGAAGCATCAGGTGGCGCTTCAGCTACGATCACCTCCAGTCTTAGCAGTCCATATTGTCCAAGCGGTGGGCCAACAACATTAAGTAGTAGCGTAGTGGGGAATAGCTACCAATGGTATAAAGATGGACAAGCAATAGCAGGGGAAACCGATCAAACATATATAACCAACGAAGCTGGATTATATGCCGTAGACATTAATTTTGGAAGCTGTGTAGAAAATGCCTCTTTTAATTTACAGCATATTCAATTTACAAGTAGTATTGATGTTTTAGAATCAAATATCATGGAATTGGGTGAAACCTTGGTCGCCACAGTAACAACAGATGCCAATACGCCAGAGTACGTTTGGTATTATAATGACACTGTTATTTCGGGTGCGGTTAGTGATAGCTATGAGGCTTCACAGTTCGGTAATTTTAAAGTTGTTATTACACAAACCGTAGGATGTAATTCATCGACCGAATTTCTTTTTGAGATTCAAGAGCCTTTCAATGCCTTTCCAGATGTGCCAAATATACCTAATTTAATTAGCCCAAATGGCGATGGAATAAACGATACTTGGACGATTCCTTTAACATATGTTAGTGGAACAAACACAGAAGTAATTATAATTAGTTCTCAAGGCGAAGTCGTACTCAGAACGAATGATTACAAAAATGATTGGCCAATAGATCAATTAAATTTTATAGACGTAAATCCAGTTTACTATTATATCATTACAACCCCAGATAATAAAACCCGAAAGGGCTCTATAACAGTAATAAAGTAAGATGAAAAAATATCTACTATATATAATTTTATTTATCTGTTCAATACAGCAGTTCTATTCTCAAGAGGATGGCGTTGTTTCGTTTGATATACCTATAAGAAACTCTTTGAAATTCAATAAATTTTTTATCAATCCGACGTTTAGTTTTGTTAGAGAGCAAAATAAATATATCAGTATTTATAATAAAAGACAATGGGTTCAATTTGATAATGCTCCTCAAACTTATTTATTGACTTACGGAGGAAGATTTAGTGAAAATTCGGGGATTGGCGTGTCGTTATTTCAACAAAATTACGGTGTATTAACCACCTTTGGTGGCGTTTTAAATTACGCCTACAATGCCTCTCTTGATAGAGATAGTAATTTAACGTTTGGTATGAACCTTGGGTTTTATAAAAGTGGTTTAAACAGGGGTAAAGTGGTAACAAATTTCCCAGATCCGTCGTTAGACAATATTCCTTCCAATACTTTGATTACAGTAAATCCAGGCATAAACTATGGGACCGCTTTTCTGGATTTTGGAGTATCACTGAACAATCTTGTACTTTATAATTTAAAAACTTCTAAAATCGTTGAGAACGATCCTGAAAAAGGTATCCAAGCTCATGCCATGTACACGGGTTATTTATTAAGTCGTGGTTTTTTAGATAAAGCCAAATTTTCAACTTTAATCAGATCAGAGTTTAAAAAAGATAAAACCGTGGTTTCAGGATTAATGATGTTGAGTGTCCCTATGGGAGTATGGACACAAGTAGGATATAATAATCTTTACGGTGTTTCAGGAGGAATTGGTTTTAATATTAGTCCTGAAATTTCTATGGAATATAATTATGAAAAGGCGATGGGTAACTTGTCAACATTTGGAAGTTCCCACGAAATCACATTAGCCTATAGGTTTAAAAACAGCGAACGATATATATATGGAGATGAGGAAACAGGAGCACTTATTACACCTACTAAAAAATCTCGTAAGGTAACTGTAAAAAGAAAAACAAATACAAATTCCAAAGCTAAATTAGCTGCAGCAGCTAAGGCGAAAGCCGATGCTGATGCTAAAGCAAAAGCAAAAGCCAAAGCCAAAGCAGATGAAGAAGCACAAGCTAAATTAGCAGCAGATAAAAAAGCAAAAGCAGATGCAGATGCTAAAGCTAAGTTAGCAGATCAAGCAAAAGCGAAAGCAAACGCTGAGGCTAAAGCAAAAGCCGATGCAGAGGCCAAAGCTAAAGCAGATGCCGACGCACAAGCGAAAATAGCAGCGGCTAAGGCCAAAGCCAATCAAGAGGCACAAGCGCAAATTGCTGAACAAGCTAGACTAGCGGCAGTGGCTAAAGCCAAGGCCGATGCAGAAGCTAAAGCAAAAGCATCAAATTTAGCTGCAGCTGCTAAAGCACAAGCTGAAGCCGATGCTAAGGCGAAGTTGGAGGCCGATGCTAAAGCTAAGTTGGCATTACAAGTTGCACAAGATAAACTTGCAGCCGCAGCAAAAGCGAAAGCGGACGAAGAAGCTAAAGCTAAATTAGCCGCTGCCACTGTAAATAATAATTCAGAGGCCAAAGCTAAAGCCGATGCAGAGGCTAAAGCCAAACGGGATGCAGAAGAGAAAGCTAGATTAGCCGCCGCTGCACAGGCCAAAGCCGATGCCGAAGCCAAGGCTAAGTTAGCCGCAGCGAATGCTAAACCAGATGTTAAACCAATTGAGAGTAATAATCCGTTGGATAATTTATCCAAAATGGCTAGAGAGGCTAAGAGAACGCAACAACAATTATTGGCACAATTAAAGGAAAAAATAGCTAGTAAAGAGCAGGATCTTAAAGATTTGAAAGAAGAAAACGACTTAGGTGACCAAGGTATTTTTACAGCACCAAAACCTTTTAAAAGTACAACTGCTGAAAATAATGCGTTGGAATCTTTAAAAGCGGATATTGATAATGAAATTAAAAAGCAAAATGATAAAATAGCCGAATTGAATAAATTGTATAATGAATCTGATAAAAAGGATGCCACAAGTCAAAATTATCAAAACACTATTAATGAATTGAAATCTGTTCAGTCACAAACGATAAACACCAAAGAAAATTTGGAATTAAAATTAGAACAAATTAAGGTTGCTACAGAATTTGAGAAAAAACGAAGAATAAAACGTGCCGTGTACGAAAATGTAGATGATAAATATGCCAAAGATAGAGCAAGGTTAAATCAAATAAAAAACAATACCGCAATTAGTACGGTACCGTTAACAGCAAGTGACTTTGATAATGGGGCAGAGCAAAGTAATATTCAAATTATAAAAGATGTTAAAAATATTGAAAGCGGCTATTATTTAGTAATTGCTGTGCATACTGATGTTGCCAAGAGAGATGATTTTTTAACCAAAGCCGTTGCTGCAGGACAGTCTAAAATAGACTTCTTCTATGATGTGAATTCCAGTAAATATTATATTTATTATGAAAAATTTGATGGCATTCAAGAAGCGAACAATGCTTTAAATGCAAAAGGAAGTAAACCATATAATAGTAAAATGTCTATTGTTAAAATAGAAAATTAAAATATAGAATAGTAAGGCCCAATATTTTTTTCTAGAAGCCCCGTGAGGAAAATGAAACGCTAAAAAAACCGATCATGAAAAGACCTACTTTTTTAAACAATGTACTTGTTGCTTTAGTGCTCTTATTGAGTGTGCAATTGTTTGCCCAAAATTATGTCCCCTTTACACCAAGATTCGATCAAGATCTAAAGGGCGATATCCTATTGATTGGTAATAATATTTTAGGGCCTGACAATAATGCATACAATAACAATAACCAATACAACCATCGTGTTAATATGAGATATATTGACATTGATGGCGATCCATCAACGTTTAGTTCATCGAGTGCAGATTTAGTAATTCCAAACCCACTTTGTTATAAAATCGCTTATGCGGGATTGTATTGGGGCGCAGTTACCAATGGGCCACAATCGATTACAAATGTAAAATTTAAAGGCCCGTCAGGAGGGTATAATGATGTTGTAGGGACTATTATTTATGATGCAGCAGGTGTTGCAACTGGTAGTTCGTTTCCATATTCTTGTTATGCCGATGTAACAGCTATTGTAACAGGTTTAGCAACAAATTCAGGCACGTACACCGTGGGGAATGTTTCAAGTGCAGAGGGTAGGACTGATCAGTTTAACCCCTATAATGGGACGGGTTATTCTGCTGGTTGGTCATTATTTATAGTGTATGAAGATCCAACATTGCCCAGTAAATCCATTACAAGTTTTGATGGGTTTAGTGCTATTAGTAGTTCCGTAAATTTAAATATCCCTATTTCAGGATTCAGAACGGTTCCTGCCCCAGCACCAGTACGAGCAAATTTTGCTTTTGCAGCGCTAGAAGGAGATAAACCAATTCAAAATGATCGCTTAAGACTTAATGGTGTAAGTTTATCGTCTACAGACCGTCCAGCAAATAACTTTTTCAATAGTTCGGTAACTCAATTAAGCGGATTGCCCGTAAACAATAGAAATCCTAACAGCACAAATACCTTAGGGTTTGATACAGGTATATTGAATGTTCCTAATCCAGGCAATACGGTTATAGCTAATGATGCAACATCTGCTACCGTTCGTTTAGAAAGTAATCAAGATGCGTATTTTGAATATTTTTTCGCTTTAGCAGTAGAAATTATTGAACCTAAAATTGTACTTACTAAAATTGTAGAGGATGAATTTGGAAATGATATTGGAGGTCAAAACGTGACTCTTGGTCAACAATTAAATTACGTGATTGGTTTTCAGAATACTGGGAATGACCATGCTACTAATATGACGATTAGAGATGTGCTTCCAATTAATACGCTCTTTAATTATCCTGCCGATATGGATATTTTGCCACCAGGTGTTACGGTTCAAAGTTATAACCCCGTAACAAGAGAGATCATTTTTCAAATTGATGATTCTGTAATTGAGATTGATGATCCAGTTTTGGAGATTCGTTTTAAAGTTCAGGTAGTGCCATCGTGCAATATGTTGAGTGATGCATGTTCTAATAGTATAGATAATCAAGCCTATACAACCTATGCTGGTGTATTTAACCCAACTTTCGCTATTACAGACGACCCAAGTTTGAACACCAATACGGGCTGTTTATTGGTGCCAAAAGCTACCAACTTTTTAGTTGGTGTAGATGATTGTCAATTTGCTTCAACAGAAGTGCTTTGTGGGGATAGTGTTTTATTAACAGCTGCAAATGGATATAGTTCATATTCATGGTCATCAGACCCTTCTGGTACCCCTGTAATAGGCACCACACAATCAATAACTGTAACTAGTGTAGGGACCTATTATGTACGTAATACAGCAATAGCCCCATGTTTATCAATTGATCAAGAAATTACTGTAGTTCCATTTGGAAGCACAACCAATAATCCTATAATCCCATTTGCAGACGAAGTAGTTATCTGTCCAAATGATGGGAAAGAATTACCAAATATATTTTTATGTGGTGCCAATGCATCCAGAGTAATACAAACGGGTATTACCGATACCTCGTCAATTATATGGGAAAAACTAGACGAAAGTAGTTGCTCCGCGGTTGTAAATACAGATTGTGCCAATGAGAATTCGTCTTGCACTTGGAATCAGGTAGGTTCTGGACCAGATTATACTGCAAATGCTTCAGGGCAGTATCGCGTTGTATTAAATTATGCTGGCGGATGTTTTAATCGGTATTATTTTAATGTATATCAAAATTTATTAAGTCCAACCGTTACCACAACAGATATTATTTGTAATACACCAGGACAAATAACAGTAGGAGGTATTCCAAATGGGTATGAATATAGTTTAGATAATATTACGTATCAAGCGAGCAATATTTTTACAATAAATACACAAAACATATACACCGTTTATATTAGACAAGCTGGAGTAAGCTCAAATCCTTGTATTTTCACCGTACCAAATATTCAAATCAGGGCAAGAAATTTCACCGTTTCCACAATCATTACACCACCTCTTTGTAACGGTGGAAAAGGAAGTGTTAAATTAGCAGCCAATGATGTTCGTCCACAATATTTTTATTCAATATATAGTGGGGCAACACTTATAAATAGTACAGGCCTCATAGTGCAGAGTGATTATACGTTTGCGAACTTAAATCCTGGAACTTACACAGTAAATGTTGGAACCGAAGATGGATGTGCGTATACCGCAGATATAGTAATCATAGATCCGCCATTATTAACAGCAACTTCCGCTATTACACAGCCATTAACCTGTACTGATGGAGAAATTACTGTGTATCCTGTGGGTGGAACACCACCTTATTTTTACTTTGTAAATAGCACAACTGTTTTTCAAAGTGTCCCAGAGGTTGTTGTAACTGCACCAGGTTTGTATGATATTACAGTAGTAGATTCCAATAACTGTAGTACTACAACATCGATTACAGTTACGGCAACACCACCACCTGTATTTAATATTACAAAAGTTGATGTTTTATGTGCGAACTCAGGTAATACCGGATCCATTAATGTTAACGTAACTAACGCCAACGGAAACAGTTTACGTTACAGTATAGATAACGGAGCGACCTTTGTTAATTCACCAATATTTAACGGATTAGCTGCTGGGTCTTATGACGTCGTGGTTGAATATACATTTTCGTCAGATGTGTGTATAACAGCACCCCAAACCATAACTATTAACGCCAGTACAGCAATTACAGGAACTGCTACATTAACAACACCATATACCTGTATTACTAATGGTACCATTACTGTTTCGGGCGTTTCAGGAGGAAATGGTCCGTACACCTACAGTATTGATGGCGTAACGTTTCAAGCCGGAAATACCTTTTCAGGTTTAACAAATGGCAATTATACGGTTACCATTAAAGACAGTAATAATTGTACAATTAATACGAATTCCATAAGCATTGCCCCGTTGAATCCTCCAACAGATTTATCGTTTAGCAATTCTGCATTAACGTGTCCAACCAATGTATCAACGGTTACAATTACAGGAACTACTGGTGGCGTAGGTACTTTGGAATACCGAATTGTGGCACCTGCAGGCTCAGTAACAGCTTACCAGTCGTCAACAATTTTTACAGGTCTGGCACCAGACACCTATACGTTTGAAGTAAAAGATGCCAATGATTGTACCTATACTGAATCTTATACCATCATGCCATTACCAGCCTTGACGGTTGTGGGTCAAAAAATTAATGATATCACCTGTTTTGGAGCCTCAGATGGCGCCGCTCGATTTACGGTTGCGGGTTCCACAGGATTTACTTATACTATTAATGGAGGAGCTTCCATTGCAGGAACATCCCCTATTAATTTAACAGGTTTAGCTGCCGCTACATATACTATTGTCATAACAGATACAACCACAAATTGTCAAGCAACAGCTTCTGTAACAATAGATTCGCCTGCTGCTGCATTAAGTCTAACAACTACAGTGACACCTATAACTTGTAATGCAAATGGTAGTGTGGTCATCAATGCTACTGGTGGTTGGGGAGGAAATAGCTATACGCTTACACAACCTGATACGACCGTATTACCAGCTCAAGGAAGTAACACCTTTTCAAATTTATCACAATCTGGAACGTATACAGCCACCGTAACCGATTCAAAAGGGTGTGTACAGACCATTACATTTAATTTAAGTACACCTACTGCACCAACAGCTTCTATAGCGATCACATCGGACTATTGTTTCGATCCTATTAATGGTGCAACACTTGAAGTAACGGCTGCAGGAGGAATTACACCTTATGAATATAACATAAATGGTGGTCCATTCGGTGCAAGCAATATATTCTCAAATTTAACTCCAGGAAATTATACTATTATTGTAAGAGATGCTTATGGATGTACCGTTACATTGCCAGCACAAACCATTGCACCTCAGGTAACTGTAACTACTGTGTTAACCAAGGAATTAGATTGTACAGTTTCTCCAGATGCTGTAATAACTGGTACCATAACTGGTGGTTATTCACCTTTTACGTATGCTGTTTCAATTAATGGAGCTGCTTATAGTTCTCTAGGAGCAACGGGATCTCCTTTTGTATACACCACGGCTACCGATGGAACCTATCAATTCCAAATTACGGATGCAAGAGGATGTCAAACGGAATCCAATGTAATAACGATTAGCCCTATCACGAATCCGGTAGTAACCGGGACACCGACCAATGTAAGTTGTAATGGAGTTTCGGATGGTTCGGTACAATTGGTAGGATCGGGAGGATCGGGAGGTTATACCTATAGTGATGATAATATCACGTTTGTAGGGACTTCCTTATTCACAGGATTAGCAGCGGGATCACACACGTTTTATATCAAAGACAGTAAAAACTGTACCTCTAGTGTTACCGTAGTCATCACAGAACCAACAGTTTTAGTTGCTACGGCAAGTGCCACAGCCTTTAGTTGTAGTGTTACCAATACCAAACAATCAGCAACTATAACCATAGCAGTTCCAACCACAGGAACGGCACCATATCAATATAGTTTTAATGGTGGAGCAACATTTAGTTCTACTAGGACCTTAACAGTAAATGATAACGGATTGGATCAAACGTTTTCATATGTAGTAAGAGATGCCAATGGCTGTTTAACAGCGGCTCAAAATATTACATTAACGCGTTTAGACCCACCAACGGATTTAACGTTTGCCTCCACCGCAGTGACATGTTTAGCGACGTCATCAACAGTAACGTTAACCGCAACAGATGGGGTTGGACCATTGGAATATGAAACCATTGCCCCATCGCCAATCATCGTTGCGAAACAAGCATCTAATGTGTTTACATTATTAACACCGGGAACCTATGTATTTAGAGTGACTGATGCCAACGGGTGTTATTATACAGAATCATACATTGTAAATCCAGTGACTCCAATAGCAGTGACAGGCTTAAAATTAAGTGATGTATTGTGTTTTGGAGATAATACAGGAGCAATACAGTATACCGTTTCTGGATATGCCGGAACTTATACAAGCGTATTAACAAGCGGAGCAGGAGTTTTAGTTCAAGCTGGAAATACGGTTAATTTAACAGGATTAATTGCAGACACCTATACTTTAGAAGTTACAGATGATATTACAGGATGTACAGCAGATGCGACCATTATAATAACCGAACCTACAAATGCTTTAACTTTTACAGCAACGTCTACTAACGTATATTGTACAGAAGATAATTCACAAATTACGGTAACACCAGCAGGAGGAACTCCTAGTTATACCTATGCCGCCGTAGTTACAGGAAATCCAGCACCGGCACTGGGAGCCTATGCAAGCAGCAGTGTGATAACTGTGGACACCAATTCAGCTACCGATTTAGTTTGGGATGTGTATGTACAAGATGCCAATGGATGTATAACCATGACTCCAGTAACCATCCTTTCGGATGCCTTGCCAACAGTAACGACACCACCACTAGCATCCAATCAATGTACGGTCACTACAGGATTTACATTTACAGCTACAGGAACAGGGCTTGGACCACTAGAATATAGCATCAATGGAGGCGCTTCGTATCAAGCGAGTCCAACATTTATCGTTAATGTGCCAGGGACTTATTTCGTGACCATAAAAGATAAAAATGGTTGTACAGCAATTAGTCCTACGCCAACGATTATATATCCACCATTAACGTCATTGGCGGCTGTAACTAAGGAATTAGATTGTTCAGCCTCACCAGATGCAGTTATCACTGTGACTATTTCAGGCGGTTTTGCTCCATACACCTATACTGTTCAAAAAGGAGCTGGAGTACCAAGTGCACCAAGTGGCCTTATTGCAGGACCAACATTTACTTATTCAGTGTCTCTTGCCAACGCAGATAGTTATACATTTGAAATTACGGATTCTAACAGTTGTACATCAACAACTACAATAGCAGTTGACCCCATCACGAATCCGGTAGTAACCGGGACACCGACCAATGTAAGTTGTAATGGAGTTTCGGATGGTTCGGTACAATTGGTAGGATCGGGAGGATCGGGAGGCTATACCTATAGTGATGATAATGTCACGTTTGTAGGGACTTCCTTATTCACAGGATTAGCAGCA
>TARA_R110001592_G_scaffold319724_3_pt1 | contig 33827 bp, 36 predicted proteins | sample TARA_R110001592 | Tara Oceans TARA_R110001592 (sample SAMEA4398387) | marine metagenome | biome: Polar Biome; feature: [SRF] surface water layer (ENVO:00010504); material: water (ENVO:00002006), including particulate matter (ENVO:01000060) such as... | depth 5 m | reverse complement strand
TTCACACTTTCACTCACGAAAGGTACCAGTGAGTCGCCAGACGCATCCGGATTCTACCAAACCCTTTTGGTTCTTTCCCTTTTGGTTCTTTGAGCTCAACAGCAATCACCACTACTTTGACACAGGGGGCTATTGCTTGTATCACATGGATTGTATAGTGACAGGATATTATCGGCTATGGGAAAAGAAAAATATGCGCATCTATCTAAAGGAGCACTTGTGAAAACGCTACTAATAACAAGAGAAGGTTATGAGCTCTTAAAAAAAGAACTAGATAAGCTTTGGCGAGAAGAAAGGCCTGAAACAACTAAAAAAGTGACTTGGGCTGCAAGCTTAGGGGATAGAAGTGAAAATGCTGACTATCAGTATAATAAAAAAAGACTACGTGAAATTGATAGAAGAATTCGTTATTTAACTAAATCAATTGAAGGGTTAAAGATTGTTGATTATCACCCGGATCAAGCAGGTAAAGTCTATTTTGGTGCATGGGTGAGTGTTGAAAATGAAGACGGAGTAAAAAAGAAATTTCGTATCGTGGGATATGATGAAATATTTGCTCGGGATGATTACATTTCAATAGATTCACCCATGGCTCGTGCTTTATTAGGCAAAGAAAAAAACGATGAGGTGACTGTACAAACAGAAAATGGCTCTTCGACTTGGTTTATAGAGAAGATTGAATATGGTTCATTAGATTTAAGCAAATGATGGCTAGAAAAGAAAAAGCAGTAGACTTAGAATAGTATCAAGTTACATAAGGTTACATATTTATGAATTAGGTTGATTAACCTAATTCATAAACGTATTGTCGACTTTATTATTACCTTACAACATTTGATTGTGACTGGAGAACAGCATGAACGCTCAAAAAAAGTTAAATGAGATTGCCGAAAAAGTTTTATCACAGCTTGATAATTTAGGTTTTCAGTTGGATACAATGGGTGTAGAAAATCAAATTAATCGCCATAATCTTATTGCATTAATTATGTTTGGACAGAAAAGATTCGAGGGTGAGATGGACAGTATTAATGCAAAAATTGATACTGGTAAAGCTAAAATCGAAGGTATTGTAGACTCTGCAGAAAAACTCCTAGTCAGTGCTGGAAATTTAGCTATTTTCCCAGCCAAATACACTTTAGAGCGTGTCAAAACACAATTTTGATATTTCTAAATCAGGATATTATCTAAATTTGATAATACGATCTTGGTTAGAAGAAGGTTAGCTCTAAGATTGACTAACTAAGTTCGACTAGAAGCTTAGGGCTAATATATTAAACTTGAACAAAAGCAGTTTGTTTAGGAAACATAAGTTCAACGATTAGTCCAGGTGAATTATCCGATAATTCAACTTTGCTGTGATGGATATCCATTACTGCAAGTACCAAACTTAAACCTAGCCCATTTCCTGGCAAGGATCTACTTTTGGCGACTCGATAAAACCTCTGGAATACTTTATCTCTCTCTTCTTCCGGTATACCAATGCCACTATCAGCAACACTCAAACAGGTTTGTCTATCTTTCAATACTAATGTCAGCTTAATTTCACCGCCTTCTGGTGTATATTTAATAGCATTGTCTATTAAATTACACAAAGTCTGAAAAATAAGATCACGATCACCAATCATCTGAATATTTTCTTGAATTTGATGATGGAAATGTTGATCTTTATCTTCTGCTAAAGCCTCATAAAGCTCACCTGCATCTTGGACAAGCTCACTTAGGTTGAATTTTTGAAAATTAGACGCTTTGTTACTGACTTCAAGCCTGGCTATTCGTAAAAGAGCATTAAATGTAGCTAAAAGCTGATCTGCTTCAGCCACAGCATTAGCCACTTTTTGTCTATCTTCATCTCTTTCAACAGACATTAAGGTGTTTTCTAATTGGTTTCTGAGGCGAGTAAGTGGCGTACGCAGATCATGTGCTATGTTGTCTGAAACATGCCTTATTCCATCCATTAACTGAACGATTTTATCGAGCATCTCATTCAAGTTTCTGGCTAATTGATCAAAATCATCATTTGTTCCGCGATCAGGAATCCTAAGAAGTAAATTACCCTTCATTATCTTCTGACTGGTTTGATTGATTAACTCAATTCGTTTAGCGGTACTTCGGCTCATCATGACACCCCCAAACATCGCGAGTGCGAAAGTGATCGCCATACCAAAATTTATGGCACGCTCAACTAGTTCTTTTAGTGCCATGAATTCATGTACATCACGACCAACCAGTAAGCGCAGACCACCAGGTACAATAAACACGCGCGCGCGTGCTGGGCGAGCTTCAGGATTTGACCAGCCCAGATTTTCATTAAGCGTGAAGTTGAGCCAGCCATCTTGAACTGCGCCATCCTCTGGCCATTTATTGATATTTCCTGCAAGCTTTATGAAATCACGTGCAGTAAACAAATAAACCGCTTTTCCATTTGGATCACGCGCAACACGTTCTCTTATGACACTAATAAGGCCATTTAATCCTTGGCGTTGATACTGCTCCGCTAAACCTATTATTTCCGCTTCGATGGTTTCATCTGTTTGGCTAGACATATAGCCAGCCGTTGCCCAATAGATGAAACCCATAAGGATAAAAACAGATGTGGCGAAGAGTACCATGTACATCACCGCCAGTTGAAAGGTAGAGGTTCGAAGAAGCCTAAGAATCTTCACTTAAAATGTACCCAGCTCCACGTACTGTTTGCAGAAGTTGTTTAGGGAAGTCTTTATCTATTTTTGAACGTAAACGACTGATATGTACGTCGATCACATTGGTTTGGGGGTCAAAGTGATAATCCCATACTTGCTCGAGCAACATGGTACGAGTGACTACTTGCCCGGCATGCTTCATTAAATATTCTAATAAACGGAATTCTCTAGGTTGAAGATCAATTTTTTCAGACCCACGCTTAACTGTCCGAGCTAAGAGATCCATTTCCAGGTCAGCAACACTTAAGTGAGTCACTTTCTCAGAGCCTTTTGTGCTACCTCGTCTAACTAATACTTCAAGACGCGCCAGAAGCTCAGTATATGAAAAAGGCTTTGTGAGGTAGTCATCACCTCCACCTCGTAAACCTTCAACGCGGTCATCTACATCACCTAGAGCACTTAAAATAAGTACAGGTGTTTGATTTCCAGTCGCTCGAATAGTTTTGATAATGGATAAACCATCCATGCTAGGTAACATTCGATCTATGACCATAACATCATAAGTTTCACTGGCAGCTAGCAGTAAGCCTGCTTTTCCATCTGCAGAATGATCCACTACATGATCATTTTCTTTCAGACCATTTACTAAATATGCTGCTACATCTTTATCGTCTTCAATTACTAATATACGCATTTTAACCTCAGACTTTCTTGGCTCTAAATTGTTTGATTCGCTCGTAAGCGTCCTTAATTTCTTGGGTCTTTTCAGTGGCTAATTTCATCATCTCTTCAGGTAGACCTTTTGATACCAGCTTATCTGGATGATGTTGACTCATTAACCTACGATAGGCTTTTTTAAGTTCACTATCTGTACAGTCTTCATTCACACCTAAAAGTTTATAAGATGCTGCTAGAATCTCTTTTGGACTACTTGGGTTTTCATCATTTTTATGGAACTGAGAATAGAATTTTTCAGCGGTACTTCTAGCCAACAATTGCTCAAATTCACGGCGTTTAAAGCCTAAAAGTTCAGCTATATTCAATAATATTTTTTGCTCATCATGATGTAATTCACTATCTGCTAAGGCAGTTGATAGTTGAATCTCCATAAACATCATTAAAAGATTTGAGCGTCTTGAACATGATTTTTTAAATTGTAGAATGACTGGTTCCGGATCGAAATCTGTTTGTTTACCTTGGTTAAATAAATGAATTGCTAGTTTTTTTTGCTCTTCATTTAACTGCATTTTATTCATTATGGTGCGAGCCATATTAATTTCTGACTCGCTTACCTTACCGTCTGCTTTGGCAAGATATCCCATAATTGAAAATGTTGCGGTAAAAAATGCAGCTTGTATGTCTTCATTATTATCTAGATGACTATTAAAGGGCGCTTGTTCTAAGTCTTTGATACCTTTATCAAGGCTGTGACCCAGAGCAGCGCCAAGCAATGCTCCTATAGGTCCGACTAGCGCAAAACCTAATGCGCCTCCTACTAATTTTCCCCACCAACTCATTGAATATAACCTTAAATTATTAATAGTTTAAATTTTTAACATACTCTGGAGGGATAACCAGTTAAAAGTTCGTAACCCGAAGCTTTAAGGCTCAGTTTACTGAATGACTGATTGTTATGATTGGTTTGATTTCGGAATAAAAAAACCGCCAAAAGGCGGTTTCAAAGTATTAAGTAAATGTTTTTCAAGCTTCAATTAAGACCTTCACTTTATTCATCGCATTTTTCTCAAGCTGCCTGATTCGCTCAGCAGAAACACCATATTCGGCAGCCAAATCGTGTAAGGTTGCTTTGTTCTCAGCTAGCCAACGTTTTGACAGAATATCAAAGCTGCGTTCATCTAAAGTGCGTAAAGCATGATGTAATTTTGAATTAGTATGTTCTTTAGAATCCAGCTTTTCTATTGCATAAGCAGGATTATAACGATTATCTTCCAAATAGTTTGCGGGTGCCTGATAAGCACTGTCATCATCGTCATCATTTGACATATCAAATGACATATCGTGAGAACTTAAACGCCCTTCCATCTCACGTACAACTTTGGGTTCTACGCCTAAGTTTTCTGCAACGGACTCTACTTCTTTGTGTGTAAACCAGGCTAAACGTTTTTTACTACTTCGAAGATTGAAGAACATTTTACGTTGAGCTTTGGTTGTCGCAATTTTAACTATTCGCCAGTTTTTAAGAATAAACTCATGAATTTCAGCTTTTATCCAATGCACTGCAAAGGATACTAGGCGAACACCGTATTCAGGGTTAAAGCGTTTAACTGCCTTCATCAGGCCAACATTCCCCTCTTGGATAAGATCGGCTTGAGCCAAGCCATAACCAGCATAACTTTTAGCAATATGAATCACAAAACGAAGATGCGACATGACCATATGGCGTGCAGCTTCAAGATCATTTTCGTCATGTAAACGTTCTGCCAGCGCTCTTTCTTCTTCAACAGTTAAAATGGGGATACCATTCACGGCCTGAATATATGATTCAAGATTCGCACCTGGAACCAACATATCAACTGGCTGTAGACTTGTTCCCATACTATTACCTCCAAAACTATTTAGGCTAAGATAGCTAACTATTAAGCTCTTTGATTTCTTAGACCGAGCAGTATACAAAAAGTTCCGTAAAACTGCATTATTGTTGTATTAATTGATTATATTTTATTCAATATAAGGTATTCGCTTTGAATAGGGAAGAACATAAGGCTTACTAGAAGATTACTATTTATTCAAAATAATATACTAATTAGTGCATCGACTAGTTAGGTTCGATTTCATCCAAGTGTCTTCTCACTGCAAGCCAAGCACTTAGCCATCCTAGGCTCAGACCGAATATAAGTAAAAAAAGTGTAGATAAAAAAGTTAATCCTGACAAGCTAAATTCAAATTGATAAGACAAAGCGAGAGATTCAATCGGCTCATTTAATAAATAAATAACCCAATGAATGAGACTCCAGGCAATAATACTAGAACCTAATCCAAGCAGCAGACCCATATAGAGAAAGGGTCTCCTAACGAAAGGGTCAGTACCACCAACAAGCTTCACGACGATGATTTCTTCCTTTCGATTTTCTATCGCTAAGCGAATGGTATTCCCTAAGACCAGCACAACAGTTAGTGATAACATGATAGCGATCACCCAAACAGCTGTTTCAACCAGACGGGTAATTGACTGCAAGCGTTGAACCCAAGCGGCATCTAAAATGGCTGAATCGACTTCGGGTATGCTTAGTAAACTATCACGTAGTTGTTCGATATCAGAAATGGCAGTCAAGCTCGGACTAAGACGAACAATAATAGCGTGAGGCAAAGGATTCTCATCGAGAAACTCGATTGCTTCGGTAAATTCGAAACGACTCTTGAAGTCCCTGAGTGCTTGCTCCTTATCAATAAATTTACTGGATGAAACGCTTTGCTTTTTGGTCAGGCTTTCTGCTAAGACGCCTGCATCCAACTGTGGAACACCTTTTTTGAGCAATAAGGTAATTTGGGGCGAGCCATCCCAATGCTTATTAATACTTTCTATATTAGTTAATAACACACTTAGTAATGTCGGAAGAACCAATGCAATACCAATAACAAAGCATGTAAAAGCCGTTGTAAAAGGTTGATGCAATAATTGTAATAAGGTGCTCTTTGCTACTTTTTGATGGTTTTCAAAATAGTGTTGCACAGCATTTTTTGATTCTGAGGGGCGAGCACCACTGGACTTGGGTAATTCAGCCATGATGTGCTCCGGAAATTATCGAGCCTTGGCTAAGTTCAATGACACGGTAGTGTAAGGGATGAATGAGCGCTAAATCGTGGCTGGCAATCAGTATGCTTACGCCAACTTGGTTGAATTGCATAAATAATTTCATGATTTCAGCGGATAGTTCCGGGTCCAGGTTACCGGTTGGTTCATCGGCTAATAGCAGCGGTGGTTTGTTGACAACGGCGCGGGCGATACCAACACGTTGTTGTTCCCCGCCAGAGAGTTGTATCGGGCTTAGTTTTTCCTTGGACAGCAGTCCTACTTTGTCTAATGCGGCCCTTACACGCCTGCCAATATCGCGCTGAGACATGCCTGATATTTCTAATGGCAAGGCGACATTATCGAAGACACTGCGATCGAATAGCAGACGATGATTTTGAAAAACAACGCCAACATGACGTCTGAAGTAAGGAATCTGTCTACGTGGAATATTGCTTAAATTCTGACCGCCAACATTTACTATGCCATCAGATGCGCGCTCCATCAGCATAATTAGCTTGAGAAGGGTGCTTTTACCCGCCCCCGAGTGTCCGGTTAAAAAAGCCATTTCGCCACGATTAAGGTTAAATGAAACATTTTGCAGTGCTTCAAAGCCATCCGGGTAGCGTTTTTTAACTTGCTCAAATTTAATCATATGGTCCAGGCTTTATTATTCAAATAATGCGCTAACAAATTCATCTGCTTCAAAGGGACGAAGGTCATCAATTTGCTCACCCACACCAATAAAACGGATGGGAAGTTGAAGTTGTTTTGCAATAGCGAAAATAATGCCGCCTTTAGCTGTTCCATCTAACTTTGTTAAGCTTATCCCTGTGACGCCAACGGCTTTCTGGAAAGCTTGAGCCTGTGTGAGCGCATTTTGTCCGGTCCCGGCATCTAATACGAGCATAACTTCATGAGGCGCAGTCGCATCTATTTTACGCATAACACGAACCACTTTTTCAAGTTCATTCATTAGATTCTCTTTATTCTGAAGTCGCCCTGCCGTATCTGCAATCAATACATCGACACTTTTGGCTTTTGCAGAAGCAACAGCATCATAAATGACAGAGGCACTATCGGCGCCTGTATGCTGGGCAATAACCGGAATATTGTTGCGTTCACCCCAAACTTGAAGCTGCTCAACAGCAGCGGCACGAAATGTATCACCCGCACCTAGCATGACGGATCGACCTTCAGTTTGAAAATACTTGGCCATTTTTCCTATCGTGGTTGTTTTACCAACACCGTTGACACCCACAACCAAAATCACGTATGGCTTTTTCTCGGTATCAATGTTTAAGGGTTCATGACAGGTTTTAAGTAAATTACTTAATTCCTTTTTCAGCGCTTTATGTAAACTCTCTGCATCTTTGAGTTCATTTCGTTCACATTGATCTGTGATCTTGGCGATAATCTCTGTGGTGGCTGCGATACCAACATCGGCCGTCAAAAGTTGGGTTTCAATATCCTCAAGCAATTCATCATCTATTTGTTTTTGACCCAAAAATAATTTGCTAAGACCTTCAGAGAATTGACCGCGTGTTCGACTTAGACCTGATTTTATGCGGGCAAAGAAGTTCTTTGTTGGAATGGCCTCTGCCGGTTTTAAATCTTGAACAGCCTTAGGCGGTTCAACTTTTTCTAGGTCTGGTTCCGGTTTGGGTTCTTCTTTTACGGGTTTCGTTATTTCAGGTATAGACGGAGTAGTGGGCGCAAGCTCTGAATCTATAGCCTTTTTATTTAAGGCTTTAGCCGGTGGAAGTTCAGCATGTGGTTTTTGTTCTACCTGCTCTGGTTTGCTTCTGTTTTTTTTCGCTCGGTACAAGTCGATAGCAATAATGAGAGCGAGCGTTGCGAGTGCAATTAAAGAGTATAAAATTGGTGTTTGCATAGTGAGTCTGATTTACCGAAACTGGATGAGGAATATTTTACAAGGTACATTGATAGTTTTCAGAGCACCGTTAAAATATCGCAATTAAAGCCGTCCTTTCTATCATGAAGGGCAGCAAGATAACAGGGAATTCTAATGTCCATGCGCGCTAAAAAAAACCTCCAAAGGGAAAAAAGCTCTTATAGTGCTAAAAATAGTGCTAAAAAAAATCAAACTGGAGTTGGAAAAAAGTCTAAATCTTCACTTGAAACCGGTTCGTTTCGAATTATTGGCGGGCAATGGCGAAGCCGTCGTTTGAGTTTTCCAGTTATTGAAGGACTAAGGCCAACAACGGATCGTGTCCGTGAAACGGTATTTAATTGGTTGAATGCTGAAATACAAGGGGCACATGTTTTGGATGTGTTTTCAGGAAGTGGAGCTTTAGGTCTAGAGGCATTGTCTAGGGGGGCAGCAAGTTTATTAGCGCTTGAAAAAAATAATCAAGCTGCAAAAGCTTTACAGGAAAATATTAGTTTATTACTGCCTACACCTCTTAATACTATTCAGGTTCAACATGTCGATGCACTAAGCCTATTGACGAATTTGAAAACCGCAGGATTAGGATGTGTCTCGGGCTGTTTTTCTACGGGCTTTGATTTAGTGTTTTTAGATCCACCTTTTCGAAAAGCGATATTAGAAGAAACCCTTGAGTTACTTGATGGGCATCCTTGTATTCAGGCAGGCGCATTGATTTATGTTGAACGGGAAAAAGAGTTGCTTGGTGTCAGTTTTCCAAAAAACTGGACCTTATTAAAGGAAAAAGTAGCAGGTCAGGTGTCTTATCAATTATTTCGAGTCAATGGCTAAAACCAGGTTCTAGCCATTTCTGATTAAAGCTTAAACAATATGAGCTTAAACTTTGGCTAAAGAATATTGCTTAAGATTCGCTGCAAATGCTTCAAGACTAGCAACACCACTCATCTCAGCTTGATGACACCATTCAGACAATGAGTGAAGTTTTTCTTGGAAGCGACTACCTGGATGGCTTTTCCAAATAGCTTGTAACTCGAGACTTTTTTCATAAATCATTTTAATTCTCGGGTTACGCTCAAGCATGGCTTCAATTCGCTGTTGCTCTGTCTGTTTAACCAGGTTTTCGTCGCGAATTAATAACTTTCTGGCTTTTTTAAATAGAGCCTTTTCTTGGGTGTGCATCTTTGCCTTCTGTTCTTTAATAACAGGAAGCAATACTTTTTTATGATACTGGGACAAAATGAAAAAGCGGTTATGGATAATCGCCATCAGCGAATCATCGTCCAATTCGTGTTTAGTATTATTTTTGTTTGCAGTGGGCGCTATGTGGCGAGCTTTTGCTAAACCAAATTTGCTGAATAATTGTATCCACATCCAGCCAATATCAAATTCCCATGACTTTACGGATAATTTTGCAGAGTTCGGGTAGGTATGATGATTATTATGCAGTTCTTCGCCGCCTATAAAAAATGCCCATGGAACAATATTTTTTGCTGCGTCTTTACACTCAAAATTGCGATAGCCCATTGAGTGTCCAAGCCCATTAATAACACCGGCAGCAAAAACCGGAATCCAGACCATTTGAATGGCCCAGATGGTAATACCTGCTAAGCCGAATAGATAAAAGTCTAATAATGCCATCAAAAAAATACCTTTCATTTTGTGAGGCGTATAGATGTGTGTTTCTATCCAGTCAGTAGGAGTCCGTTGCCCATAGCGTTTGAGGGTTTCTGGGTTCTTAGATTCCTCTAAGTACAACTCTGCGCCACTTAATAAAACCGTCTTTAAGCCTCTGATGACAGGACTATGCGGGTCTTCTTCAGTTTCACATTTGGCATGATGTTTTCGGTGAATTGCTGTCCACTCTTTGGTGTTTTGAGCGCTGGTTAACCAAATCCAGAAACGAAAGAAATGCGCCAAAGCGGGATGTAGTTCCAAGGCATTATGTGCAGAGTGGCGATGTAAATAGAGCGTGACGCTCATGATTGTTATTTGTGTCAAAATAAGGGTAGCAAGTACTTTTCCCCAAACACTTAGATCTAAACTACCGTTAATCCACCAGTCGAACATTAAAAATTACCTCAATTACTTTAAGCGTACACTTGTTAGTTTTCCAATATAGCATTTGTAGCGCATCAAAAATAGCTAGAAATAGTAACTTTATGCCGTAATATGTTCTTTTGAATGACGACTTTTTTCATTTTTTATTTAATTTATATGTAGTAGATAGGTGCAGCTTTGCCAGAATTACCAGAAGTAGAAACAACGAGAAGAGGTCTAGAGCCTTTTCTAATGAGTGAAGCCATAGAAGCTATTGAGGTCAGAAATGGTCATTTACGGTGGCCGATATCCGATGAAGTTTATGCTCTTGAATCTCAAAACGTTGAACAAGTTTTGCGCAGAGGAAAATACATCATTCTAGAATTTGAGCATGGCGCAATGATTATCCATTTAGGTATGTCGGGAAGTATGCGAATTGTGAATTTAGATGCGGAAATAAAAAAGCATGATCACCTTATTTTTTATTTATCTTCTGAAAAGCAAATACGCTTTAATGATCCAAGACGTTTTGGTTCTGTCTTGTGGTCGACAGACTGGCGGCAGCATAAATTAATAAAAAGTCTAGGACCTGAACCCTTAAGTGAAGATTTTAATGCCGCATATTTATATCGTTTGGCAAAACAACGAAAACGAGCCATCAAGCAATTTATTATGAATAGTCATGTGGTTGTGGGTGTGGGAAATATTTATGCAAATGAAGCGCTGTTTTTAGCGGGAATAAATCCAAAAAGAGCTGCAAATAATATTTCATTAAGGCGTATGGCAATATTGGTTGAAAAAATAAAACTAGTTCTGGATAAGGCAATTCAGCAAGGAGGCACGACGTTAAAGGATTTTGTGGGTAGTGATGGCAAGCCGGGCTATTTTCAACAGCAGTTATTTGTTTATGGTCGAGGAGCCTTGCCTTGTAAGTGCTGTGAACAGGAATTAAAAGAAATCAGAATGAATAATCGAACCACCGTCTTTTGTAAAAAATGCCAAAATTAAAGCGAATAGATATATTGTTTTTTGCGCATTCGACAGTTACTGTAAACCGTCTATAATGAGATGAAAGTGACTTCAAAGTTAGTAGCAAGTGATTCGCAAATATATATTGCATTCATTTTTATTAGCTAAGTTTTTGTAATATAGGGGAGAAATAATCAATGCAATCACAATTAACAAAATGCCTTAAAGTGATAACTTTGGCTTTAGTTTTGGCTTTTCCTGCGACAGCTTGGTCAAATACAGTAGAAGAAACGCCTTCAGCATTAGCAATGACGGGGGATGCTTTCTTTGTAAGACCGGTTATGTTGGTGACCACCGTCATAGGTACAGCAATATTTATTGTATCTTCACCTTTTGCTGCTTTGGGTGGCAATATCGGTGAATCCTTTGAGCAATTGGTTCAAGGGCCTTTTGAAACGACATTTGTGCGCTGCCTAGGTTGTACCGTAAATGGACGTAAAGTTAGTACGACGGTTAAACAAGTTGATCAACCTAAAGAAGCGGCTGAAGAATAAGCATTTAGTTTTTTAAATATTCATTAATAAAAAGCTCAAATATATCAATTATATTTGAGCTTTTTTACTTTAGAGGCTTAATCTCATTGCGAGTTTCTAATCAGGGATTTCCAATCAAATTCTGGGTCACCTATGGCATGAAAATAGGGGTTCAGTAATGAATCTTTCTGATTATAGTCCAGGGTATCTAAAGCCTCATTCAGAATGCTGCCTCCAGCGCCACTTAACACAGCATGAGCAGCTGCTGTATCCCATTCGCTGGTTAATGCCAATCGAGGATACCAATGCGCACTGCCTTCAGCGATAGCACAAATCTTTAAAGAGCTCCCCATGCTGACTAATTTCAGAGAAGAAAATTGTGCTTCGATACTTGTAAGCAAGGCATCCAAGGCTTCTGCACCGTGCCTACGGCTGCCAACAACAACTAAATCCGTATCAAAATTTACCTTACTCACAGAGAGTTCTTTTTGACTGTCATGAGTCTCTTTTACAGCAAAAGAAATATTTTCCTCTTGATGATCCAAACCATAATAAAGCACACCGGTAACCGGAACATACACGATACCTAAAATAGCTTTGCTGCCTTCAATTAGGGCAATATTGACCGTGAATTCGCCATTTTTATTAATAAACTCTTTAGTGCCATCTAAAGGATCAACCAGCCAATAGCGATGCCATGTTTTTCGAGTGTTAAAATCAGGTAAACCACCTTCTTCCGATAAAACTGGATACTTGATTGCAAGGTTTTTAAGGCCTGCTTCAATAATAATATGGGCTGCATGGTCTGCTTTGGTTACAGGCGAATCATCAGATTTATTTTCTACTTTAATTTCACCAGAGGCATGATAAACCTCTAATATTACCTCCCCTGCAGATTTTACGATTTCTTTTAGTGAAGGAATTATACTTTCCAGCTCTGACATGTTTATTCCCATTTATTTTGTGATGCACGTTTAAAATACTTAGTAAGCGGCTGGCATTGTACCAAGACTGTCGAGAAGGTTAAAATACCCTTGTTTGATTGCTAAAATTTGAGTTTGAACAGTTTAATGCTAGTGGGCTACCAATTACTAGCGCTTAGCTGTTTATACCTTTACCTTTACCTTTACCTTTACCTTTACCTTTTCTATTTTTTAATTGATTGTTAAGTGTTTACGCAGGCAGTTTTTTCTGGGAGTTTCATGATTGATTGGTCGCAAATTGATACCGTGTTTTTTGATATGGATGGAACCTTGTTAGACCTCCATTTTGACAACTACTTTTGGCTGGAACATTTACCCAAACGTTTTACTGAATTGAAACAAGTCCCACATGAAGCAGCGTTGCACAAGTTGCATCAAATGTTTGAAGAGCATCAGGGCTCACTAAATTGGTATTGTCTTGACTTCTGGTCTGATGAGTTAGGTATTGATATCGTGGAGCTAAAACGAGAAGTGAGTGAGCGTATAGCCTATCGTCCACACGTTAAACAGTTTTTGAACGCGCTTCATAGTATGGGCCTTCAACTGGCTATTGTGACCAATGCACACAGAGCTAGCATCAATTTGAAACTAGAGCAGACAGATCTCAGCCAGTTTTTTGATGAAATCATTTGCTCTCATGATTATAAAGCACCAAAAGAAAATGCTTTATTCTGGGAATCGCTATACAAAGAACGACCTTTTGAGCTAAATCGAACGGTATTTTTTGATGATAATGAAACCGTATTATCCGCAGCCAAAAAATTCGGCATCATGCATTTATTTTCTATCGCTCAACCGGATAGTCAAAAAGCGGTAAGAGCTCAACTTGACTTCCCTATGGTGCATGACTTTCTAGACTTGTTACCATCAGAGGCCAGATTAAATGACGGATGATTCGGTTAGACTTGATAAGTGGTTGTGGGCTGCGCGATTTTTTAAAACGCGGAGCTTGGCCAAAGATGCCGTTGATGGTGGCAAGGTTCAATATAATCACCAGCGATGCAAACCGGGTAAAGCGGTTGAAGTCGGTGCAAATATTAAAATAAGGCAGGGCTGGGTCGATAAGGTGGTGATCGTTAAAGTTGTGAGTGCTCAGCGGAGAAATGCCACACTGGCGCAAATGCTTTATGCTGAAACAGAAGAGAGTATAGTCTTGAGAGAGCAAGCATTATTAGAAAGAAAGCAGCATCAAGGTGATCGGGTGCACCCTCAGAGACGACCGAATAAACGTGACAGGCGGCTGATTCATCAATTTAAAAATATTCATTCAGAATAAGCTAAGCCAGAGGAAAACAGCTCAGCATGATTAATAACGATACGTTTCAACGATTTCTATTTGAAGAGCTACAGATTCGGGGTGAGTGGGTTCGTTTGGGAAATGCTTATCAAGAAGCCACACAGTCAATGAATTACCCCTTGGCTATTAAAGCTCTGTTAGGCCAAACCATAGCCGCCTCTGTTTTGCTAACGGGCACGCTGAAGTTTGCCGGTAGGCTTTCAATTCATGCACGAGGACAAGGCCCTGTAAGCTTATTGACCGCAGAAACAACCAACCTGCGTCACTTTCGAGCGCTTGCAAAATGGCAAGGCGATATTCAGCCAGAACTCGATTTTAAAGCCTTGTTAGGAGATGCTCAGCTAGCTATCACGATCGACCCAGATAAAGGCACGCGTTATCAGGGTATTGTGCCGATGGAAAAAGATAATTTATCTGAATGCTTAGAGCATTATTTTGAATTATCAGAACAACTTGATACGCATTTATTATTAGGTGCCAATGAGCATTCATGCTACGGCCTACTGCTGCAGAAATTACCGGATTATAGAAAGATCGAAGATCAGGATGCCTGGAATCGAGTGGTTCATCTAGCCAAAACCATAAAGCATGAAGAGTTGCTCAATGCAGATAATGAAACACTTGTTACACGTTTATTCCATCAAGAGCAGGTAATTTTATATCCTTCAGAGCCAGTCGCTTTTGAGTGCACCTGCTCTGAAGATAGAAGTTTAAGTGCTATCCATAGTTTAGGTGAGCAAGAAGCATTAGAAATACTAGAACATGAAACGGTCATCGCAATGGATTGTCAATTCTGTGGTGCTGCTTATCAATTTGATCGGAAGGATATACAAAAATTGTTTAGCCTGGATCCTATCCAGTAAATTAAAGTTCGTTTAAAAATTCACTTAATTCATTAATGAACATAAGCTCTGTGATTTATGTTCATTAATGAATTTTTTAGGCTGAAATGTGATTTTATGTGAAAGAAAGCACTAAAAATCAAATTTAGTCGTTTTTTGTACCGCAATTTGGCATAATGACGCCCCAAATTTTACAGGCCGCTATATACCCAAAGTGGTCAAACTTATATCCAAGTGAGGTCGAAGTGAGTAACACTTATGTTGATCTGAGTTCAGCTGCATTGGTTGAACATGCACTTGAGCGTAAAGAAGGCAGACTAGCTGCCAATGGTTCTTTTGTGGTTACCACCGGAAAAAGAACTGGTCGCTCTCCCATGGACCGCTACATCATTGATGAGCCGAGCACTTCGGATGCAATCAACTGGGGTCCGATAAACAGACCTTTTGATCCCGAAAAGTTTGATGCTTTATGGGAGCGTGTTGAAGCGTATTTAGCGGAAAAAGATAGCTATCTATCTCACCTTCATGTCGGTGCAGATCCAGAGCATTATCTTGCGGTTAAAGTAAATACTGAAACAGCATGGCAGAATTTGTTTGGTCGGAATTTATTTATCAGACCTGAGCAGTACAACCCAAATGATAAGCAAGAGTGGGAAATTCTCAATGTAGCTAGTTTTCAGTGCGTACCAGAAAGAGATGGTACAAACAGTGACGGTACCGTGATGATTAATTTTGCTAAGCGTCGTGTTCTATTAGCGGGTATGCGTTATGCCGGTGAAATGAAGAAGGCGATGTTCTCAGTTCAAAACTTCTTACTTCCAGAGAAAGATGTTTTGCCCATGCACTGCTCGGCAAACGTCGGTGATGATGGCGAGACCTGTTTATTCTTTGGCTTGTCAGGTACCGGTAAAACCACATTATCCGCTGATCCGGAGCGTTATTTAATTGGTGATGATGAGCATGGTTGGGGCAAAGGTGTAGTCTTTAATATTGAAGGCGGCTGTTACGCCAAAACAATTGACCTATCAAAGAAAAATGAGCCCATTATTTGGGATGCAATCCGCTTTGGCGCTATCGTTGAAAACGTTAAAATCGATGATGAAGCGCGGGTTCCTGATTATCATGATACGAGCCTGACTGAAAATGGTCGTTGTGCGTATCCTTTAGAGCATATTGAAAAGCGTGTTGCTGCAAACCTTGCGGGTGAGCCAAATGCAATCGTATTTTTGACCTGTGATATGACCGGCGTATTACCACCAGTGTCTTTACTGTCTAAAGAAGGTGCGGCTTACCACTTCTTGAGTGGTTACACGGCACTTGTTGGTTCAACTGAAATGGGTTCTGACTCAAAATTGAAGTCAACTTTCTCAACGTGTTTTGGTGCACCTTTCTTCCCTCGCCCAGCCGGCGAATATGCAGAACTATTAATGAAGCGTATGGAAGAGTTTGGTTCTAAAGTTTACCTGGTAAATACCGGTTGGACGGGTGGTCCATATGGTGTTGGTCAGCGTTTCAGTATTCCTGTGACTCGCGCGATCATTAGTGCTATTCAGTCTGGTTCATTGGCTGATGCAGAAACTGAGCATTTGGATGCATTAAATCTAGACGTACCTACTACCTTAGAAGGCGTAGATACTAAGTTGCTAAATCCACGTAATACCTGGTCAAGCCCAGAAGCGTATGATGCAAAAGCAACAGATTTGATTTCTCAGTTTGTTACTAACTTCAAAAAGTTTGATGTCTCTGACAGCATTGTTGCTGCAGGTCCTCAAGTATTTTAAATTGATAGTTTGATGATGAATATAACCCGAAGGCAATTTTGTCGTCGGGTTTTTTTTTGAATCTTCAAAATGCTTCCAGAAAAAATACACGAAGAATGAGCTATATTCGACGTTATTATTACGCATCTTGATACATACTAAATACAAAACTAACTAAGCCTTTCCTACTATGCCGCTAACTCAAAATTTTAAAGTCCTACTTAAAAAGAATATGTATTCGTATGTCTATGTACTAATAGCAGCTTGCTTAGCCTATTTTATGTACTCCATGAATCAATATGCACCCGTCCAACGAGATGGCAGCCATTTTTTATTTATGGCGAATAATATAGCTCATGGACAAAACCCTTACTGGGCTTCATTTGAAACGAAAAACCCCTTAGTTGAATATTATTGGTCTTTATTTTTTAGAGCTTTTGAAGGTAAGGCGCATATTGTGATTTTGGCGAGAATTGCTGAAACATTTTATATGTTTCTAACGTCGATAGTCGTCTTTTTCATGAGCGTTAAGCTGCTTAAAAAACAAGTCACCTTGTCAGGAGAAAACTCAAACAACTCAGCTTTAAATATCAGTTTATTAGCCGGGGCGATTGCAAGTCTTAGCTTATTTTTACTGACTTCATGGAAGGTGACAGATACAGGATTTAATATAGCAGCCTATCAAACCTTGATAGAGGCTTTGGTTATATTATCTGCACTAGCCTTGTTTAAACAGCCTTCTATAATAAAAGCGCTTATCCTGGGCATATTGGTATTTTGTGCTTGGTTTATAAAGCAAACTGCCGTTATTTCGCTTGCTTTGCCTCTGTTGGTAATTTTATTTTTTTACCCAAATAAACTGGCTATATTGAAATATGTCGGCATCGCGATCATTACATCTATTGTACTACTGGCTTTGTTCTTCTTGAGTTTATATCTGCAAGATACTCTGGCTAATTACCAACGTTCAACCTTCCATTTTAAGTCACTTATTTTCTCGATGTCGAATTCAGACTTCGCTCTACAGCGCTTTCTTGGAGCATTTAATAATGCATTCACACTTTATGAACCTCAAAAACGCTTTTCTTCTTATTTAATACTGAGTGTTTTTACTTTACCCCTTATCATCTTAGTCGATGTTTTTTTGACCAAGAAAGCCGGTGAAATAACCGAAGGTGATAGATTACGCTGGGTGATTTATGCTTGGTTTTTGGGTTCGATGATTCAAGCATTTATGGGCTTAACCTTCTATCCGCACTACTTCTTATCATCCATCGTGCCTGCATTACTGAGTCTGTTTCTGTTTTTGTCTGCTCGCAATATTAAACCTATTATCACCGGCGGGCTTATTACTATTACATTACTTCTCTATCTTGATTATCGAGATGAAGATAAGGCATTAATGGCAATGTCAGAAGCGGCACCTATTAATTCGACAATCAATGTCCTCTCACGAATTATTCCAAAAGATGCGACTGTTTTTAATTGGGGAGCATTGAGCCACTTTCATGTTAATTACGCAAAACCTAGTGATTATGAACAGAATATGATTCTGCCTTATGTCTTGATGGATGTAAGTGAAGATAAAAGAAGGCTTATGTTTGAAAAAACATTCAAAGACTCTAAGCCCGACTATGTTATTGAGTTCAAAGAGACATTGCCTTTATTTACACCCTTAAGGACCTTTCCTATATCCGTTAAGCACTTAAAAGAGTGGACAGGTGAAGATTATCGAGTACTTGCAAATTATACGCCTCCGCCTGGTCGCTATGGCTTGCCGATATATATCTATGTGAAAGCTGAACTATATGAAAAAGCAATCGCTGCCGCTCAAGCACTCAATAAGAAGAAGCAATAATATGCCAAGTTTATCCTTAGTCATACCGGTCTTTAATGAAGCGTCTATCATTCGGCATTCAATACAAGAGATCGTGAAGAAAGTTGAGGAAATTAACTTGCTCTCAGCTTATCAAATTGTCATTGTCGATGACGGCTCTGTTGATCAAACTTGGTCGATTTTAAAAGAGTTGAGTCAGAGTTATCCTCAGTTAAAGCTTATTAGGTTGACTAGAAATTTTGGTAAAGAATCTGCCTTATGTGCAGGTCTTGATGTTTGTCATACTGATGGTGTTATTGTAATGGATGCTGATCTTCAGCATCCACCTGAACTTATCGCAGTAATGGTGGAATCTTGGCAAAAAAATGATGTAGATATCATTGAGGCAATAAAAAAATCTAGAGGGGATGAATCCCGACTTTCTGCTTTATCAGCAAATATTTTTTATCGGCTTTTCACTCGTTTATCCGGTCTTAATTTAAAAGATGCCTCTGATTTCAAACTTCTTGATAAAAAAGTGATTGATGCTTGGCGGCAGCTACCCGAAAAAAACTTATTCTTCAGAGGTATGAGCGCCTGGCTTGGATTTAAAAGAGAAACAATAGAGTTTGATGTTCCTGAACGTGCAGATGGTGAGTCTAAATGGGGTCTGTTTAGTCTGATTCAATTAGCCTTAACCAGTATCACAGCCTATTCATCCGCACCCTTGCATGTCATTACTTTGTTTGGTGCTTTGTTCACAACATTTTCAGTTTTATTAGGTAGCTATACCTTATTTCAAAAATTTTCTGGTGAAGCGGTAAGTGGCTTTACCACTGTGATTATCCTTCTCCTGATTATCGGTGGTGCGATTATGGTAGCACTCGGCATTATTGGCATTTACCTTGCCAGAATTTTTGATGAAGTAAAAAACAGGCCAAGGTATCTGGTGATGGAGCAGGTTGAACCGCGTAATCTGAATGAACTCTAATTTATGTATAAGCATGTAACACGATATGCCGTGGTCGGTATACTGGGGACTTCCTTACACTTCTTGTTGTTATTTATCTTTGTTGAAAAGTTTTCTCAAGACCCGGTTTTATCTTCTATTGCTGCATTTCCAGCCGTCGTGATTCTTTCTTATGTGCTGAATAAAAATTGGACCTTTGAGTCAGATAAAGCACATGCTATTGCCTTACCCAAATATCTCACGGTCTGCTTCGTGAGTTTAATGAATAATTTTTTGCTCATGTATCTTTTAGTTAACGTGTTAGAAATATGGTATATGGCTGCTCAAGCTTTCTCTATTGCGGTTATTCCTGTTATTAATTTTATCTTAAAAAAATATTGGGCTTTTGCTTAAACTCGCTCAATCTCTTCTTGGTAATACCAATCACCCTCTAGCTCAGCTATTTCAGAATGTTTATTAACACCCCCTAAAAATGCTTCTAAAGACCATTGATAGGGAAAAAAGTGTATATGAAGATCGAAGGTATATTTATACGGTCGTTGCTTAGGCACAACAATAATCAAGCGCTTATTGCTAACACGTCTTAATTCACTTATTGCCTTAGAGATATTAATAACGTGTTCTAAAGTATGCGTACAAATGACAGTATCAAATTGATGATCTTTATAGGGAAGAGTCTCGATATTCGCTTCTATAAAATTCACTGTGGGGTAAGTTTCTTTTACCTTTTGACTGATATGCATGTCACAAGCCGTTGTCGGTTTGGATGAAACGATTTTGCCTGATAGATATCCTCGACCACAGCCGACCTCTAAGACATGCTCACCCTCCAGATTGTCAAGTATCTTTGTGATACAAGCTTCATTAAGATCAGTTTCTCTTTCAATATGAACACTGGCCAGCTTTTCATAAACGCCACTAAACTCAGTATGACTCATTGAAAATGCCTGATCTTTAAATGTATAAAAATAGTTAGCTTTATCATTAAATAATAAACGAAACGAAAACCACATGAAGCATTTGCTATCGCGAATGGCTGGAGGAATCCAGTTGTCTAATATATAGGCAATTTTAGTTGTTATATTGCGTTGTAACTTCATTAATTTATCTCTTGCAAAGGCGCTATTATCGAAACCGATAGCTTCAAGCTCATCAAGTATTAGATATAAACAACAATAGCAGAAGAGTGATGATTGAGGCGTAAAACTTGAATACCTTGTGTTGCTATTCACAGATATTTTTGGAGTATAAATAAAGTGTTAACTTTTATAAAAGAGTTACGAATTATTATTTAGGCTTGACTGAAAGCGGCAATATTCTTGGTGAATGCTATGCTCGAATATTAGCTTTAGTCGATTTACTATTCAATACGCCTAAAATTTTTGTTTGCTTAACAAATGATAAGGCTAATGTTTATAGCTTTAGTTACTATAATATCCTACAACGTTTAGGCAAGCTGATTTTACTCCTTATAAAATTAGCTTGCAGCTTCAATACAATTATAAAGCCTAAGAGCGGAGAGAAAGATGTCAGATTTATATCCAAATATGCTGCGGCCTTTAGACCTTGGTTTCACGACCCTACGAAATCGTGTGATTATGGGTTCTATGCACACGGGTTTAGAAGAAGAAAAAGATGGTTTAAACCGAATGGCGACATTTTTTGCAGAGCGCGCAAAAGGGGGGGTTGCCCTAATCGTAACCGGTGGTTTTGGGCCCAATGAAGAAGGCGCAACGCATCCACATACGCAATTAGTTAAGACTGAAGAGGATGCATTAAAGCATCGCGTCATTACCGATGCAGTGCATAAAGAAGGCAGTAAAATTTGTATGCAGATTTTACATACAGGCCGTTATGCATTTAGCCCTAAAGCGGTTGCACCTTCAGCCATTCAAGCCCCAATTAATCCTTTCAAACCCAATGAACTGGATGAAGATGGTATTGAAAAGCAAATAAATGATATCGTTCAATTAGCCGTGAATGCACAAATTGCTGGCTACGACGGTGTTGAAATCATGGGCTCTGAAGGCTATTTCCTGAACCAGTTTTTGGCTAAGCGCACCAATCACCGAGACGATCGTTGGGGTGGTGAATATGAAAACCGCATGCGCTTGGCCGTTGAAGTGGTTCGTCGAACACGTGAAGCAGTCGGTGAGAACTTCATCATTATTTATCGTCTGTCGATGCTCGATTTGGTTGAAGGCGGAAGTACCTATGAAGAAGTATTGCAGCTAGGCAAAGCGATTGAAAAGGCCGGTGCAACCATCATAAACACCGGCATTGGCTGGCACGAAGCTCGTATTCCGACGATTGCGACTAAAGTACCGCGTGCAGCATTTACCTGGGTAACGGCTAAGTTCAAAAAAGAATTATCTATTCCTCTGATTACCTCGAATCGAATTAATACCCCGGAAGTTGCTGAAGAAGTATTAGCGCGCGGGGATGCCGATATGGTATCGATGGCGCGCCCTTTCCTGGCTGATCCACTATTTGTACAAAAATCAGCAGAAGGCAGAAGCGACGAAATTAATACCTGCATTGGTTGCAACCAAGCTTGTCTTGATCATGTATTTAGCGGAAAAATGACCAGTTGTTTGGTCAACCCTAAAGCCTGTCATGAAGATGAATTCTCATCAAAACCAGCAGAGAAAATCAAGAAGCTGGCAGTTATTGGTGCCGGGCCTGCTGGTTTGGCATTTGCCACGACCGCTGCAGAGCGAGGCCATCAGGTGACATTATTTGACGCAGCGAATGAAATTGGCGGCCAATTTAATATTGCGAAGCAAATACCAGGCAAAGAAGAATTCTTCGAGACGATTCGCTACTTCGGTAAAATGATTGAAAAAACAGGTGTCACTTTAAAGCTAAATACGCCGGTTACAGCGAGTGACTTTGACGGTGATGATTTTGATGAAGTGATTCTTGCAACAGGCATCAAACCAAGAACGCCTGATATTGAAGGCGTCAATCATCCAAAAGTTTTGAGCTACATCGATGTTATTAAAAATAAAGCACCTGTCGGCAAGACAGTCGCTGTGATTGGTGCCGGTGGTATTGGTTTTGATGTCTCGGAATTCTTAGCGCATCAAGGTGTCTCTACCAGCCAGAATATTCCAGCCTTTATGAAAGAGTGGGGTGTTGATATGTCTTTATCAGCTCGTGGTGGTATCGAAGGCGTTGAGGCCGAAGTAACGGCATCGCCAAGAGAGATTTATTTGCTTCAACGAAAGAAGTCAAAAGTCGGTGCTAAACTTGGAAAGACAACGGGCTGGATTCATCGGGCAGGTCTAAGTAACAAAGGTGTAAAGATGATACCTGCTTGTACTTATGAAAAAATTGATGAGCAAGGTTTACATATTGATATTGCGGGTGAAAAGAAAATACTAGATGTTGATAATATCATTCTATGTGCTGGCCAAGAGCCTTTAAGAGACTTGCTTGAAGGCTTAAATAAGCCGTATCATTTAATTGGTGGCGCTGATGTTGCTGCTGAATTAGATGCTAAGAGAGCGATCAATCAGGGTACGCGTTTAGCATTAGATATCTAAGCTGAATAAGATTTATAAAACCGATTCAAGCGATGTTTGAATCGGTTTTTTTATTTGGTTTGCTGACTAATTTGTTTCCGTAATCTGGAAAGACTCACAGCGGTCATGCCTAAGAACGAAGCAATATGATACTGCGGGACACGCTCTAAAAACTGAGGGTATTCTCGACAAAACCAGCGATAGCGTTGCTCACCACTACTTAAAATGCGTTTTCCATCTCGTTTGGCATTTCGTACAAATAAATTATGCATGAAGGTGATTTCAAAGCGAAGAATCTCGGGTCTGTCAAAACCATAAGCATGAAACTTATGGTAATTTGCTACGGCAAGCGTCGCGGGTTCTAATGCTTGAATATAATAAGGACAAGGGGAGCCATTTACGAAGCTAGAAATTGGGCCAAGTAATTCACCTTCATCATAAAAACCTTCATTTATTTCATTGCCTTCGTGATCAATGTAATAGAGTCTTAAGATACCTTCAGAAATATAAAAAAAATTCTCACAGATATCGCCTGCTTGTATCCAATGTTCACCTTCTTCTAAGTGTTGTAACGAAAAAATATCCATACAATCTGAAAGTTGAGCATTATATTTACCTTCAAAAGTGCTAAGCATTTTGATCAAATGAGGGTTCACAAGAATTCCTGGTTTAACGTAGACATTATTTCATTGTGGATTCTGAGGCAGAGGATAAATTGATAAATGCCTGAGCAGTCAGTTCTGGCGCTTCTATCATTGCTAAATGGCCTACGCCTTCAAGGATTATAGGTTCTGCATTGTGAATAAGCTGAGTATAGGGTCGAATATTTTCAACATTAATCACTCTATCTTCCTTACCCCATAGGATCAGTGTTGGAGTGTGAATGAGTGAGAATTTTTTATTGAGGTTTTTACTTTGATCTCTTTTGAGATCGGTGAATATTTTCTGGTTTAAAGTATAACGATTAACCGCTTTTTCAGCTTGGACTGTCAAAATTGAATCAGGAATAAATGGCGGATCTTCCATGACAAAATCAATGACTTTAAAGAATTGTTCAACAGAGTTTGCAATGAGAGGGTTGCTGCCAGTTTCTTCTATTATGTTATCCATTAAAGATGGAAAGTCATGAACACCCGCTGGGCTAATTAACATTAGGGTTTTAATTTCTTCAGGATAAGTAGCCGCATAGAGTGAAGCGATGGCACCACCCATTGAGTTACCTACTATATGAATAGGTTGCTTGATAATTTCTGTAATGAAAGTGCGAATATAGGCAAGCTGTACTTCAATGCTATAACTTGAGTCTAGGTCAATGGCATGTTCGCCATGACCTAGGAGATCTAAGGCAAAAATTTGATATTGTGGCGGTAAATTTTGACTAAAGCGTAACCAGTTTTCTTTGTTGGCACTGAAACCATGCAAAAGAACGACGGTTTCGGTAGGTGTATTCATATCTCGCGAAAGATAATAATATGGCTGATGCGCAATGGTTATATTTTTTGAAGAAAGCTTGGCTTTTTCTGATTCAAATTGAATCGCTAAATTATATAGATCATTTCTGAAATAATGGCTAGCAAGGTTAAAAGTAGTAAACGTAAATCCAACTATGACTAGGAAATACAGCGCTTTCTTCATGAGATACTCAATGTCGGGCAATGTGTTAGCAGGAAGAAGCGCAGCCTGCTAAACGCTTGAGTGCTTCCATATCGGTAATTTGAAGATCAGTTCGTTTAATATCTAATAAGCCTTCTTGTTGGAATCGTTTGAATAAACGACTTACTGTTTCTGCCGCCATATTGAGATGGTTAGCAATATCGCGTCGTGGCATCACTAAATTGATACGTGTTTCTGAGTAACCACGTTGCTTATAGCGAGCAGACAGGCCAAGAATAAAGCCTGCTAGTTTTTGGTCCGCTGCATGCTCAACGGTCATAGCCTGAGAAGTATGTACTTCTTTACTCATTAAGCTAAATAGCTGTTTTTGGAGTGAGGGTAGTTTACCAGAAAGGGCTTCTAAATCAGAGTAATTGATACCACATACAGACGATGTCCCAAGAGAAATAGCCGTAGAAATATACTTTTTTGGGTAGATTGCATCTAGGCCAAATAATTCACCAGGAAGGTGAAAACCTAGAATATGCTCATTACCATTGGCATCAATAACAACAGTTTTGAACATGCCGGACTTAACCGCATAAATACGTTCAAAATTCTGATCTGCATGAAATACCGACTGACTATCGTTATAGGGAGAAGAGGACTCTATAATATCTTCGAGTTGACTCATGTCTTGAGCATCAAGACCCAGAGGTAGGCATAACTTGCCTAAGCCACATTGACTACACTTTAAATAAGAAAGAGTAAAAGCGGAATTTTGGTTTGACATGAAATAAAACCCAAAACGGAAAATTATAGGGTCTTACTATACCTTGGTTGTTCGGTATTCTGAAGTGTTGTTTGATTAAAATATGCATCAAATTTCATCGCGATATTTCTCAGAAAAATACGTCCTTTATCCGTCACGAGAAAACCATGATCACTTATTTGAATTAAACCATCTGTTTCAAGATCATACAGGCTGCTTAACTCTTCCTTAAAATAACGATGGAAGAAAATATCATGCTCTGCACCAAACTCACCGTAATCTATTTGGCCATTACACATTATTTGTTGAATCAAATCTGATCTTATTCTGTCATCATTTGTTAAGTTCACGCCGCGTTTAATCGGTAAATGACCTTTTGAAATGGCTTCTTTGTATTTTGAAATTTCTGTGACATTCTGGCTGAAACCATCATTTACTCTGCTAATAGCACTGACACCAGCCCCGATTACATCGCATTCGGCATGAGTTGAATAGCCCTGGAAATTACGCTGTAGACCGCCATGTTCTAGTGCTTTTGCTAAGCTATCTGTCGGCAGAGCAAAGTGATCCATACCGATATAAATATAGCCCGCTTCCGTTAAGCGCTTGATGCTATCAGTAAAGATATTGAGCTTTTCTTCTGTACTTGGAAGATCAGAGCTATGAATTAAGCGTTGCGCAGGAATCCTTTGTGGCATGTGTGCATAATTATAAAGAGCGATACGATCAGGCCGAATCTCTATGATTTCATCGAGTGTGTGTGAGAAGCTAGTTCTTGTTTGTTTTGGCAAACCATAAATAATATCAAGAGAGATTGAGTTAACCTTATTTTTTCTAGCAGACTCGATCACCGCTTCGACTTGCGCTTTACTTTGAATTCGATTGATTGCTTTTTGTACAGCAGGATCAAAATCCTGTATACCAATACTGATACGATTAAAGCCCATTGTGGTTAATTCATGCATTTCATCTGACGTGACTGTGCGTGGGTCAATTTCAATGCCGATTTCGAGAGTATCCGGTAAGCCCAAGTGAAATGCTTGCGCGAGCACTTCCATGACTTCGCGAAGCTGTTGAGGTTTTAAAAATGTTGGCGTTCCACCACCAAAATGGATTTGTTGTAATAAACGATCATTTTGGTAAAGCTTGGCGTGCATTTCAATTTCTTTATACAGGTAGTCTAAATAATCGTTTGCCATTTGATGCTTGTGAGTAATGATTTTATTACAACCACAGTAGTAACAAAGAGATTTACAGAAAGGAACATGTATATAAATTGAAAGTGGCTTCGGAATAGGTAATTCATTACTTGAAAGTGCTTGCAGTTTGTAATCTTTTTCAGTGAAACGTTCATTGAATTGAAGAGCCGTTGGATAAGAGGTATAGCGAGGCCCATAAACGTCATACTTGTTTAATAATGGCGCTAGGTCTTCAGTTGCTACCAGCGATTTCATGAGATACTCCTCCTTAATATTAGGGAGAGAGTGTAAGTTGAGGCAAGAAAGTTTGCCTTGATCCATGTCAAGGCAAATACTATGCATAGGCACTTGTATGAAACGGTAATGATTTAACTATTCAAGCAAAATAGTGAATGCTTGGATGTCAGCTGAGATTTACTGTTTAACGCTTAGGAAAATTTGCTTGGTGGAACTTTAGTTGGGTTGTCGATCCACCCTCTGGAAAATGGTGGTAAACAATTCGACTGACGTTTGCATAAGGTACATCGATATTCCATAAGTGTGCCTTTGGCATACCCAATACGCGCATGATAATGGCGCGAATCACGCCGCCATGACAAACCAGTAAACTATGTTTGCCCTTGCTGGCCTCGATAAGTTGATCCCAGGCTTGATGAACTCTGTTTAAAAAGTCTGCCATTTGTTCTGAGCCTTCAGGCGCATGTTCATCGGGGTCTTCCCAATAGTTTCTTAAGGCATTGGGTTCTTTTTCCATTAACTCTTTAATGCTTAGGCCTTCCCAAGCACCAAAATTTATTTCTTTAAATTGCTCATTGATCATCATAGGCAGTTCAAGCTGCGAACTTAAATGCATAGAAAAATCATGACAACGAGAAAGCGGCGAGGTAATGATATTCTGCCAAGGCTGAGTATGATGCACGCTGGCATGCATTTGCTGCCAACCTAAATCAGATAAAGGATCATCTAGCGCACCACGAAGTTTATGGCCACCTACAGGCTCGCCATGTCTCATTAAATCAATGATGGTTTCAGTGAACATGGAATCTCCTAAATAAATTATTTTGCCAAACTTAGCGAATTAATCGACGTCAACATAACTCTCCAAGAGAGCCAGGTAATGTGCTTTTTTTTGTACATCCTGTTTCTGAGAAAACACATCTATGAGTAGTTTACAGGCTTCTTTTATAAGTGTTTGATTGCCGGCTAATTCAAGAAACATAAACGCATGTTCGGCTTTTTCGGTGTTTCCATGCCTTATAAATACAATTAATATTTTTAGGTAGTGGTCTGTTGAAATATGTTTGCTGGCTGAATCTCGGCTAGGTGCTGCTTTTTGAATATCCTGAAATATCAATAACATCTCTGGGTAGTTCTGAGTAATCAAACAATTCTCGATTCTAGCTTCAGCTAAAGCCCAAAAGCTGGGTTCATCCGGCTTTAATTTTTCTAAGTGATAGCTGCTTTCCAGAATTCTGAGAGAGTCCGGATGTTCTGTTCTTAGAACCTGTAAAACTTGTCGAGCATACTTGAAATTGAAACGATTAAGGCCGGTAAGCGCTTCAGCATATTGATGCCTGCTTTTTTTAGGCAGTAATGCTTGGAGATGAGTTTCTGTACTCAATTGATCTTGGTTTTTTAAGGTGAATCGACTTGAAAACCAGCCAAGTAACACGCCAGAAATACATAGAGGTATCAGGCCTATCAGCAAAATGAGACTGAATACATTGAAATATACATCGACTATTATTTTAAAGCCAAGTAAAAGCAAGGCGATGACGAAATAGCGTTTAGAGTGTCTAAATTTTTCTGGGTATTGCGATTTAACAAATGCTGAAATTATAGCGAAGCCAAAAAAGTATACGACGCCATTTAATGTTTGAAGGGGGGCAGTAAATGAATCTGCAATGAAAAGATAAGTACCGGCATAAGTTATTGATGATATGAAAAATGCCCCAAGTATTACGCTTCTTCTGATGAAATTTTCTGCAATAGCGCATAAGAGTAAAAATATAAGAATATTTGATAGAAAACTCTCTATTCGATTATCGATGAAATTATACGTTACTAAATTTGCAAGAGAGGGTGAGACAATAAATATCTCTGGAATAAGCGCAAAGCGATAAGTTGATAGTCGGCTTAATTGAGCTGTTAAAATAGAGTTGTGTTTTATCCAGAGCTCTTGTTGTTTTGGCGAAAAATAGATGGATGCTTTTTGGGAAAGATAAGTTCGAAAGCTTCTGTCAGATAAAATGATGTGGGAAAGCGCTTTTTTGTCTTTCCGGGAAATTGCATTTTTAATAAGCGTAACTTGAGCTTTAGATCCTTTTTGTTCGATAGCCAGTCTTTTTTGATAAAAGTCGAGATAAAGTGGCTCTTCTTTTTCAAGCAAATTTTCTTCGTGGTAGCCGTGAAGCGCTTGCCATACTTGCTGGTCATGCATACGGCTTAGATAAAATGCCGTACTGGCAATAAGTGCAATGACTATTCCTACAAGCGGAATTTTAGGAATAAGCGAGCTTTTGCCTGCGCAAGATGGCTTGATAGTTAGCGTTTCTTTGGCGTCCATGCCCAGATCATTTCCACTATAATTGGCTCTTTACCTTCACCATCAGTGACGGTCACTTTAACGTTGGTTTCGCCCTTTTCTTTTGTTTGTATGGCTGAAATTTGAGATTTACTTAAAGTGGCAACGGCTTTCATGTCACCTTTAGATCGTTTTGTATAGTCCGCCTTAATTGTCTTAATGACCGGTACTGAGGTGTCAGGAATATTCATACCGACAACATAGCCACTTGCTGACTCGGCAATTAGAATGCTAGCAACAGCATGAACAGAGCCGATATGATTTTGAACGGCTTTTTTATTTTTTAAAGAAATGATGGCTTTTTGATCATTGAGTTCTTCAACTATAGTACCTGCCGTTCCAGTGAACTTGACCATTCTCCCAAAAAAAGTTGAAAGTGCTTTGGGTCTTAAAAACTCTGGGAGTGCATTTATACTGCTGACAATTTTATTTAGTTTGTTTTTTGAAGGCATATACTTTCCTGAGTAAAAAGTTCGCCATGATTGAAGAAAAGTGCCGGAATCAGGGCGGGTTCACAAAAAAGACTGATTATACACGTTTCTTAAGTGCTAGTTTGAATATAAATGCTACCGATCTCAAAATAAGCGCGTTATAATCGCGTCACTTTAAACAGGAGGTGCCTGAAATGAGCGATCTACAGCAACAATTTGAAGAAACGGTTAACTTTGTTCAGAATTCTGAAGGTGAAGTTCAGCTTTCTAATGAGCAAAAGCTGCAAATGTATGCTCTCTACAAGCAAGCAACTGAAGGCGATGTCTCTGGTAAGAAACCAGGTATGATGGATTTCGTTGCTCGTGCAAAATATTCAGCTTGGGAAGAGTGTAAAGGCCAGACAAAAGAACAAGCTATGAAAAAATATATTAATGAAGTTGAAGCATTAAAGAGCTAATCTAGCTCACTCTTTGGGTCAGTCTTTTAGTTGACCCTTGATCATGATAAAATAATAATTATATAAGAGGCTCGCACATGGATTGTGAGTTATACAAAGAGCCTGCTATAAGCAGTAAAAAGGAGTCAATATGAGTAATTTGCTTGCATTAGATGAGTGTCTTCCTGGCTTATCAACCGAGTTAGCACAAGCAGTTAAAACTCAACATCTCAGCACACGTACTAGCCATACCTACCAACACTGGATCAGCCAGTACCTAGCTTATTATGATTTGAAAAGTCCAAAGTTGTTGACAGAAAAAAATGTTAGCGACTTTTTACGTCATGTAAGAAAGAGCATGTCCCTTTCCAGAGCACGCTTAAATCAAGCACGAGCAGCATTGGTTTTTTTATATGATAAGGTGCTTCATAAGCCGTTAGAACAAGCTTCTTTGGTGGCTTAAGTATTACTTCTTTGGTGGCTTAAGTATTACTTCTTTGGAGGCTTAAGTATTAAGAGCTCATGAAGGGCTCTGTTATAAATTCACGCCATACCCTTAAACCTTACGCGATTAGATTTATTGCAAGCTACGAAAGTAATCAATTAAGCGCTGTGCCTCATGTTCAACTCCATATTGCTGTTCGACATTGGCTCGGCCATTCCTACCTAGTTCTAGTAAGGTGTCGGTATCTGAAAGCAGCAAGTCCATCTTTTCAGTCACTGCTTGCTGGTCGTTGACTGGCACAATATAGCCGTCAACTCCTGGACGAATAATATCTTCCCAAGCACCCGCTTGTGTAGCTAATACCGCCGCACCGCTGCTCATCGCTTCTAATACAGTTAAACCAAAACCTTCGTTATCACTCAATGCACACACAAGACTTAAGGCGCTGAATATTTTAGGGATTTGTTCAAAGGGAAGCTCATCAGTAAAGGTGATGCGCTCGCTTAAACCAGCGACCTTGATTTTATCTTTAAGTTGATTGACGAATTCTTTATTACTGCCCGAAATAGCACCTACAATCACCGCATTATAATCGGGGTATTTATCGAGCACGCTAATACAGCCTTCTACAAATAAATGAACGCCTTTTTGTTTGCGGACTCGTCCAAGAATGCCAATACCATATTTACCGCCAAAACCTAGCGCTTGCCAGGCCGCTAACTTATCTGGAGCAGGCACATAGTCATCAATCTGTATACCATGCGGATTAATCATGGCGGGGGGATCCGCCAGATAAGACGCTGAGCGATTACTCACAGCGATAACGCCATCCATTTGCCTGGTGAGCCACAGCGTCAAACCTGAGCGATGGCGTTGAGCCGCAGAGCTAAAAACCAGTTTTATTTTTGCTCTAAAAAGATATTTGAGTATGACACCTTGAATCATCTCATCCACTCGGCGTGCATGGAAAATCCGCCATTTGCCATTTCTTAATGGTTTGCGGCACATCAAGGCTGTTTGCCAAAAACTGATGGCTAAGCTTGGGTCATTTAAAAAATGTTTTCCCATGACTCGGAGCTTGATTATATCGCGCTGATAAGACAAGACCTGCAACATGGTGGAGGTCACCCCTGAAAAGTTAGAATTAGAATTCCCAATAATTAATTCAACTTCGTCAGCTTGTGCTGCTCCGTGTTTTGTTTCTTTCATGTTGTTTTATCCTGCTTATCTACCTAATCCGATTAAAACCATCGGAAAAACTAATCTCTAAGCGTTGGCTTTCTGGTTTATACAATACGTACTTGATTGTCTTCAAATTTTAAATAAAAGCAGCTTTTACGTTCAGTATGGCACGCTGCTCCTTCCTGATTGACAGATGCCAGCAAGACATCACCATCACAATCTATTCTTAGCTCAATAAGGCTTTGCCAGTGTCCAGAACTTTCACCCTTGCGCCAAAAGGCTTGGCGAGAGCGTGACCAATAACACATTTTTGAGCTACTTAATGTTTCTTCCAAAGAGACTCTATTCATCCAGGCAAGCATGAGTACTTCTTTACTTATGTGGTCTTGTGAAATAACCGGGATAAGACCATCTTCATTAAAGACTAATTCATCAAGAATTCTTTCAACAGGATAAGCGCTATCTGTTGGATCACTTTCAATTGATTTGAACCAGGATTTCATAAAGCCTCTTAAGCACTTAAGTGTTTTTTCTTGGTGTATTGACTCACTAGGCTGTTATTGATACCGAACATAAATGAGATCACATAGCCAAAGCCGAGAGTTAAAATGATGGCAGGGCCTGTTGCCCAGCCAGCATGATAGGATAACAGTAAGCCAATATAACAACTTACGATGGCGATTAGGCAAGAACTTAACAAAAGCATATCAAGACTTTTTACCCAATAACGCGCAGCAGCAGAAGGCAATATCATCATGCCTACAGAAAGTAAGGTGCCCAGAGCATTAAAGCCAGCGACTAAATTTAGCACAACTAGCATCAAAAATGAAAAGTGCGCTAAAGGGCTTAAGTGACTGACAGATTGCAGAAATAAACGATCCATACATTCCAAGACTAATGGTCGGAAAACCAGAGCCAAGGTCACCAGCGTCAGCGTAGTAATGCCACCTAATAAATATAGAGCGTCGTTATTAAGAGCCAAGGCAGAGCCAAAGAGTACATGTAATAAATCAACCTGACTGCCATGTACAGAAATGATTAAAACACCTAAGGCTAAAGATATTAAATAGAAAGCCGCCATACTCGAGTCCTCCGCTACCGATGTCATTCTTGAGACTAATCCGGATAGTAGAGCGACAGCACAACCTGCGATGATGCCACCAATGGTCATTGCTTCAATTGATAAGCCCGCAATAAAAAAACCAACGGCTGCGCCGGGTAAAATCGCATGTGCCATTGCATCACCTGTGAGGCTCATACGACGAAGCATCAAAAATACCCCAACAGGTGCCGCACTGATAGAGATGGCGATACAGCCAATTAAGGCGCGTTGCATAAAAGAAAAATCAACAATGGGTTGTATGAAGAGTTCAAACATAATCAAGGGGCCTCATGCGAACCACAATAAACCGCGTGTTCATCAAAGGCTTCATTTAATTTACGTGCACGTAACCAGTTGGCGTCAGTCAACACTTCTTCGGTCGGGCCAAACGCAATCGGTTCTCTCGATAGAAGCAAGCACTCTGGAAAGTTATGCCGTACTTGTTCAAGGTCATGGAGTACGGCAATGATGGTTTTACCTTGTTTATGCCAAGCAGATATCATCTGTAAGAGGTCATGCGTGGTACGGCTATCGACGCCCGTAAATGGCTCGTCTAATAAAATAAGTTGAGCATTTTGAACAAGTAAGCGGGCAAATAATACCCGTTGCATTTGTCCACCGGACAATGACGATATCAGTCGTTTCTCAAAACCTTTCAGACTTAGCTGAGAAAGAGCGGAGGCAACCTGTTCTTTATGGCTATCCTTTAGACGCCCAAAAGCACCTATATCATTCCATGCACCCAGCGCGACGAGTTCTTGCACAGTGATTGGAAAACTCCGATCGAGTTGGTTGAGTTGAGGTAGATAAGCGATGTCTTTTTTTTCAATACCATGTAAATAAATATGGCCATCAAGTGGATGAATTTGCCCCATAATGCCTTTGAATAGAGTTGATTTCCCTGCGCCATTTGGCCCGACCAATGCAATTAATGCACCTTCTTGAATGCCATAGTTCAAATGGTGAACGGCCGGGTGTGCTTCATAGCCTAGGGTGAGATTATCAAAAGAAAGTAACATGAATTACCCAGTGACAACGAATATGCCAAG
>TARA_R110001592_G_scaffold148662_5_pt1 | contig 33904 bp, 26 predicted proteins | sample TARA_R110001592 | Tara Oceans TARA_R110001592 (sample SAMEA4398387) | marine metagenome | biome: Polar Biome; feature: [SRF] surface water layer (ENVO:00010504); material: water (ENVO:00002006), including particulate matter (ENVO:01000060) such as... | depth 5 m | reverse complement strand
GCCGCATGAAGCTTTTATACGAACTAATTACCCTAACAATTAATATATGTAATTAAATAGTATTTTTGAATAACCAGTTTTAAATTTTATCGTCATTGAACCAGTACGATTTAAAAGATTTTCTTGACTCAAAAGTCGCTCAATACAATCACCCTAGATTTATTGAAACAGACCCTATACAAGTTCCTCATCTATTTTTATTAAAAGAAGATATTGAAATAGCGGGGTTTTTAACCGCTACAATCGCATGGGGAAACAGAAAAAGCATTATAACCAATGCCAAACGAATGATGGACCTATTAGATAATTCGCCCTATGATTTTGTAATGAACCATAAAGAAACTGATTTAGAAAGAATTAACGGTTTTGTTCACAGAACTTTTAATGGTGACGATTTTATTCAATTTATAAAGTCCCTTCAGAATATTTATAAAAAACATAATGGGTTAGAATCTACTTTTGTTGCACATGCAGATAAGGAATCTATGCAAGTTTCAATATCTAAATTCAAATCAACTTTTTTTGAAATAGAACACTTATCAAGAACAAAAAAACATGTGAGTGATCCCTTAAATAATTCTGCGGCCAAACGTATTAATATGTTTTTGCGCTGGATGGTTAGGCAGGATAACATGGGGGTGGATTTTGGTGTTTGGAAAAAGCTTTTACCGTCTCAGCTATCATGTCCGCTGGACGTTCATTCTGGAAATGTTGCCAGAAAACTTGGACTATTAAAAAGAAAACAAAATGATGCAAAAGCATTAGTTGAACTTGATACTGCTTTAAGAGAATTAGACGCAAATGACCCTGTTAAGTATGATTTTGCCTTATTTGGTCTTGGCGTTTTTGAAGGGTTTTAATCTTAACTTTATGTATCTTTACACAATAATTAATCAAATCTAAATTAATGAAAAAGTTATTTTTACTCGTTTTTTCAATTACAACGACCTCAATATTTTCACAAAACATTAAAATCCCAACTGATACTACAGTTACTACCTTACATTCAATAACTATAAAAAATCAAGTTATTTCATATAAAGCAACAGCAGGCACACAACCGGTTTGGGACAAAAAAGGAGATCCTATAGCGACTCTTTTTTATACCTATTATGAACGTGACAAAACAGATAAAAAGAACAGACCCATTATTTTTTCATTTAATGGCGGCCCGGGCTCTGCCTCAGTTTGGATGCATATAGCCTATACTGGCCCCAAAGTATTGAATATTGATTCTGAGGGGTATCCCATTCAACCTTATGGTGTTAAGGACAACCCAAATTCTATATTAGATGTGGCAGATATTGTGTTTATAGATCCAGTGAATACCGGTTATTCGAGAATGATTGCCGATAAAGAAGGGAAATATCCAGAAAGGGAAACCTTTTTTGGAATAAATGCTGATATAAAATATTTAGCTGAATGGATGAATACCTTTCTTACAAGAAAAAATAGATGGGAATCGCCTAAATATATAATCGGGGAAAGTTATGGAGGCACGCGTGTTATGGGATTAGCAGAAGAATTACAAAATAAGCAATGGGTGTACTTAAATGGTGTTATAATGGTGTCGCCCGCAGACTACAAATTGTATAGCACTAACCAACCTGTTTATTCAGCATTAAATTTACCATATTTCACTGCCGCCGCATGGTATCATAAAGCATTATCAGCAGATTTACAAAATAAAGATTTATTAGATATTTTGCCAGAAGTTGAGGATTATGCTATCAATAAACTGATGCCTGCACTCGCTAAAGGTGGATTTATTTCTGAATATGAAAAGTTAGGCGTAGCTGAGAAAATGGCCCATTATTCTGGCCTTGATAAAACGTCCATTTTGCAAAATAATTTAAATGTATCCACAAGCTTTTTTTGGAAAGATTTGTTACGAGATAGTACGGGTCAAACCATAGGTCGATTAGATGCTAGGTATCTTGGAATTGATAAAACTGAAGCGGGAGATAGCCCAGATTTTAATCCGGAATTAACCTCATGGTTACATTCTTTTACACCCGCAATTAATTATTATATAAGAGAGTTTTTAAATTTTAAAACAGATATAAAATATAATATGTTTGGTGATGTGCATCCTTGGGACACCAGAAATGATAATGCTCGAGAAGGTTTAAGACAGGCCATGGCCCAGAACCCTTATTTAAAAGTACTGATACAGTCGGGATATTATGATGGTGCTACCACTTACTTTGGTGCAAAATACACCATGCATCAAGTAGATCCAAGTGGCAAAATGAAGGACAGATTTACCTTTAAAGCTTATCGAAGTGGACATATGATGTATTTACGTCAAGACGATTTAATGACTGCAAATAATGATTTAAGAGAATTTATAACAAATGCATCATCAAAAGGAAAACCTGCAAAATATTGATTATTAAAAAATTTCTTGAAACCGACTATCCCCGGAGGCAAGCCGTAGGGGTATTTCGCCGGTTTCATCCCGATGGTCATCGGGACCGAAATTTTATATTTGCCCCACCCGGAATTGCCTTTTCGCAATTCCGACCTCCCCCCAAGGGGAGGTGAATTTGGAAACCCCGCAGAGCCATCGAGGAATTATTAAGATTAAAAAATTATATCAATAAATTATCCTTTTAACCAGGCTTCCCTTATATCAATTTGTTCCTTAGTGGCATTTGGATTAGCCTGCAATATTTCGCCGTTCGTATACGATTGCACAGTCGTTCCTTTTATATCTACTTCTTCGCCTTTTCTAATAAGTTTTACTTCTATCTCCTTTCCCAGCTGCCATGAAAACATTTCTTGCAATATTGAATCTGCCTTTTCCATAGCCATTTCTGTTCCATTAACACTTTTAATAATATCTCTAGGTTGCACCCCTAAATCATTCCAAAAGCTATTATCCTTAACTAAGTCATTAAAGAAAATGGTTCCGTATTGTTGGTTTCCCCATACAATTATGTTGTTTACATCATTACCATTTAAAACGTAACTTGTCTTTACTTTAGATTCACCAAATTCCAATCCAACTTTTTCAAAAAATTCGGCGTAATCTATCGGTGTGGTTCCTACAACATACGTTTTTAAAAAATCACCGATAGATGGGTAAGTCATCGCTGCTATTTCATCTATAAGTTTATTATCATCAAAAGGTTTGTTATCTCCATATTTATTCGATAATTCTTTCATTAAGGATAAAACACCTCGTTGACCATGGCTTTCTTCACGCATTAAAATATCGATACACATACCGATTAAAGCCCCTTTTTGATACACATTATTGTATTGCTTTTTATAGGGTTGTTGTATAACATTTTCACTCATTACAGTAAAACTCATGGTGTCATCATAATGTTTAGAAAATCGAATCTTATCAAACATTTTTTCATAAAACTCATCTTCGGTAATTAATCCTTGATTTACTTGAAATAAGTTCGCAAAATATTCTGTTACCCCTTCGTACATCCATAAGTGCTTAGAGAATGTTGGATTGTTATAGTCAAAATTTTGAATATCGTTAGAATGCACGCTTAAAGGAGTTATAATATGAAAAAATTCGTGTGAGACGGTTTCTATCATACTATTTGCCAATTCTTCCTCCGTTTCCTCTTCTGGCATAACAACCATTGTAGATGTATTATGTTCAAGGGCTCCATAGCCTTTTGCCGAATTTGCTTTTCCGTCAGATAAATACAAAAAGATATCATAGTGTGGTGTTGTATTAATATCACCCAAAAATGCCTTTTGAGCTTTCATCATTTTATACATGGGTTCTTTTAGGGTGTTTGCCGAATGTTTTTTGTTTGGAGAATACACACTCAATTTTATTTTAATATCACCAACTTGAAACTCTTCCACAGTAAACTTACCATACATCATGGGATTGTCTGTAATATCAAAATACCTTGGAGCGAAATAGCTTGATGTCATGGTTTTACCATCCTTACTAGTTGTACTGCTAGTTGGTTGTAATGCTGAGGCACGCTCAAAGTCTGATGGCGCAATAATATCCAATTTATATTGACTATTTTTAAGAGAATCAAAATACCCTATAAAGCCATGAAGGTTTAGCACATAGTCATCGGGTTCTATATTTGTTCCCGAAGGAGAAAAAGGTTGCTCTTTACCAATACCACCTTCCACTTCTACATCAAAAGTATCATTCACATTATACGTAATATAATCTAAATTAACCGCATTATTAACGGTCCATGAGTTTGTATCAACCTTAACAACTGGAATTTCTTTACCCTTATAATCATAGGCTTTAAAATCGTCTATATATTTTCCAAAATCACTTACAGCATACGTTCCTTGCACTACTCTGGGTAAACGATAGGTAACAGTTTCGGTAGTAAAACGTCCCGGATTTATAGTTACGGGCACTTTGTCATTTTCTACCTTGGTTAAATTAATTTGAGAATATATAGGAACTTTTGTTGCTAATTCGTCTTCAATATTTTTGGTTGTGCTACAACCAACCAGAAAGACAACTACTGTTACAATTTTTAAAAGTCTAGGATTCATTCATTACATTTTTACATAGAACTGGTTTAAACTTTTTTGATTGAATCGAAAAATAGGGATTTTTTGCTCAATTGAAGGCTTTTTTTAACCGCAGCATCGCTACGGAGTTCAAAAAAGACAAAAAGGGAGTGAAAAATAACATTTTGTAGCCAATTGAAAAAAGTTTAAACCAGTTCATAATATTAACCTCAAAAATAAGATTATGTTGCAAGTCTGCATCTTAAGTTTATGTTAATATTGTTATGGTAAGAAAAGAATCATCGATGTTGTAATTATAAAGAAAAACGTAGGCTTTTTTTATGCCATAACTACTTACAAGGTCTTTCCTAAATTTATCAACAAGCTTTGGAATATATCCATTATCATTTTCTATATTTGAAAAATACAAAAAGGAATGCAGTTTAAACACCCAGAACTTCTTTACGCTTTATTTTTTCTGCTAATTCCCATTATTATTCATTTATTTCAATTTAGGAAATTTCAAAAGGAAGACTTTACCAATGTTGCATTTTTAAAGGAGGTTACATTACAAACCCGTAAAAGTTCCCAATTAAAAAAATGGCTAACATTATTGACCAGACTATTATTTTTTACTTCAATAATTTTTGCGTTTTCGCAGCCTTTTTTATCTAAAAAGAATGCATTTAACACCAAAGCCGAAACAGTTATCTATCTGGACAACTCCTTTAGTATGCAAGCAAAAGGTGACAAAGGAGAGCTGTTACAACGTGCGTTGCAAGATATTATCACCAATGTCCCAGAAGATGAAACCATTTCATTAGTAACAAATGACAACACTTATAAGAATACTAATATAAAAGCTGTTAAAAATGACCTATTAGAGATTGAATATTCGTCTAAACCATTAAGTTATAAAGCTGCTTTGCTAAAATGTAAAAATATTTTTAAACCAACGAGTACCGTAAAAAATATTATATTCATCTCTGATTTTCAACAAAAAGAGCCAGGATTTAATCCAGAAGAAAATTCATTATTTAAAATCTATGCGGTAAAATTAAACCCAATAAGCAACCATAATATTGCCATTGATTCTGCCTTTATTTCAAAAGAAACCGGGAACAACATGTTCCTAAACATTACCTTAAAAAATCAAGATGGTTTTATAGATAATATGCCGGTTTCATTTTTTAACACTAATCGATTAATTGCTAAAACTTCAGCTACTTTTGCCGCAGATACGACAGTAACTTTTTCTTTACCACCAAACCAAATTATTAATGGGCAAATCACTATTAACGATGCAGAATTACAGTACGATAACAGTTTGTTTTTCAATATAAATAATACCTCAAAAATTAATGTGCTGGCTATTAATAATGCAAACGATTCTTTTTTAAACCGGATTTATACCGAAGACGGATTTAATTATACATCAACACCCTTAAATGAATTAGATTATAACATTTTAAATGACCAAAACCTGATTATTTTAAATGAATTATATACAATCCCAAATTCATTGATCAATGCTTTAAATGCGTTTACAATCCAGGGAGGTTTTTTAATGATAATTCCTTCAAATAATATTTCAATTGAAGCTTATAACTTGTTATTACAAAATCACAACACCTCCTTTAATGATCTTATTAAAAACCAGAAACGTATTACAACTATCAATTTTTCTCATCCTTTGTATTCCAATGGAGTATTTGAAAAGCGGGTTACCAATTTTCAATACCCTATAGTAAATGAATACTATAATCTGTCACGAAATAACGGAGTGCCCATTCTTCAATATGAAGATAATAGATACTTTTTATTTCAAGATAAACAAGCCTTTGTATTTACGGCGCCATTAAATGCGGTGAGTTCAAACTTTTTAAATTCTCCTTTGATTGTCCCAACCTTATATAATATTGGTAAATTAAGTTTTAAAATACCTCCTTTATATTTTAATATTGGACAAGAAAACACCTTCGATGTGTCGGCACAGATGCATCAAGATGATATTTTAACACTTGAAAATAATGATCTTAATATCATTCCCAAACAACAGTACTACAATAATAAAGTTGTAATAACCACTGACGATGAACCGTCTAAATCAGGAATTTATTCTGTTAAAGACAAAAATAAAAGTATACAAAATGTAAGTTATAATTATAACAGAAGCGAGAGTACTCTACTATATCAAGACATTTCCAATTTAGAAAACATAAACACCGGCAATTCAATTTCTGATGTTTTTAATACTTTAAAAAGTGATACAAAAATTAATGAGCTATGGAAATGGTTTGTTATTTTTGCATTAGCGTTCTTGATTATTGAAATGCTCATATTAAAATATTTTAAATGAACATACTTATTAAATCTGCTACAATCATCGATCCTAAAAGTGAATTTCATAACACTACACAAGATTTATTAATTGAAAATGGTGTCATTTCGCATATTGGTCACCAACTAAAAAACCCAAAAAAGTATCAAGAAATCGCTTTTGAAAATCTTCACATTTCTCAGGGATGGTTTGATAGTAGTGTCTGTTTTGGAGAACCAGGTTTTGAGGAACGTGAAACCATTAAAAACGGACTAAAAACTGCAGCATCATCAGGTTTTACAGCTGTTGCCATGAATGCCAACACAAATCCTGTTATAGACTCAAATTCCGATATTGCGTTTGTATTATCTAAAGCTGAACATCATCCTGTAAAACTGCTTGCAATTGGAGCGCTAACCAAAGATGGAAAAGGTGCTGATATGGCCGAATTATTCGATATGCAAAGTGCTGGTGCAATTGCCTTTTACGATTATAAAAAGCCAATTGCAAATTCTAATCTTATGAAATTAGCATTACAATATACTAGTAATTTTAACGGATTAGTGTGCTCATTTCCTCAAGATAATAATATTACAGGTTTAGGCGTAATGAATGAAAACATTACGAGTACGTCTTTAGGTTTAAAAGGAAACCCAACCATTTCGGAAGAATTACAAGTGGCAAGAGATTTGTTTTTGTTGGATTATACCTGCGGAAAATTACACATACCAACCATATCTACAGCAGGCTCTGTCTCTCTAATTCGGGAAGCCAAAGCGAACAAATTAGACGTTACTTGTAGCGTTGCTATTCATAATTTATTTTTTACCGATAACGTATTAACTGATTTTGACACCAAATACAAAGTATTACCTCCATTAAGAACCCAGAAAGACGTGGATGCCTTAATTGAAGGCATTAAAGATGGTACTATTGATATGGTAACCAGTGACCACAATCCGATTGATGTAGAACAGAAAAAGGTTGAGTTTGATTATGCAACCTACGGAACTATTGGCTTAGAAAGTGCTTTTGGAGCCTTACAAACAATTTTTACTTTAAAGAAAACCATTGACATATTAACTAAAGGAAAATCAAGATTTGGATTGGACCAAACGCCAATAAATATTGGTAATAAATTAAATATCAGTCTTTTTAATCCTGACACGACATACACATTTTGTAAAAACGACATCGTTTCTAAATCAAAAAATGCTATTTTTGAAAATGAGACTTTAAAAGGAAAAGTTTACGGAATTATTTCAAACAACCAAATTTCTCTAAAATAAATACTATGGTTGAGCAAGATATACAAGACGGAAAAAATATAGCCATCATTAGTTACTTAACTATATTTGGGACTATTATCGCACTTTTTATGAATAATGACAAAAAAAATGATTTTGCTTCATTCCATGTAAGGCAAGCTTTAGGTTTATGGCTCACTTTTTTTATTTTAGGATATATAATCAGTGCATTTGATAATTGGCTAATAACGTTTAGTTTTTGGATGTTTTTTGGCGTATTATTTATTTATGGGTTCATTAACGCTGTTGCCGGCAAACGGCAATCGGTTCCATTAATTGGTGATTTTTTTCAAAAAATATTTGCTAGTATAGGTCGATAAATGGTAAATAGCTCACTTTCGTTACAACACATCATTCGGGAATCCAGTTTAGAAAAAAAGGCGCCATTATTAATAATGCTTCACGGTTATGGTAGTGATGAAAATGATTTATTTTCATTTGCTAGCGAATTACCAGAAGAACTTTTTATTATTTCTGCCAAAGCACCTTATCCAATGCAACCTTATGGAAATGCTTGGTACGCCATTAATCTTGACGCCATTCAAGGGAAATGGAGTGATAATGAGCAAGCCAAAGCATCTCGTGACTTAATAGCTAAGTTTATTGATGAAGCAATAGTCACATATCCTGTTGATAAAAATAATGTAACCCTTTTAGGGTTTAGCCAAGGCACAATACTCAGTTATGCTGTGGCATTAACATATCCAGAAAAAATTAGAAACGTCATTGCATTGAGCGGTTACATCAATAAAGATATTTTGCCAACAGATATTAAAACTAAAAATTATTCCCATTTAGATTTTTATTGTTCCCACGGATCTGTGGACCAAGTTATACCTGTAGACTGGGCACGACAAACAGCACCGTTTTTAAATAGTTTACATATTAAACACCAGTACTCTGAGTTTCCTGTTGGGCATGGTGTAGCACCTCAAAACTTTTATGGGTTTAGAGAGTGGTTATTAAAACGTATTTAATAATTAAGCCAATAATATTCTTGGTTTTTTAATGGCTTTGTAGAAGCATACTGCTTTGACTTTGTCATAAATATAACTTCGTTTAACGTGTATATGAGCAGTAAGGGGAAAAGTATGCGATAATTTTCCGTTTATTACTGAACTTGGTTGAAAGATAAGAACTTTGGGTTTAGCCACAAAGCCCTTATTGCTTATAGGTGTTGGCAACTGGCTTTGTTCCGTTCTGCTATTCAATTTCGACATTTTAATTTCAGTTCAGATTGAGCGTTGGCATTATGCTATAAAAATATGATTTGTGAATAACGTATGTGGCGCACTTACGAGATTAATATCAAATTTCAATATTGACATCACTAGACCAAACCAAGTTTGGGTAAGCGATATAACTTACATTAGAACGATAAAGGGATTTTGTTACCTGGTGCTCATTACAGATATGTACAGCCGTAAAATAGTTGGTTATGACATTAGTAACAGTTTAGAGCTTAAAGGTTGTGAAAGAGCTTTAAACAAGGCCCTGTATCAAGCTAAAGATACTACTGGACTAACTCATCATTCCGACAGAGGTATACAATACTGCAGCAACGTGTACACTCAAATTTTAAAGAGAAATAATATTAATATTAACATGACAGAAGAAAATCATTGCTACGAAAATGCTGTAGCTGAGCGTATAAACGGAATCCTAAAAGACGAGTTCTATCTAGACCAGACCTTTGATAGCCTGCAACACGCAAAGAGAGCAACAAAAAATGCAATTAATCTATACAACGAAATAAGATTACATTTATCTTTAGACTATAAAACACCGAATATGGTATATTTAAAAACAGCGTAAATCAATTTTAACCTGTAGCCATATTTCAGGACAAGACAATGACTGTTATTGTATTACTGTCAAATAAAAGCAAAGCAGTAGTGGTCCACTAAGGAGAACGAAACCTTATGTGAAACATAAAAGCATGGGAAGAGTGGACTAATAAAACGAAAAAAATCCTAAACATACGGATATAATTCACGATTTGACTTCTAGTTTAATTTGCAAGATTCTATGTAGACCTATGTAACTTGAATATCTTTATTTCTATAATTACTTAAATAGTACATGAGCAAAAGGAGACATAGCAATACTAATTGCGCTACTAAAGTTTCTGTCGTAGGATAAATTCCCAACCAATCTATCTTAAGGGAAACAGGAAAACCTGATACAGAAAGCCAGCCAGCCTCTTGAATGGCGTGAATACCCTTACCTATTAAAATTACCGCCAACAAGGTAATTATCCAAGAAGAATATCTAAAAAGTTGTCTAACTGGTATTTTTTTTGAATATTTTAGGAAAAGAAATGAGAGCAAACCTATCAATGCGAAAGCCGCCAAGACTCCAAATGCAATAGATGATTTATCGCTGGATTGGGTTTCCAAACTAATTGCCTGAAGAAAAAGAATGGATTCAAAAACTTCACGGAAAACAACCATAAATGAAAAGAAAGCCAGCCCGATCATTTTTTCACCCTTTAGTTGAACCCCAATCTTTTTTTCAATAAATGCTTTCCATTTTTTGGAATGTGTATGGTTATGAAGCCAAAAACCAACATAGGCAAGAACAATAACCGCTATCAAGGAAATCATTCCTTCCATGATCTCCCTGTTTTGCCCACTTATACCAATAATCCAATCTGAAAGGAACCATCCTGCTACACCTATTAAAATGGCAGTTATCCAACCACTGTGAATATAGGGTAAGGCTTTTTTCGTCTCTGGTGCGCTACGTATCAGTGCCAGGATAAGCGCAATAATTAAAAAAGCTTCCAGGCCCTCCCGAAGCATTATGGATACCGCCAAAAAGAAAGACACCCAATAGTTGAGCTTTTTATCTTTCATCATTATTTCTGCCTGATCAATTGTTGAGAGTGCACTATTTATTTTATTTTTGACCTCACTTGAGTTTTTGCCTTGTTCGATAGCCTGCCTTACGGCCATCATTTTCTGCTCCAATTGGGAAGTAAATTTGGGGTCATTAGCTTTTAGGCGAACTTCCACAGGTTCAATCCCTTCTAAATAGGCTGCCAAAGCGTTTTGACGGGCTTCGTCTTTATTGCCATTTTTATAGCTGGATAATGCTTGATGAAGATAATCCCTTGCAACGGTTAAACTGGATTGTGATGGCTTTCCTAAAGCGTAAAAAACCCTTAAGGCTTTCAATTTAATTTCGGCTTGTGTTTCTGGACGAAGTTTATTCATTAATTCATTATCGGACAGGGTAGCAATATCTTTTAGCGAGGTGTTGCCTGTTTCCAGATTGTATGCTTTTTGTAGGGATACAGAATCTATTTTTTGTTTTTGAAACCGTAATGATTTGACATAAAAGGCCAAATCCCAGGCGTCTTTATCAGTTAGTTCCGTAAACGCCCGCATAGCTGTTCCTTGCACTCCAAGTTTGACTGTATTGTAGGCTTGAAATGGGGACAGGCCGGCCATTAGGGAATCATTTAAAAAATTTGTGGGTACTGGTTTTAATCCCCCCGCTAAATTTCCATTTCCATCGCCTTTTGACCCATGGCATTGAACACAGCCCTGTAAATATAGGCTTTGACCGTTCGCTTTGTCCGGCCAATTTAGGGGCGCAACTTCGTATCCAGTTGATTTAATAATTGCCCATTTCGTTTTTTCTGCTAAATCTTTGATTTTTTTGCTGGAAGCTTTATCCTGAACAAGGGTTTTTAAATCATTTAAGTCAGAAAGAATAGACTGACCGGATTCAGATGGTAGATTTATTGCTTTTGCCAAATTAAAAATCTTTACGCTAAACTCCTGCATTTCGGCATATTCCGCCTTATCGAGTATCTCACCATCTCTTACTGCCATTGGATAATCTTTTGAAAGATAATCCAAAAGGTGGATGACACTTTGGATAGCATGATCCTTTTCCTTGGCAGAAACCTGAAGCGATGAGAAAAATATAAAAACATATAGGAAGTATGATGGGATTGAATGCCGTTGTAATTTCATGGGAATATTAAAAAATAACTGTTTATTATTATTTAGACTAAATAAAAACAAAGATATTGTATTTTATGATTTATTGGAAGTTATAATATATTTTATTGAAAAATATTTTTATTGAATGTCCATAATTTGTCATAAGTCTGAAAATATAATGATTCTGTCATTCCGACAAAGGAGGAATCTCATTGGTTTTCAATAGATTCTTCATTTCGTTTCACTCCATTCTGAATGACAAAAATGGTATTATGAACGAATACGGACATTCAATGATTTTTAATAAAACCTCGTATAATCTAATTTTATGAGTAATCTAATTTTATGGGGTTTTTAAAATAACCTAGATTGAAAAAATCAATAATTTGGATTAAAAAACTTGATGATTTTAAACTTTTTTATTCCTTCTATTTCTACAGCTTTAGAAATTTATTTTTCACTATTTCCAATTCATCTTCTGTAATCTAACTGCGTTCAAAATAGCCAAAAAAGCCACACCAACATCTGCAAATACGGCTTCCCACATGGTGGCAAGTCCACCGGCCCCCAAAATTAAGACAACAATCTTTACTCCAAAAGCAAGCACAATATTTTGATAGACAATGTGTCGGGTTGAACGCCCTATTTTGATAGCCTTTGCAATCTTGCTCGGTTGGTCGGTCTGAATAATCACATCTGCCGTTTCTATGGCCACATCACTCCCCAAACCGCCCATGGCAATGCCAACGTCGCTTGCTGCCAAGACTGGTGCGTCATTGATGCCGTCGCCAATGAACGCTACCTTGGTATTGGGTCGTTTTTTAAGTTCCTCAACCTCGTTGAGCTTGTCTTCCGGTAGCAAACCGCCTTTTGCCGTATGGATGCCCATTTCCTTGGCTATTTGTTGGGTAATGGAATCCTTGTCGCCCGAAAGCATTATTATTTTTGAAATGCCCGATTCCCGAATTTGTTTAATGGCTTCGTGTGCATCTTCCTTCAGTTCGTCTGCAATAATCACGTAGCCAGCGAATTTGCCAGCAATGCCAACCATAACAATAGACTCCACAATGGTATCGGTTTCCGATGGGACTTCAATGCTGTTTGAGGTTATCAAAGCTTTGTTCCCAACCAAAACGGGTTTTCCATTTACAGTTCCTTTTAATCCTTTTCCTGCTATTTCATACACATCGGAAGCTTTAAAATCTTCGCCTTCTGCTTTATATTCTAAAATTGCTTTGGCAATGGGATGGGTGGATTGCTCTTCCATTGCCATCAGGTATTTCATCATTTCGACTTCGCTCAAAGACCCATTTCCCTCATTATATATATTTATGGATTTAATTTTGAAAACACCTTTGGTCAGGGTTCCGGTTTTATCCATCACGACGGTAGTCACTTTGGTCATTTCATCTAAAAATGATGCACCCTTAAACAGGATCCCATTTTTTGAGGCTGCCCCCAATCCGCCAAAATAGCCCAGGGGAATGGAAATGACCAAGGCACAGGGGCAGGAAATAACCAAGAAAATCAACGCTCTGTACAACCAATCCTGAAATACATAATCATCAACAAAAAAGTAGGGCAGGAATGTCAATCCGATGGCAAGAAACACAACAATAGGTGTATAAACCCTTGCAAATTTCCGGATGAACAATTCGGTCTTTGATTTCCGCGCGGTGGCGTTTTGCACCATATCAAGGATTCTTGCAATGGAACTGTCCTTAAACTCCTTGGTGGTCTCGATTTCTATGACGCCGTCCAGATTGATGCTTCCCGCAAACACTTTTCCGCCTTTTGCAATGGTATCGGGTTTGCTTTCGCCCGTTAAGGCGGCTGTATTGAACGATCCTTTTTCGGAAAGCAGAATGCCGTCCAATGGGATTTTTTCGCCCACACGGACTTGCACTTTTTCTCCAATTTCAACCGTTTCCGGATGAACGGTAATAAAATTTTTATCACGATATACCAAGGCTTCATTGGGACGTACGTCCAACAACGCCTTAATGTTTCCCTTGGCTCTTTTTACCGCAGCGTTTTGGAAGAGTTCGCCCACGGCATAAAACAGCATCACGGCAACACCTTCGGGGTATTCGCCAATGGCAAATGCGCCCAAAGTGGCAATGGACATTAGGAAAAACTCTGTAAAGAAATCGCCTTTCTTGATGCTTTGCCAGCCTTCCATTATCACAGGAAAACCTACAGGCAAATAGGCCATCACGTACCAAACAATGCGGATCCAGCCCGAAAAGTGCGGAAATGCATCAAAATAATCAAAGGCAATTCCGGCAATGAGCATTACAAAGCTGAAAATGGCAGGCAGATAGGTTCTGAAACTTGAAGTACTTTCTGAACCACTATGATTATGACCATTAGTGCGATTATGTTCTTTTTCAGAGTTTGGTTTTAAATCCCTTAAATTCAGTTTCTTTTTTTTCATTATAAACTTATTTTTAAATCAAAGATGCACAAAAATTGATTGCAATGGAAGTGCATTTATTTACCCTCTGCTGGTTCAATGTGAATGTGAACATCTATCAAATGTGGAAAATTTTTAATCAAATCATCCTTTACTTGATGAGAGATATCGTGACCTTCAACCACCGTTCTTGAGCCATCAATCCAGATATGCATATCAATATGGAAAGCTGTTCCCATCTTTCGGGAAAAACAGCGTTCTACTTTGATGACATTTGGGTTCTTTTCTGTAATTCTAATGACATCTTTCCGCAACTCTGGCTCAATCGCTTCATCCAATAATTCACCAATGGCAGGCTTTCCAATTTTAAAGGCATTATAAAAAATGAATCCCGATGCAATGAGTGCGGCAAAATCATCTGCTATTTCAAATCCCTCACCACCAATCAATGCTATTGAAATACCTATAAAAGCTGCAATAGACGTAATCGCGTCACTCCTATGGTGGAAGGCATCAGCTTTTACAGCAGAACTGTTAATTTCTTCTCCGGTTTTTAAAACATATCTGTATAAAAACTCTTTAGTTAGTACTACTACAATTAAAATGATAAGCGTAAATGGCGCGGGACTTTTATGTGGCTCGATAATGTGCAGGATGCTATCCTTGACAATAATACCGCCAGCAATTATCAAAGCAATGGTAATTCCAATAGCTACCAAAGCTTCAATCTTTCCGTGACCATAAGGATGATTCTCATCTGGTGGTTTTGAAGACCATTTAAGTCCAAACCAGAGCATTGCAGATGTGAATACATCTGCTGCCGATTCTATAGCATCGGCTATTAGTGCATAGGAGTGCCCAAAAACACCTCCAAGACCTTTTACCAATGCTAGTATTGCACTAATTACAATACCTACAAGGGTTGTTTTTAATCCTTTTTTTGATATAGCATTCGGATTTCGTTTCATCATTACTTTTTTATTATACATTACACTTATCACAAACCCCTTTTACGACCAGATTGACATTTTCTGCCATATAGCCTTCCGGCAAATTGATATGTGGTATTTTATGTTCGGTCAAGCACACCGTTTCATTACAATTTTTGCAATGAAAATGTAAGTGTAAATCTGTATCTACTTCGCAATTGCAATGCTCTTCGCACAATGCATATTTGGTTGTGCCTGTGCCATCGTCAATTTGATGTGCAATGCCATTTTCCACAAAGGTTTTTAAGGTTCGGTATAAGGTAGTTCTATCACTATTATCAAAATAATCCTCAATATTGGTCAGGCTCACCGCTACCTTTTTATTATAGAGAAATTGCAAAACCAACAAGCGCATGGCCGTTGGTTTTACGCTGCTGTGCCCCAATATTTTTTCCAAAACATCCATTGGTTATATATTATATCGCTTTAACGAATTGCCCGTTTTGATTTGAAAGGCATCCTCGATATCGGATAGATAAATAATACCGTCGCCAGGATCGGGTGTTTTGCCATTTTCTAAGATGATGTCGATGGCCGATCGCGCTTCTTCATTTTGGCACACCAGTTCTATTTTTATAATAGGACTGTCCGTCACGTGGAAGTCCAAAGACGGTCTCGCCCCTTTTGCCTTAAATGCTCCTGTGCCTTCCCCTTGTGAAAGCGTCATACTCTTAAAACCATTATCGGTCAAGGCTTCTATGATTTTCTGGATCCTGTTTGGTTTAACAAATGCTTTTATTTCTTTCATACGTTTAAATTTTTATAATTTGTCAATGCTCGTTTCACTTATTTATATTTCGGTTTTGAACCAAGCTTGTTTTTACTTTTTTAACTAATTAAGACCATTAACAAACTCGGTATCAAAACACTTTTTATATTTAATCATCGTGTTCCAATTCGCCTTTTATCCTTTCAGAGGAAAGTGTATAGGCCCCATTGGTAACGATTTTAACATTCTCGGCAATCTCAGGAGGCAGATTAATTTCCACAAAACCAAGGTCATTTATGCCAGTACTGACGGGAACCATTTTAAATCTCATTGTGCCTTCTTCTGTTTTTTCACCTTCATCGAGGATGAAAATATAAGACTGTTCACCTTCCTTTACGATGGCCTCCTCGGGTACTGCAAAGCTCATTTTCTCACCTTCAACTATCCGGCCTTCAACGTACATCCCTGGAAGTAAATTGCCAATTTTGTTTTCAATATCTGCATGAACATGTAAGGCCTTTGGGTCTGTTTCAAAAGTCTTGCCTAAAGAATGCACTTTGGCCTTGAGTATTTTATCGGGTTGAGAGGCAACAGTAAAATATATTTGCTGGCCTTCGTTTACCTTGCTGATATCCTTTTCATACACTTTAAAATCCACGTGGATTTTTGAATTATCACTTACCGAAAATATTTTAGTTTGTGGTGCCACGTAATCCCCTAGACTTACCATGACATCATCCACAAAACCATTTATAGGAGATATTATAGGTACAGCCGAAAAAATTTCACCATTTGCAATTTTATCGGTATTGAATCCCAATAATCGCAACTTTGATTTTAAAGCATTGACGCTGGATGTTGTAGAGCGGAATTTGGATTGTGCCATTTGAAATTCTTTTCCGGATGAAACACCTTTATCGTACAAGGTCTGTTTACGCTCAAAATCTTGTTTTAAAAACACCAATTCATCATTTTTTTCCTGAAACTCCTGCTGCATGCTTATTATATCCGGATGCTCTAAATAGGCCAAAACTTGACCTTTGTTTACCTTATCGCCTTCAATGACGTTGATGGCACTTACATTACCACCAACAAAGGGGCTAATATTTGCCCTGTCCTGTGGATACAAATCCAAAACACCTGTAACTTTAATGTTGTTGCCTAGGGTTCTTTGTTCTAGTGGTTTCATTTCCAAGCCAATAGTTTCTACCTGTTGGTTTGATATTTCAACAATGCCTTCTTCCTCATTGTGCCCTTCTTCCCCATGTCCATCTTCACTTCCTGCCTTTTCTGAAATATTCTCATTTTCGTTATGGCCCAATTCTCCCTTCGCCTTTTCATTACAGGAAGTGAGCACCAAAGTCAAGGCTAAAAATATTGTTACTGCTATTGCTTTATTTTTCATTTCTGTTTCTTTTTTAGATTATAAATTGCCCAATTGGTATTGTACCTCGATGGCCTGTTGGTTGTACTGGTTGATGAAATCCAAGTGGTTTATTTTTATGTTGATGGCACTGTTGAGGATGGTGATATAGCTAATGTAATCTATCTCACCTTCCTTGGATGCCAACTCGGCAGTGGTCAATTGCTCTTCGGCCAACGGCAGTGCCGCTTCTTCATAGTACCTCAGTGTTTTTAGTGTCTTGTCCTGTGCTTTGTACAGTTGTGATACGATGCTCTGGGCGACCGCCTTTTGCTCCAAATATTGATTTTCGGCAACCCTGGCATCCGCTTTTGCCGCCCTTACCCTGTTCTTTTGCGGAAGGAACCACAAAGGGATACTGATCCCTGCCTGATAGGCATTGAACCCCGTAAAATCATTGTACTTTAGATTGTCATAGCTAAGGCTGAACTTGGGCAGGAACTGAGCCCTTTCTACCTTAACGTTCGCCTTGCCCACTTCTGCGTTCTGCAGGTCAAACTGCAACAAAGGGTTGTTGCTGATATCGATACTATCGGCAACGGGCATGGCGCTTATGGCCCCGTATGGCATATCCATTGTCTCGATAGGGCCAGCCATACCCAGATATTGTTTGAGCGCACGTTTGGCAATCTCAATATCATCGTAGGCCTGTTGCCTCAACACCTGTATTTGCTGATACTCTGAAGAAGCGGAAATATAGGCCAGTTTGCCGGTCTCCCCACTGTCGTACCTTAATTTGGCCGCACTTTCAAAATTGGCATAGATGCTGTCCAGCCTTTGGGCAAGCTTCAGGCGTGCCTTGTTATAGGCGATCTGGTAATAGGCCTGCATCACATCGCGTACCAACTGTTGCTCACTAAGGTCATAAAATTTCTCGCCCAGCTTTATGCGTTCCTTATAAAACTTTGACTTAGAGAAACCCGAAAGCAAATCGATATTTCCCTGTTGTGCCCCAAAAGTGCGCAGTGTTCCCTGTTGCAGGCCTTGGTCTTCCTTGCCTGCATATAAAAAGGTCCTGCCCAAATCAAAACTGGTGCCCTTCATTGCCTGTTCGCGCTCTATGAAAGCCTTGCCTTGCTTTAGTGTGGGATAGTTTTCCCTGGCCATGGCAACCGCTTCGTCCAAAGTGAGCGTTTGGGTCAGCTCACTGTTTTGGGCAGCCATATTACCAGAAGAAAACAAGGCGCCAATTACCAAAAACACAGTAATTACCGTGGTGTTTACGTTAATGTAACTTTGATCGCCACCATTAACTTTGCGCTGTTTACGCGATTCCAACCAAGCGTATAGCACAGGCACCACCACCAAGGTCAAAAACGTAGCTGTTATTAATCCGCCTATGACCACGGTTGCCAAAGGGCGTTGTACTTCGGCACCACCCGAGGTGGACACCGCCATGGGGATAAAGCCCATAATGGCAGCTGTGGCTGTTAACAATATAGGTCGCATACGTTCATGGGTTGCTTCGTATATACGGTCTTTTATAGTTGTCATTCCTTTATCCTTTAATTCGTTAAACTTATTTATCAACACGAGCCCATTGAGTACAGCGACACCAAATAGCACGATAAAACCAACGCCCGCAGAGATACTGAACGGCATCCCACGTATCCAAAGCGCAAACACGCCACCAATGGCGGCCAATGGCACTGCCATATAGATCATTACCGATTGTGAAAATGAGCCCAATGCAAAATAGAGCAATATAAAAATTAAGAACAACGCTATTGGCACCACGATCATCAATCGATCCGTGGCACGTTGAAGGTTCTCAAACGATCCGCCATAGGTTATATAATAGCCCGGTGGCAGATCCAATTGGGCATCCAGTTTTTGCTGGATTTCCTCGACCATGGATTTTACATCGCGGCCCCTTACATTGACTCCTACATAGATCCTCCTGTAGGTATTGTCCCTTGAAATCTGCATCGGTCCCGGCTTATAGCTAATATTGGCCAATTCCTTTAGCGGAACCTGATCGCCGCTGGGCAGATCGATAAACAGATTTTTAAGGTTATCGATATCTTTTCGATAGGCTTCTGCCAAGCGGATGACCACATCAAAGCGTTTTTCGCCCTCAAAGATCACACTGGCCGATTCTCCTGCAAAGGCCGCACTTACATAGTCGTTCAATTTATCTATGGTGACACCGTATTGTGCCATTTTTGCCCGGTTGTAATTTACGGTCATCTGCGGAAGGCCACTGGTGGCTTCTGCCCGTACATCGCCAGCTCCTGGAACCGTCTGTATGATGGTTGCCATTTCCTGTGCCTTTTTGGCCAAGATATCCAGGTCCTCGCCATAGATCTTGATGGCTACATCTTCCCTGACACCTGTCAACAGTTCATTGAAACGGAGTTCTACGGGTTGCGTAAAAACAAAATTTACACCTGGGATAACGGAAATCTTTTCCTTGATCTTTTCGATGAGCTCGTCCTTGGTTTCGGCACTGGTCCATTTGCTCTTGTCCTTCTCCAAGATGATATAGCTGTCGGCAATGTCCATGGGCATGGGGTCTGTTGGTATTTCCGCCACCCCGATCCTGGATATCATCGTTTTCACTTCGGGAAACCCGTTGACCAGGTTTTGCAGTTTTTCCGATGCATTGATGGATTCCGTAAGGCTGCTGCCAGGTTTTATCAATGCCTGCATGGCAATATCGCCTTCATCCAGTTTTGGGATAAATTCGCCGCCCATGGTACTGAAGATATACCCGGCAATGACCAAAAGGGCTACGGCACCTATCACAATACCTGCTTTAAAACGAAGCGCAAAGGTCAATAAGGGCTTGTAGGCTTTATTCAGCACAGCCATGATTTTGTCACTGAACCTGTCTATTGTATTTTCAAATTTGGCAAACCAACCCTTTTGGTTTTTGGCGGGTTTTAAGAAGAGCGCCGAAACCATTGGCACATAGGTCAAGCAAAGAATGATGGCCCCCAAAACCGCAAAACCAAAGGTAAATGCCATGGGGCGGAACATTTTTCCTTCAATTCCTGTGAGGAATAATATTGGTGTGAATACGATTAGGATGATCAATTGGCCAAAAAATGCCGAGTTCATCATCGTACTCCCGGATTCGTAAGCCATTTCATCCATTTCTGCCTGCGTAAATGCTTCTTTGGATTTTTGTAACCGTTGATGGATATGGAGCACCATACCTTCCACGATAATCACGGCGCCATCTACGATGATCCCGAAGTCAATGGCCCCTAAACTCATGAGGTTTGCCCATACCCCGAACTGTTTCATCAGAATAAAGGCAAACAAAAGGGACAGTGGAATAACCGATGCGGTAATCAATCCGCCGCGCAAGCTTCCCAATAAAATGACCAGCACAAAAATGACGATCAAGGATCCTTCAATAAGGTTTTTTTCAACGGTACTGGTTGTTCTACCAATAAGCTCGCTCCTACTTAAAAAGGGTTCTATATAAACACCTTCGGGCAGCGATTTCTGAATTTCGTCGATACGTTTTTGCACATTGTCAATCACATTACTTGGGCTTTCCCCTTTGAGCATCAATATTTGCCCACCAACGGACTCGTGCCCATCCTGGGTAAAGGCCCCATAACGCACCTGATTTCCGTAGCCCACTTTTTCGGCGATATCCCGTATTAGGACAGGAGTTCCGTTTTGAGTGGCCACCACGGTATTTTCCAAGTCTTCAAGGCTGCGTGCCAAGCCTTCGCCACGGATAAAATTGGCTTGATGGTTTTTTTCGATATAGGCACCACCTGTGTTGGCATTGTTTACCTTTAAGGCTTGAAATACCTGGTTCATGGTAATGCCAAAACTTTTTAGTTTATTGGGGTTGATGGCCACTTCATATTGTTTGACGTAACCTCCAAAGGCATTGACCTCGACAACTCCGGGCACCAATGCCATTTGTCGTTTTACCAGCCAGTCCTGTATGGTACGGAGCTCCATAGCGTCATATTGTGCTTCGTACCCTTCCTTTACTTTTAGGGTGTATTGAAATATTTCGCCAAGGCCCGTGGTTATGGGTGCCATAAAGGGCGTGCCAAAGCCTTCGGGGATTTCTTCCTTGACCTCGGTCAATTTTTCCTGGACCAATTGCCTTGGCAAATACGTGCCTGCCTCGTCCTTAAAGACAATGGTGACCACTGACAATCCGAAACGGGACACGGAACGCAGTTCGATAACATCGGGCAAATTGGCCATTGCCAACTCCACCGGATAGGTTACAAACTGTTCAATATCCTCGGTTCCTAAATTTGGGGCAACGGTTATTACTTGTACTTGGTTGTTTGTGATATCGGGTACGGAACCCAAGTTTATAGTGGCCATGGACCAAATGCCTGTGCCCACAAGTGCTACTATAAATAAGCCAATAATAAATTTGTTATTAATGGAAAATGAAATGATTTTGTTAATCATAAAATAATAGTTATAATGAATTTATAAATAAAGAATAGTTACCGACATTTATTGATGGCAGCTTGAATTTATAAGATACCTGCCCTCGCAGGGATTCATTATACCCGAGGTGGTTGTAAAATGGAATTGTTGAAGTCTTTTTCCAAACCATTAAAGTAATGGAAAATATCTGTAGGGATTTCTGTGGAATTTATTGTGAACTCTACAATTTTAAAATGGGTCGCATGTATATGGCAGCAGCAGCATTGGCAAAAGGGCGGACATAAGTCTGAACCTTGATGTTGGTGGTCATCACTAAAAGCTTGCGAAATTTCAGTTTTAACATCATTATCAGGCACATCATAATCCGTACAAGGTGCTAAATTAAGCGCAAAAATATATATTGATAATATGAATGCTAAATATTTCATTATGGCAAAGATAAAAAAATTATGATGCAATGGTGTTGCAATCATTCAAGACCCATTCAATTCACATCAAATCCAATTGAACATTCCATTTTATAAAAATATCCTGCCCAAAATTTTGATTTTGATCTTCAATTTTGTTTTATACGTTTAAATTTATTTGTTTTTTATAGGTCATACTTCGACTGCGCAGACTGACATTTCGGAACAATTAGCTTAAATATGATATGAAAGTGGCAGTTTAATGATGAAAAACTTGAATTACACCCAACGGGTTAGAATTAATATAAATTAAGCGTCAATAACATCTAAAATATATTTAGGAGCTCTAATTGGCCTGTTTGTTTTCATATCTACAAATGCCAAAACAACAGTTGCAGTTGTGATAATTTGACCGTTTTCATCGGTAATTTCGTAGTCGAATTCTATCTTAGCAGAAGGTGTGTGTTTTAGTTGTGTTTTTACATTAATTACATCATCATAACGTGCTGGTTTTTTAAAGTTTAGCGACATAGAAATTACAGGAAGCATCAATCCACTGTCTTCCATTTTTTTATACGATACTCCCATTTTTCGCAACCACTCAATGCGTCCCATTTCTAGATATAGAGCATAATTGCCGTGATGAACAATGCCCATTTGATCGGTTTCACCATACCTCACTCTTATTTGAATTTCGTCGACTTTCATAGGAATATTTAAATTATTTTTTGTAGTTTCGGCTAGAGATTAAACATGCGAAAAAAATTCTGAAAATTCAATAGCAAATGATTTTTTTTTTAAGAATTTTGTTCACATATTTGTCGAATATAAGGGGGTTGAGGATTTACTTCTCAAATTACAGCTAACCAACAAACCATAAATTAAAATCAATGAATATAACTGCGGAATCAGTATGGAATAATTGTCTTGAATTTATAAAAGACAATATTCAACCGCAAGCTTATAAAACTTGGTTTGAACCCATTAAAGCTGTTAAACTTTCCGATAACGCCTTAAGCATTCAAGTTCCTAGTAAATTCTTTTACGAATGGCTTGAAGAACATTATGTAAAAATCCTTAAAGTATCCTTAACAAAAGAATTAGGTGAAAAAGCGAAGCTTGTTTACATTATTAAAATGGAAAACACCTACGGCAACAAACAACCTTTTACTGAACGGATTCCTAGTGCAAACAGATCATCTGTAAAAGCGCAAGACGTAGATATCCCTTTAAACAATAAAAACCCTGAGTTGCGCAATCCGTTTGTTATTCCTGGAATTAGAAACGTAAAAATTGAATCTCAACTCAACCCAAATTACAGTTTTGAGAATTTCCTTGAAGGCGACTCAAACCGATTAGCACGTAGTGCAGGACTCGCTGTTGCAGCTAAACCAGGTGGCACATCTTTTAACCCATTATTAATATTTGGCGGTGTTGGTTTGGGCAAAACCCATTTAGCGCATGCTATTGGTGTTGATATTAAAGACAAGTATCCTGAAAAAACAGTTTTATATATCTCTGCTGAAAAGTTTACCCAACAATATATTGATTCTGTAAAGAAAAACAATAGAAATGACTTTATACATTTCTATCAAATTATTGATATACTGATTATTGATGATGTTCAGTTTTTATCAGGCAAATCAGGTACTCAAGATGTCTTCTTCCATATATTTAATCACTTGCATCAAAATGGCAAACAGGTTATACTAACTAGTGATAAAGCGCCGGTTGATATGCAAGATATTGAACAGCGGTTGTTATCTCGATTTAAATGGGGCCTTTCGGCCGAATTACAAAATCCAGATTTTGAAACCAGGGTTTCTATCCTAAAAAACAAATTATATCGCGATGGTGTAGATATGCCAGATGACATTATAGAATTTGTTGCCAAGAACATCAAAACCAATGTACGAGAACTTGAGGGTGCCATTATATCTTTAATTGCTCAATCTTCTTTTAACAAAAAAGAAATAACCATCGATCTTGCCAGACAAATCGTTGAAAAGTTTGTAAAAAACACCAAGCGTGAAGTGTCTATCGACTATATTCAAAAAATAGTTTCAGATTATTTCCAAATGGATGTAGATACCTTACAGTCAAAAACAAGAAAACGCCATATTGTGCAAGCTAGACAATTGGCAATGTTTTTTGCTAAAAAATTAACAAAAGCCTCTTTAGCAAGTATTGGTTCCCAAATAGGAAAAAGAGATCACGCTACTGTGCTCCACGCTTGTAAAACGGTAGACAATTTATCCTCAACAGATAAGCAATTCAGAAAGTATGTTGAAGATATTGCTAAAAAACTATCCGTATAATTTTCATTCGTAATGACTAAGATTTTAATGGTTTGCTTAGGAAACATTTGCCGTTCTCCATTGGCAGAGGGTATTTTAAAGTCCAAATTACCAAATAACAACTATTTTATTGATTCTGCCGGAACTGCTAATTACCATATAGACGCTGCTCCAGATAAACGCTCCGTAGCGGTAGCTAAAAAACATGGAATTGATATTTCAAATTTAAAAGGAAGGCAATTTAGTGTGGCCGATTTTGATGATTTTGATGTTATTTATGTTATGGATGAGTCTAATTTCACAAATGTCAGTTCTCTAGCACGAAATGAGCAAGATAAAGCAAAGATTAAATTTATTTTGAACGAAATCCATCCCAAGCCAAACCATGATGTCCCAGACCCATATTACGGTGGTGAGCAAGGTTTTGAAAACGTCTATAAAATGTTGGATGAAGCTTGTACCATAATAGCCAATGGTCTAACTTAAATCTATTCCTACATAATTATTTAGTATTTTTATTATCTGAAATACTCTATATGAATTCTGAAAAAGGAAAGCTTTACCTGATACCTACAACATTAGGCGATACCGAACCACTTGAAGTATTACCAATATCTGTTAAAAAAATCATTGAACAGACTAATATCTATATTGTCGAAAATGAAAAATCAGCAAGACGGTTTATAAAGAAGGTCAGCTCAGGAAAATCGCAATCCTCATTACAGATTTTTATTTTAAATAAATTTACTGATGCCAGTATGTTGCCAGATTTTTTAGAGCCTTGTTTAAATGGCATTAACGTTGGCTTGCTATCGGAAGCTGGCTGCCCTGGCATTGCAGATCCTGGAGCCGATGTTGTTAAACTGGCTCACCAAGAAAACATAAAAGTCGTTCCGTTGGTTGGCCCTTCATCCATCCTTATGGCCATGATGAGCTCGGGCATGAATGGACAGAGTTTTACTTTTAATGGTTATTTACCAATTGATGCGAATGAAAGAAAGACTGAGATAAAACGCTTAGAGAAATTATCGTTTGAGCAAAATCAATCACAAATCTTTATAGAGACTCCCTATAGAAATAACAAAATGCTTGAAGATTTATGTAAAATATTAGCAGAAAACACTCTTGTTTGCGTCGCTTGCGATATTACTTTGTCATCCGAATTTATAAAAACGCAAACAGCCAATGAATGGAAAAAAAACAGTGTAGACCTCCATAAGAGACCTACAATATTTATTATCCATAAAAATTAATTGGGTTACCCATTTAATTCTCAAATAGTTGTATATGAGCATTTTATTTTGTAAATTATATTCAAATCCAAACAAGAGGAGAATATTAAAAAAGCTTGATAGACAGTCATTTAAAGACCGGTTTGCCTGTAAAGAATACTGTTGTGGATTTTTAACGGCTTTTGAACAAATCAGAATCTATGCGACTTAAATGGGCAACCCTATTATAAAATTCAACAACTCTTAGTTTTTTAACTATAGCCTCAAGACAAATATAATTAATTCTTTTATAGGCTTATTGTGAACAAATCCAATTAATCCTTGAATTTGAAATTTATAAGTAATGAAATAATAATTTGAATGGTCTTTAGATAATTCTATCTTAAGGTTTTTTATTCCGTAGCATTTATTTAAATACCAGTTACAATCATTGTTTTTCTAAAAATGTTTGTATTCTAGAGAGTAAATTTTACGGGCAAGACCCATTAACTTTTTCTGATCATTAATAGTTATATCAATGAGCTGAATATTCTCTGAAATTTGAATTATTAAAATTAAGCTAATTCCATAGCAATTTCAATCATGCCCTTAAAAGTCCGTTCTCTTTCTTCGCTTGTACATCGCTCACCAGTAACTAAAGAATCGGAAATAGTTAAAACAGAGAGAGCATTTACATTATGTTTAGCAGCAACTGTATAAAGTCCTGCAGATTCCATTTCAACACAGAGCACTCCAAATTTTGACCATTTTTTATAGGATTCAAAGTCATCTGCATAAAATTCATCCGACGTAAAAATATTGCCGGCCTTGATTTCAATATGTTTTGATTTTGCCGCTTCTATGGCTTTTTGAAACAACTTAAAACTTGCTGTTGGCGCAAAATCTGCACCCCCAAAACGGAGTTCATTAATGCCTGAGTTGGAAGAAGCTGCCATTGCTAAAACGATATCTCTAATTTTTATATGAGCTTGATAAGACCCAGCACTGCCAACACGAATTAAATTTTTAACCCCATATTCTGTGATGAGTTCATGCGCATAAATAGAAATACTGGGAACGCCCATGCCAGTTCCCATTACCGAAATGCGTTTTCCATTATAGCTACCAGTAAAACCGAGCATACCCCTTATTTTATTAAAACAAATGGGGTTCTCAAAAAAGGTTTCTGCGATCCATTTGGCTCTTAAAGGATCGCCCGGGAGCAAAATAGTTTCTGCAATATCCCCTTTTTTTGCTTCAATATGTACACTCATAGGTCTAGATTATTTCCATAAAGATAAAAATTAATAAGTAGAAGTTGCTAATTCATGATTAACAATTGCCATCCTATTTAACGGTCCAAATATATAATCCCCATCCTCAATTAATTTTAATGTAGTTAAGATTTAATTATAGAAAGCAATTAACTTTTTTATACATTTATGGTATGATTGAATTAATAATAAAGAAAAGAAATGGGTTTGAGTTATCCAAAGACGAATACGCTACAATTGTGGATGGATTTGTCTCTGGGAATATTCCCGATTACCAAGTTTCGGCTTTTTTAATGGCGGTATTTTTTAAAGGGATGACCATTAATGAAACTGTGAATCTCACAGATATTATGATGCGATCTGGAGAACTTATTGATCTTACAGAAATCAGAGGAATTAAAGTCGATAAGCATAGCACTGGCGGTGTTGGAGATAAAACCACGTTGGTTTTAGCGCCTTTAGTTGCCGCGGCAGGTGTTCCAGTGGCTAAAATGTCTGGTCGCGGTTTAGGGCATACGGGTGGCACATTGGACAAGATGGAATCTATAAAAGGCTTGTCCGTAGATATGTCAAAACAGCAATTTATAGATAATATCAAGAAGCATAATATAGTTGTATGTGGTCAGAACGCGAATTTGGTTCCTGCCGATAAAAAACTTTATGCCCTTCGAGATGTAACCGGGACGGTCGATAATATTTCTTTAATAGCATCGAGTATCATGAGCAAGAAGCTGGCCTGTGGAGCCGATGCTATTGTGATTGATATTAAAGTTGGTTACGGAGCTATGATGAAAACCGCTGAAGACGCAGAAACATTAGCTAAAATAATGATTGAGATTGGTTCTAAAATGAATAAGAAAGTCGTAGCTGTCTTTACTTCAATGAGCGAACCCCTCGGATTTACAATAGGAAATGCATTAGAAATAAAAGAAGTAATTGATACTTTAAAAGGACATGGACCAGAGGATTTAACCGAATTGTGTTTGCAACTGGGAAGCCATATGCTGGTTCTTGGTGAGGTTGCTAAAACGCGAACTGAAGCTATTGCAATACTAAAAAAATTAATCCATTCTGGTGCAGCGTTCAATAAATTTAAAGAACTGGTAAAGGCACAAGGAGGCGATGTAAGCGTTATAGACCAGCCCGGTTTATTGCCAAGTTCGCAATTTTCAGAATCTTATAAAAGTAATGATGAAGGCTATATTAACGAATTGAATGCGCTGGATATTGGCTTGGCTTCGGTTAAACTGGGAGCAGGAAGAGAAACAAAAGATAGTGAGATAGATTTTGGTGCTGGAATTATTTTGAAAAAGAAAATTGGGGATTATGTTACTAAAGATGATATATTGGCCGTGTTATATACCAATAATCCTTCTAACTTTCCAAAAGCTAAAAAACTAATGGATTTGGTTTATAAATTTTCAAAGGAAAAACCTCAAAAAAAGGCGTTAATTCTTAAAACAATAATGTAGATACCTTTACTTTTGTTATTTTAAAACCAAAATAAAGGAATATAAATACCAAGTATGACAAACACAAAAACGAACGTGTACAAAATGAAGTCAAATAATGAACCTGAGTTGCACCACCAACGAAACGAAGGAATTCCTTTTGATGCCAATCTTTTTAAGGATATAAACATAAATAGAAGCGCCGTTGAGCGAAGAGCATCTACATTAAGCGGACGTCGATCTGTAAAAAAAGAGTGGCAGGCCGCTTGGTTACTAAAAGCATTGAGTTGTATTGATTTAACAACGCTCGCTGGTGACGATACTCAAGGTAATGTTTTAAGACTTTGTGCCAAAGCAAAGTCACCAGTAAGAAGTGATATTTTGGATACTTTAGGAATGAAAGACGCCAACATGCATGTCGCTGCTGTTTGTGTGTATCATAATCTTATTGCAGATGCCGTAAAAGGCCTAGGAAATAGTGGCATTCCGATTGCAGCAGTTTCCACAGGGTTTCCTGCTGGAAATATTCCGTTAAGTGAAAAGATTAAGCAAATTGAATTATCGGTTGCTGCTGGAGCGAAGGAAATTGATATTGTATTAAGCAGAAACCTTATTATACAATCCGATTGGAAAAGTTTGTATGACGAAGTTGTGGCGTGTAGAAAAGCTTGTGGAGAGGCGCATATGAAAACCATATTGGCTACAGGAGAAATTTCAACCTATACCAAAGTGTCCAAAGCAAGCTGGGTTTGTATGATGGCAGGTGCCGATTTTATCAAAACAAGCACCGGCAAAGAACCTGTCAATGCTACGTTACCTGTAAGTCTTGTAATGATTAGAGCCATTAGAGAGTACCACGAATTAACAGGTTTCAAAGTCGGATTTAAACCCGCAGGTGGTATTAGCAATGCGAAACTAGCAATTAACTGGCTTATTTTAATGAAGGAAGAACTAGGAAACGAGTGGCTTCAACCCAATCTTTTTAGATTTGGTGCCAGTAGTTTATTAGGCGACATAGAACGGCAGCTGGAACATTTTGTTACAGGACGATATTCAGCATCATTTAGACACCCAATGGCTTAAAAATAGAAATATGAAAGTTAAAGATATATACGAAACCATGGAATATGGACCAGCTCCTGAGAGCGCAGATGAAGCCATTCAGTTTTTAGAATCCCATCATAAAAAATTCAAATTATTCATTAACGGAAAATGGGTGGAGCCTTCTTCTGGGGAGTATTTTGAAAGTGTTAATCCTTCAACCAAAGAAGTTTTGGCAAACATTTCAGAAGCTAATGATACTGATGTAAATAAAGCTGTTGCCGCAGCTAAGAAAGCATTGCCGGAATGGGTTAAAATCGGGGCTCACAAAAGAGCGCGATATTTATATGCATTGGCACGGCAAATTCAAAAGCATTCACGTCTTTTTGCTGTATTGGAATCATTGGATAATGGGAAACCAATCAGGGAGACCAGAGACATCGATATTCCAATAGTGGTAAGACATTTTTATCACCATGCCGGTTGGGCACAACTAAAAGATACAGAACTGAAAGATTATAAGGAAGTGGGTGTTATTGGTCAAATAATCCCTTGGAATTTTCCCTTAATGATGTTGTCATGGAAAATAGCTCCAGCGATTGCCATGGGGAATACTATTGTGTTAAAACCTGCTGAATTCACCTCATTAACGGCACTGTTATTTGCCGAAATTTGCGAACAAATTGGCTTGCCAAATGGCGTTGTAAATATTATTACGGGACATGGAAAAGTAGGCGCAGCACTGGTAGATCATAAAGAGGTGAATAAAATTGCATTTACAGGGTCTACTGAAGTTGGGAAAATTATAAGAAGAGCAACTGCGGGAACAGGGAAAAAACTCTCTTTGGAATTGGGAGGAAAGTCACCTTTTATTGTCTTTGAAGATGCCGATTTGGATAGTGTGGTTGAAGGTATTGTGGATGCGATATGGTTTAACCAAGGGCAAGTGTGTTGTGCTGGCTCACGATTATTGGTTCAAGAAAGCATTTCTGGAAAACTTTATAAAAAAATAAGAGCCAGAATGGAAAACTTGAGAATTGGCAATGCATTGGATAAAAGCATCGATATTGGAGCCATTGTAGCTCCAGTGCAATTAAAAGTGATTGAAGATTTAGTGCAACTTGGTATAAAAGAAGGCAGTACACTTTGGCAACCCTCTTGGAAATGTCCAACAGAAGGCTATTTCTATCCACCAACCATGTTTACAGATGTTTCACCTTCATCAATCATTGCTCAAGAGGAAATATTTGGTCCCGTGTTAGTTGCTATGAGTTTTAGAACGCATCAAGAAGCAGTAAAACTGGCTAATAACACAAGATACGGATTGGCTTGCAGTATTTGGACCGAAAATATAAATCTTGCCTTGGATATTGCACCACAAATTAAGGCAGGTACCGCTTGGATAAATTGCACCAATGTATTTGATGCCGCAGCCGGTTTTGGTGGATATAGAGAGTCCGGATTTGGAAGGGAAGGTGGAAAAGAAGGGCTGATGGAATATTTAAAACCTAGAATTGATGATAATTTTTCGGATGCTCCAATCGTTATTCCAACCGAAAAAGTAGCATCTTTAAAATCAAATAACATTCAATTGCCCGAGATTGATAGAACCTCAAAAATGTATATTAGTGGTAAGCAGTCAAGACCCGATGGGGGTTACAGTATGGTGATCAACAATAGCAAAGGGGACTATATAGGAGAGGTTTCAAAAGGAAACAGAAAAGATATCAGAAATGCCGTTGAAGCTGCCCATGCCAACAAAAATTGGGAAACTAATACGGGTCATGCCAAAGCTCAAGTATTATATTATATAGCTGAAAATTTGGCTATCCGTAAAGATGAATTTGCTAATAGAATCGTTCAAATGACCAATCAAAGTCACGCAGATGCTTTGCAGGAAGTAGAGTTGTCCATCGAACGGATTTATACCTACGCCGCCTTGGCCGACAAGTATGATGGACAGGTACACCATACCGTTCATAAAAATGTCACTTTGGCCATGCCAGAAGCCATAGGAGTTATGGGCATTATTTGTCCAGATGAGTGTCCTTTATTGGGTTTTATATCAACGGTGATACCAGCAATCGCCATGGGAAACAATGTTATTGTTGTGCCATCAGAAAAATTACCTTTTTCTGCAACCGATTTTTATCAGATTTTAGAAACGTCCGATGTACCTGCAGGCACAGTTAATATTGTTACGGGCAATAAAGATGAATTAGCTCAAGTTTTAGCCAAACATGATGATGTGGATGCCGTTTGGTATTTTGGTGGTTTAAAAGGATGCAAGGATATTGAGTTTTTGTCTGCCGATAATATGAAACGCACCTGGGTGAACTATAGTAAGTATAGAAATTGGTTGGATAAAGAACAAGGTGAAGGCCACATTTTCCTTAAACACGCCACTCAAATTAAGAATATATGGATTCCTTATGGTGCTTAATAAATAATTATCAGCGTAATTGAATGTCCGTAATTTGCCATAAGTCTGAAAATATAATAATTTTGTCATTCCGACAAAGGAGGAATCTCATTGATTTTCAATAGATTCTTCATTTCGTTTCACTCCATTCTGAATGGCAAAAATGGTATTATGAATGAATACGGACATTCAAATCAGTGTATCAATCAATTGTAATAGTAATTAGAAAAAAAGATTATGGGTAGTTTGCATTTAGAGGCCAAAGTAGGAGATATTGCAGAAACAGTGTTATTACCAGGAGATCCATTAAGGGCAAAGCATGTTGCCGAAACCTTTCTTGATAATGCGGTTTGTTATAATAATGTGAGAGGAATGTTGGGTTTTACGGGATACCATAAAGGGCATCGTGTATCCATTCAAGGCAGCGGAATGGGAATGGGAAGTATCTCCATTTATGCAAATGAATTAATAAGAACATACAAAGTAAAAAACTTGATACGAGTAGGTACATGTGGAACCATTCAGAAAAACCTAAAATTAGGCCAAGTATTGCTAGCCATGAGTGCTTCTGGAGATTCTGATGCCAATTCCCTGTATTTTGATGGGATGCATTATGCTGCAACTGCCGATTTCGATTTATTAATGAAAGCGTATAAAGTGGCGAACGAGCTGAATATAAAAACATATCAAGGTTCGGTTTTTAGTACAAACACTTTTTATGATGAGACTCCTAATCGTTGGGATAAATGGATAAAACATGGTATTCTTGGAGTGGACATGGAAACCCAAATTCTTTTTACTTTAGCGAAAAGATTTGATGTTAAAGCACTTTCAGTACTCACTGTGAGCGATAATATTATTACCAAGGAATCAAGTAGTTCCTTGGAACGAGAAACATCATTTAATGATATGATGCGGATTGCCCTAGAACTTGCATAAGCCCTTTAATTTAATTTAAGTTTTTTTTTAATGTTGTAGGTTTTATGGGTGTCTTCTAAAATAAATTGCGAAGTTATCATGAATATACACTAGAAAGTATTTTATTTCTTGAATTTTTTATTTCAGAGGTGATACTAATTCTATCAACTCCCTTTTCTAAATACTTAAATGCCGTTTCAATATCTTTAATATTACCAGAAGCCACTATTTTTATCTTATCTCTTACCGTTTTTTTGATAATTTTTACTGCAGTTAAGGTGGCCCCCCTATTTCCTAAGCCAGTAGAAGTTTTTATAAAATCGACCTTGGCATCGATACAAATTTCACAAGCTTTAATGATTTCATTTTTGGATAATTCATTAATTTCGATAATGGCCTTTAACGGTTTTTTTCCAACTGCTAATTTTACATCAAAAATATCTTTTAAAAGAGACATGTAATTTCGGCTTTTTAGAAGACCTATATTAATCACCATTTCAATTTCATCCGCACCATCTTCAATCGCTTTTTTAGCTTCAAACACTTTGGCCTGTGTGGACATTGCGCCCAAAGGAAAGCCAACAACAGAACAAATTTTAACCGATGTACTGCTTAACAATTGTTTTGCTAATGGTACATAGCAGCCATTAACACAAACAGAATGGTAATTGTTATTAAGAGCTTCATGACATAAATTAATAACGTCACGCTCGGTTGTTGAAGCATTTAAAAGAGTGAAATCCAGGAATGCATTAATATCCATAAGTAGGTTTTTTTTGGAGTTGTTAAAACTTAAAATTTAAATGAGGGGGCGTAATTTAAACTCTTGAGGGAAATAATAGAATTTAAGTGTTATCCAAATTTAAATATTTATTTAATATATAATAAATAAAAGTGCTTTTTTATTGTATAA
>TARA_R110001592_G_scaffold111525_17_pt1 | contig 33930 bp, 26 predicted proteins | sample TARA_R110001592 | Tara Oceans TARA_R110001592 (sample SAMEA4398387) | marine metagenome | biome: Polar Biome; feature: [SRF] surface water layer (ENVO:00010504); material: water (ENVO:00002006), including particulate matter (ENVO:01000060) such as... | depth 5 m | reverse complement strand
TGAGTATGAATGTCGCTTGTTTCTGGGCAGAAGGGGCGAACAGGGTAGCAGATAGCTTTGTTAACCTTATTACAACCCCACAAGGCGGGACTCATGTGGCTGGCTTAAAAGCAGGCACATTTGATGCGTTCAAAGAATTTATCGAAATCCACGAGCTTGCGCCTAAAAGTCTAAAGCTAACAGCTGACGATGTTTTCAAAGATTTAAACTTCATACTTTCATTTAAAATGAGCGAGCCGGTTTTTGCTGGGCAAACAAAGGAGCGGCTATCAAGCAGAACAGCATCAAGATCTGTTCAAGTCATGGTGAAAGACGCAATGATTGTTTTCCTGAATCAACACTATGAATCGGCACAGCTAGTTGCTCAGCGGATTTTAAGTAACGCCAACTCACGTATCCGTAGCGGCAAAAAAATAGAGCGTAAAAAAGTTGGTAAGTTAATGGCCATACCAGGCAAGTTAACAGACTGCAAAACAAACTTAAGAGACCAAGCTGAGATATTTCTGGTTGAAGGTGATTCAGCGGGTGGCTCAGCGAAGCAGGCGCGTGATAAAGAGTTTCAGGCTGTAATGCCCTTGCGAGGAAAGATACTTAATACGTGGGAGGTAGATCCTAGTGCCGTTTTAGGCTCTAAAGAAATTTCAGATATTAGCACTGCTATTGGCGTAAGCCCTAACTCAGAAGACCTGTCCGAGCTAAGGTACGGGAAAATATGTGTGCTGTGTGATGCTGACTCAGATGGTTACCATATTGCCACGCTTCTAGTATGTCTTTTTGTTAAGCACTTTCGACCGCTTGTGGAAAAAGGGCATGTTTATATAGCAGTTCCTCCTCTATACAGAATTGATATAGGTAAAGATGCCTTTTATGCATTAGATGAATCCGAGAAAGAGGAGATCATCAGAAAACACGGTAATGGCCGAAAGACTGTTTCTGTTCAACGATTTAAAGGGCTGGGTGAGATGAATCCATCTCAACTTAGGGAAACCACGATGAACGAGGCAAACAGACGTTTAATATGCTTGACCCTCCCTGATGATGGGCAAAAATCGTTTGAATTTTTGGATATGTTATTAGCAACCAAAAGAGCGAAAGATAGGCTCTCATGGATTGAAGGTAGTGCAAATATGGCTGAGGAAGCGTAATGGGAAACTCAAAAGATTTAATGGAATTAATGTCTGTCGATGAGTTCACAGGTCAGGCATATTTAAATTACTCTATGTATGTAATAGGGCAGCGTGCACTGCCACATGTAACGGACGGACTAAAGCCTGTTCATAGAAGAATACTTTACGCTATGGATCAGCTTAGACTGGATCATTCGGCTAAATACAAGAAGTCAGCGCGTACTGTTGGTGATGTTTTGGGTAAATACCATCCCCATGGTGATTCAGCGTGTTACGAGACAATGGTGCTGATGGCTCAACCATTTAGCTCAAGATATCCATTGATTGATGGGCAGGGTAACTGGGGTTCTCAGGATGACCCTAAATCCTTTGCCGCAATGCGTTACACAGAGTCAAAAATGCAAAAGTACTCTCAGTTGCTTTTAGAGAATATTAAACTTGATACCGTTGACTGGGAGCCTAATTTTGATGGCACATTAAAAGAGCCTAAAACGCTTCCATCGCAAGTGCCTAACATACTCCTGAATAATACCACCGGTATCGCGGTTGGTATGGCTACTGATATCCCATCTCACAACCTAAAAGAGATTGTAGATGCTTGTATAGCTCGCCTTAAATCCCCTAACGGGCGACTTGAAACTATAATGAATTATATACAGGGACCCGATCTGGCTACTGGGGGTGTTATTACATCTAGCCGCGCCGAAATAATGGCTATGTACGCTAAAGGGCACGGCGGTTTTATGCTGCGAGGTAGCTACGAAGTAGAAGACGGGAATATCATTATTACTTCTATACCGTATCAGAAACCGTTATCTAAAATCATCGAGCAAATACACGCTGTAGCTGAAGATAAAAAGTTACTTGCTGATATTATTGATGATGGTGATGAAAACGATCCAGTCCGACTGGTGCTTGTGCCTAAAAACAAGAAGGATAATCCTGAAATATTGATGGAATATTTGTTTAGCAAGACTGAACTTGAAAGCAAGATGAAATTCAATATGTATATGATTGGTTTGGATGGCAAGCCACAACGAAAAAACTTACTTCAAATTATTGATGAATGGTTAGTATATCGCCGTGAAACGCTTGTTAGAAAGACCAAGTTCGAGCTTAAACAAATAGAAGATAGACTGCACATTGCTGAGGGTCTATTAATAGCATACTTAAATGTGGATGAAGTGATTCGCATTGTAAGAGAGTCAGATGAACCGAAAAAGGGGCTTATAGAAGCGTTTGACTTAAGTGATCTACAAGCTACAGCTATTCTTGAAATGAAGTTGCGTCAACTTGCTAAACTACAAGAGATTGCTATTAAATCGGAAATCGAGGATTTACGAGCCAAGCAAGGTGAACTGCAAAGCCTTCTTGAAAATGAAAATAAGATGACAGATCTTATTATCAGCAACCTTAGAGACGTGAAAAGCAACTTTTCTGATGAGAGACGCACAACTTTTGGTGAAGCGGCGCAGATAGATATAGAAGAGATGGATAAGCCCCCAGCTACACCCGTTACGATGGTTTTAAGTCAAAAAGGTTGGGCAAAGTGCGTTAAAGGTCATGAGGTTGATGGCCAGTCTACGAAGTTTAAAGATGGCGATAAATTTCTATTGCAGATGCCAACAATGTCTGACGATGAAACCGTATTAATATCAAAGAACGGTCGGTTATTTTCTCTCCAAAATGAGCTGCTTCCGAATGGGAATACAGCGGGTGACCCCATAATAAAACATGCTCAGTTTGGTGCGGGTGACAACATGGCTTATGTTTTGCCATTTGATAAAACGTCGAAATGGGTTTTTGCTAGCAACAAGGGTTATGGCTTTATAGCAGATGGTGGACTGTTGACCACTCGAAATAAAAAAGGAAAGGATTTAATTAATCTTGATGGAGGTGGATTGCTGCCTCCAATCGACATTACAGATTTTGATTACTTAGCCGTGCTGACTAAGCTTGGTAAGTTGCTAGTGTTTCAATCAGACGAAGTGAAAGAGCTAAGGAAAGGTAAAGGCGTTAAGCTAGTAGGACTTGGAAATGATGACGCCGTTGTAGGTATTACAGCCGTTAATGAGGGTGAGTCGATATTCATTCATATGAGAGGCCGTAAGCCACACAAGATGAAGTCAGACGAGTGGTTTGATGGGTATATATTACCAAGGTCAAGAAAAGGTCGCTACGTCGCTGTCAGGAAGGCTGATTTAATTGGCTTAAGTGCTGAGTAGTATGTTTTTAAATAATAAGGCTGTCTGATTAGGCAGCCTTTTTTTTATCTTGTCACCCCAATAATAAACTGGGGGTGTGGGTGAAGGGATTGCTTCGGTATCACTGAGCGAAACCATATTTATCTTACGTCACGCCTATAAAGTTATTATGATAAATATATTAACACTTATTCATTATGATAAATCACAGTTCGTAAGAGAAGAATACGAATTCAACGCGGTTATTACCGTTAAAGAAGTCTTTGGTGGGAGTATACTTTGTTCGATACCCGCCCTTATTAACAAATTCAAACTTACCATCAATATTGTCTATTTTTTGGGAAATGGCAGAGATCAACATTTGGGTATTTAATGAATCGAGTATATCGTTTGAAGTAGGCGATATATGAGCGTTAACCATTACAGCAGAGCCACTGACATCTTTAGAGATCGTACTTATGGCTTTTAAAATATCCTCTCCTAAATACGACACCTCGAAGTCACCTGAGTCCATATAGGGTGTGGCTTTGATCAGGTTGTTATAACTTACTGTAATTACGTTTATATTGCCCTCTCTTTTATGGGAGATGGCCATCTTGCTCATATCCACGTTGATTCGTTGCTCAACATAGTCGGCAGAAAAAGACGCAATTGAGAATTGTTCATAACCGACCATGTGATTGCCAACCACAGAGGACTTGTGTTCCACTGCAACCGACTCTTGTTTAGTCGCGCATCCCTGAGCAAAAATTATCGCTGCTAAGATGGTAGACAAAGCTGCTTTTTTCATAATAAAATCCTTTTAACAAAAAACCTGCCATTAATATAGCACGAAAGACATAATCCCCCTCGGGTGAGCTGTTTTGTGGTTTCGGTTGATGTAGGTGATATAATTTCATTTTTATAAGGAGATTTAGTATGAAGAAAGGGACGTTCTTGTGGCTTTGCGGTGAGTACATGGTGCTCGTGCAAGTTGAGCTTGATGCAGACTTATGTGGCTTAGCTAATAATTATCATCTTGAATTAGATAGAGAGAACCTTCTCCTTCGTGTCAATGGTGATGCTTTGCTTTTGGATGATGAAAATGTCGAACTATACCGCGTAAAAAAAGGCGTCACGTTAGCGGAAGTTAAAAGTCATGAAGATTATAACCCCCTCGCTTTGCCGATTGATCGCTTTTCAGGTGTTCCATCTCTACTTTCTGGGCGTTTCTCGCTTTTGTCGGCGGCGGTGAAGTAATGAAAAGGAACCGGTCGTTGATGAAGTGGACTGGCTCCAAGCAGCTAATGTTAAAGAAGTTGCTTCGTCATTTACCTAAGTCCGGTGATGTGCTTGTTGAGCCATTTGCAGGTTCTTGCAGTGTTGCTTTGAACACCAATTACGATAAGTACCTGTTAAATGACGCAAATCAGGACATTATTACACTGTATATTTTAGCGAGGGATAAGCCTGAATGGCTTATCTCTCAGCTAAAAGTTTTATTCAACCAAGAGAACAACACTCGCGCAAGGTATATTCAAATCAGGCGGATATACAACGAATGTAGATGTAATAAAACACGCGCTATATTATTGTGTTTTCTATCAAGGCATTGTTACAACGGCCTGGTGAGGTACAATCAAAGCGGTGTATTCAATGTTAACTTTGCTGGCTATAAGAAACCTTATTTGCCGGAGGATGAAATACGTTTCTTTTCAAGAAAGATGAAGAATGCAGAGTTTTTCTGCATGGATTTCCAATCCTTTATTGAGTTGGCGTCCGGTCGAGAGGGAAGTAAGGCGCTGTATTGTGATCCCCCGTATCTACCAACCAGTAAGGGCACAGCGTCCTTTACGCAGTACACAGCAGCAGGGTTTCCTGTGGCTCGTCACCTTGATATCAATAATGCAATTATCTCCACGAGGGATGTGTTTGATAGTGCGTTTGTATCAAACCATGCTGCGCCGTTATTAGATGTTTCATATCCAGACTATAAGAAGAAATCCATTTTTAGGGTATCTCGAACCATTTCATGCAAATCGTCCACTCGCGTGCCGACTAGCGAAGTATTGCTATATTATTGAGACAATCTAGAAGACTCGATAAAGTTAAATTGGATTGGATTGAATTAATTTATGGGGTGGCACGGTTTTGAGGACTCAGTGCTATCTTATTTTTTTTTGGCCGATATGAAAATGGTCAGTGAGGCCTGACCATTAGTTACTCCAACTAATAAGCGCCCTTTAGAGGGTTATTGTTGGTTTGTTTTTGAGTATTCAGTGTCCTTATCTCTGGTTTCATCTTTGGTTTTTTTTAAGCTCGCTAAAAACATCCCAAATCCTCCAAACATACATGTCAGCATCAATGCCATGTCAAAGGCGTTAACGGTGCTCATTGTTAATCTCATTTTCATAACGACACCCAAGATAAGCGCCACGACCGAGATCCCAGACACTAACCAGCCCCATGGCTTTTTACTGTCATAGAATATCCAAATCACCCCGAGTATGAATGGAATAAAGATGCTTCCCGTCGTTACGCTTAATGGGTAATTTCCGGCTGAGAACGAGTATAGGGACGTTCTTACGCCGAGGCTTCGAAATCCACTGAGTTGGATGTGACTAAGTAGCAGGTAGGCTCCTATGGCCAGCAAAGCAATGCCAAGTACATACTTTAAAGATCGGTTTAACTCCTGATCATTGCTCACCTCTATTTACTGCTTAAATGAGGGCGCGCAGCGGGTCTTTTAAAGCTTAGCATAAAGCCGCCTGAAGGGGTTTTATAGGATAGTACTGGAGTTTTGTTTTGTGTGGATGTCTTCATGACAATTATTCCTTCCTTGGTTTTCACTAATGCTAACACGATAAGTTTTATTGTCATCAACTAAAAAAAATATTCCCCAAAATCCCTGTGGATAACCTTAAAAACAACAGGGGGTTTAAGGGTTTTTAGTAGGGGGTTCAGAGACTTTTAGCTCAAAAAGCAATCAGATGTCATTACTTACCTCTAAACCCCCTATTAGATATGATTTACAACCGTACAAAAAACAAACATAACACTTGTGGATATGTGGATAACTGTGTGCATAAGCTGTTAATTAATTATTAGTGGTAGGGGGTTTAGGGGTATTTTATAGGGGGTTTAGAGAATAGTTACAGGGGGTTTAGAGCATTTTAGTTACCGTAAGTGTTTGAATGTACAAGGTAAAATTTTCTCTCCTTACTATCCTCTATATACTTAATAGTAATAGATCCATAAATCCCTATCCTTTTATATCCTATTATTCTTTTGATGGAGCAAGCAAAAAAAATATCAATCAGTGGTTGATAAGTTAAAGATTTGTGGCAAGATACCGATACCTGCATGGAGCAGTAGAAAGTGAATATTTAAATTAAACTCATGATGAGTAGAGGTCACACACATTGTCATCTAACAAAACACTTGCGTTGAAGCAAAAGCAGCTTGCCCTGTTTTCAATAGAATCATGCATAGGTAATACCCTGCTTGACTATGATCAACTGCCAAGATTCCTGCATGGGAGAAACAATAAAGTTTTAACTGCTGCGCAGCACGCTGAATTACCCTATCGTCAGGTAGCGCTCAGTGATGGTGAAGTGTTCCAAATTAAACCTGCTGAAATTGAAGAGCCTACTGCTGAAGGTGAGGCTATCAACAGGAAGTACATCTACCCTGGCACTCGCGAGTCTATTGTTGAAGAAGCTATTATCGACTTTGCCAAAAAAGGTGAATTTTCATGGGATGTAGGCTCCGCAGGTTACGTCTACGATGGGTCAGGCGCATTGAAGGTTTTATTCACGATGTATTCGTTACGTAAACACCTAACAGAGCGCGGAAAAGAATATAAATTTACTGAGTTGAGAGAGGCGCTATCTGTTCTTCTAGGCGCAAGATATAAGCGTTTCTTTGTTGGTGAAATTAAAGTTGGTAACTCAATTTTTCGTTCAGCAAGAAAGGAATTTCATTACCTCTCAGCAATAGGCACTTTGAGCACTGGAGACCAAATGGACTCTCCTGTGAAAGCTGCTGATGTTATCGAAGTAACCTTGTCAAACGAAGCAACCCAGAAAATTATTGCAGGTGATTACAGAACTTATGATTCTCGCCTAAGTCTTAGTATGGATAGTCCTGTAGCGAGATATATTTACAAGAAGCTTAGCCAGAAATGGTTAAACGTAAACACCAAGGGCGAAGCAGGAATGCATTACGAGATACGTCAAAATGAAACTATTTCGGATGCAGGTTACCCCCTTTCAAGTCAGGCTACCAAAAGAAACTCTACGATGCTTTCAGCTATTGATGAATTAACTCGCAAGGGCGTAATAGAGCCTCTGAAGAGCGTTCATGTAGTGGAACAGAAAAGAGGTCGGAAAATTGTGGAAGTGAAGATGCTTGTGTTCCCAACGCAGGACTTTGTTGACCAGCAAATATCGGCCAGCATCCGTAAAAAGAAAAATTCAATTGCGATGAAAAAAATGTAAGAAAACAGGGATGTATTATGATCAAGGATGATTTAATTAAAATTGCAAAAAGAGATTTCGAATGGCTTATTACCACACTTGGCTCAGCCTCACTTTTTTTGGGTGCATTGTTTTATGAACATGTGTTCGGGATGGCACCTTGCTACTTGTGTGTTCAACAACGAGCGTTGATTTTAGGTATATTTCTATCATCAGTTGTCGGGTATATGTTTCACCTGATAAAATGCAAACATCAATCAACAATTAATGCACTACCAGTGATTTTCTTTGCCGGTTTATCACTTGTCTTTGCCAGTTATGCCTATGATATTGCAGTTGAACATCTAGCAAGTTCTGGTGGTGGTGAATTCTCTTTTTTGTTTTCCACATGTGATGGAGGAGAGCCTTTTCCAAGCTATCTTCCATTAGATAAATGGTTACCATTTTTCTTTAGTGTTAAAGCATCATGTGATGATGGTATTGCAAAAGCGTTTTCGCTTGAAATGCCTGTTTATGTTCAGTTTTTCAGCATGTTAGTAACAGTACTGTCCTGTGTTAAGATTACGTTTTCATTGGACAGAAGAAATTAATTTAAATGGAGTTTATATGAAAAGTTTTATGAAAATCGCTATCATTGGCCTCGGTGTGTTATCAGCATCAGTCGCCACAGCTCAAAGTGCCCCTAAAATTTATCAGGAGGATATTAATTACACAGTAGTGTCGGAAACGGCTACGCCAACTCCTGAAGTGAGAGAGTATTTTTCATTTTACTGTGGTCACTGCTATTCATTCGAAAAATTTATCAAAATGATAAAGCCGAAACTTAACGAAGGTGTTTTTGAAAGAAACCACGTAAGCTTCTTAGGTGGGATCCCTAAGTCTGCTCAAGACAACCTAACTGATGCTGTTGCACTAGCGCTAACTATTGAAAGCACTACACAGCAAGAGGCTGTCATTGATGCCATATTCAACCGCATTCACAAAGAGCGCAAAAGAAAAGATGTTTACTCTCGAATGGGTGTAAGAGAAGTGTTTAAGGAGCAAGGCGTAGATCACAAATGGTTTGACGCCAACATCGACAGCTCTGCCGTGCAAATGCACGCGAAGCAAATGCGTGACACTCAGGCTAAAATGACGACTTCGGGTGCTCTTGAGGGAGTACCTACTGTTATCGTGAACGGTAAGTATCGTATTGAAAACAGCGGGCTTAATAAAAAAGACCCCGTGGGTGACTATATTTCGTTAGTTAATTACTTATTAACCAACCCATAAATATATATGTTTTTAAAAGAGGAGGCTAAGCCTCCTTTTTTATTGCCCAAATATAATCCAGAGCGTTAGCGATACCATTGCCAACATATAGATAGCTTCAACTAATTTATTGAGTCTGGGTTCAAATTCAAGCTGAAGTGTTGGCAGTCTTCGTCTAGGGTGTATTAAAGGTGTGCCTTTGTAGTAAGGGCTATCAGCTAAAACATGAAGTAAAGCCCCAATGCAGAATCCACCCAAGCCGTAATAGTACATTACACCTTCTGTATGGTTGAGTGCACCGAAGTAGCTCCCCACGAGTAGTAAGATCCAACCCACTGGCCAGTGTGTCCAAGTTCTATGCTTTATTATTCCCATTTCCATAAAATCTGGTGCGACAGCACCAACAGCAGATGCTAAAGCTGTCACCATGATTATATTATGATCATAATTATAATGGTTCATTAGAAGCCCAACACACCCGCCGAGGCAGATACCAGTTTTAACATGCCCTTTTATTCTCATCTTCTCATCCTTGAGTTTTATCATTATAAAAACATATCACATTGCGGTTTTAATTCAGGCGGTAGTGCAGGGTTAGAGGGAGACACGCGGCTCCAATTTAAATCTGTGAATAATCATTATGATAAAAAGGCCTATTCTTTGCTCGAAAGGTAATTAAGATCCTGTTTTGGGATAAAATTATAAAAAAGCAAACTTGGAATGCATTATGAAACTTATTCAAACAAAGACATTGGAGTCTATCGCTCACCATAAGAACAAGATCGTTCGCTTGGCGTCATATTTATTGGAGTCCGAGAGTGATTATATCATTCAGAAGATGGGGGAAGTGAAACCTGAATCTAACATTACGGATGTGGTTTCTGCGATAAATCAAGATCTAGCCACTACAGCCAAGTTTGTTAATTCATTGTCCAAAACCATTCAAACAGTCGATGAAAATGACGTTTCTATTGAACTAGACAATGGCGAGACCAATTTCCAAACGATTTTCCCTAACCATTATAAAAATGGTGAGATAAGCATTTTCGGCGTCACACTATCAAGAAAGAATGGTGCAGGGTATTTAAAGCCTGACGATATCAAAAAGAAAATATTCCAAAACGCATTTCCTGCTCATAAGTTTGATGATTTCAAGGCGCTGGTTAAGCTTGTAAATAAAGCTATTTCCCAAGCTGGTGTTACGTTAGATATGCCATTTGAGGATAGATTGTCCAAGGCAGCTACAATACAAGCTGTTGATGGCTTTAGACCTTTTATTGGTGATGTTTTAGATTCTGCCGAAGTGAATTTTAAAGTCAGAATGCAGATGTCAGATCAAGCCAAGAAAATAGTTGATCAAAAGGTTATGGGTGGCCGAGCAATGATTGATGGTGTAACGCTGTCGTCAACCCATATCCGAAAGTCAGATGGCATTGTGCAGGTAGCTCCCGCCCACAAGAAGCAACACAAGCTATTGAATGACATTAAAGGCATGGTTGACAGCTTGCCGTACTTAAAAGGCGTAGAAATAGACTATGAAAGTGATTTGCAGAAGTTTCATGACATGGTTGAATCTCTCCGAAACATGCGATTTAGTAATAGTGAGCCATTTGAACTGAAAAGTAGAAAGCTCGGGAATTATGGAGCTTCCGGCATCAACGTTGTTACCAGTGATGGTCAGGAGATGATTGAAGAGCAGTTTGGATATGCGAACAACATGCTTCGAATTGTGGCGGTAGATGTAAGAACCCCTACCTCGCTTGCGCATGAAATTGCCCACTATAGCGATACCGCACTTAATTCGTCACACATGATCAGATCAAGCATTGTTCAGCACTTTGGTGGAAAGATAAACAGAGAGCTTCTTCGGGATATGTATGGGGATAAAACAGCAAACTATTTATCAAATGACAGGGAAGTAGTCGCCCGCCTTGGTGAAATCGGTTTCGCATTACATCAGATTGGTTTTGAAAGTGGAGATACCGTTAACAATGTCGTTGAAAAGGCGAGGAAATGGGAAAGTGACGGCATCGATGCTTCTGGCGAGAAGAAGTTTAATGTAGCGATTGTTAAAACAGTAGAAGAGTACATGGCAATCGAAAACTACAAAGGCGATAGCTATCGCGAAGAAAGTTACTTTCATATGGCCGATTGGACATCTGACGAGCTAAGTATGGTGAGAGATTTCACCCAAGGGTTCTACTTTGATATGCAACCTGAAGTTCAAGAAGCCCTTGAGGCACGTTTAAAAACTCATCAAGCTAAACTCACAACGCTGAATAAAATGGAAGTTAAGCGAGCGCGAACCCGCAGAGTACGAGCATTGTCAGCGCAAGATATCCGTCAAAAAGTATGGGGCGTGTTAAAGCAGGAACCGGATGTTCTGGCCAATATATTGGAAGTTGGCAAGCGTGAAAACCTGTTTGAAGATGGGGAGTTTTCTTACTACGCGACTATGGATTTAAGCACTGTGTTTGCTGGTTCATCACGCAAAAGAAGCCTGGATAGAAACTTGATTTCTTTGCAATATAAAGGTTATGAGAACTTGGCACAGCATGCTGCTGAGAATGGGTACGTTTCAGAGCTTTCCATTATTCAATTTGGCGCAGGCTCTATGGCAATGAGCGTGAGCGAAGCAAAGCGCCCTGCAACATCGCATCCTGAAATGGAATTCCTTATTAAGAAAATAAATGCCTCATACTCTCCTGAAGAGCAGGATAACGGCTTCAAGGGGCTTCTTGGTCTCAGGACTACTGGTTGGGGAAGTCTTTCAAGTGAGACTGGTTTCGGGGAAGCTTGGCGAGGCCATATTAAAGGTGCATATGAAAAAGCTTCAGAAGGCATTAAACAACACTCTATGGGTGCTAATCTTCAGTCGTCTTACCCAATGGCACAGGCAGCATTTCTTGCAAGTTGCCTTGTAGAAGCAGGGGGTAAGCTTGAGGCTTTGCCGCCGGAGCTGGCTTTTGTGGTTCAAGAAGATGCCTTCAACATGGGGGTTATAGCTTTTTCTGATAAAGACAAACTGGCTCACCGATTCGATGAATTGGCCGCGAGCAGCTTGCATCAAGAGCTTTTCGACACTGGCAACTTCATGTTTAAATTGGGGGATAATCATCTAGAGTCAGTGTTGGCATCTCAGATGCTAAGTGATGGTTTTGCGGAGTCACTGGGGCTTACGGAGCAACAGCTGAAAGATGCCATATTGTCGCCAGAGATACAAAATTCGGTTTCCATTCAGATGCACCAAAAAGAATCACCTGGTGATTATTTGACACGTTTGGAAGGGCATTATTTCGACCGTCCTGACGGAGAAAACTACCACGAACGTTATTCACGCACGAACGAAGTAGTGTCCAACAAATCGAGAAGTTATGGCGATATGCAAAGTGATTCAATAAGAACGTCTCCGTTAATTGTTTTGAGCTACCTTGCCCAGAAGGCGAAAGGTGTTGAAGGTATCAGCAAGTTTATTAACTCGACGGCGAAGGCTTTGGAGTCATCAAGCCGCTTTAAAGAAATGACGGATGACATCGCAAATGCCAATATCGCCCACTTTAATTTCGCGCAAATGAAGTTTCGTGATGGAGCCTCGTATGGATTTGGGAAAAAGATAGGCACACCAGAGTCAGTTATCATTGAAAATATGACGATGAAAGGGGTAAGGCCTCACAAAGATTCAAAAGTGCTTGAGTATAAGCCAACTGAAACTTTTAGAGATATGCTGAAAGTCAAACTGATAAGCGATTATATTTCCATCGGGAATCCAGACAAACCTGAACCTATGGCTGTGCGAGCGCTCAAGGCAAGCAATTCCAATATAGAGAGAAGGCCAGCTGTAAGAATGATCCCAGTTGGAGTTACATCTGACTATCACCTCGCGTCATCTACTGTAGTCACAATGGCTGCCATTAACTCTATCGTGGGTAGTGTGGCGTCGAAAGTTAACACTCCGGAATATGAAAAAGAAATATTAACCGGTAGAAATATGGGGCGAGAGTATGGGATTGAGTTTCAAAAGTTGATAGACAATCTTGAAGGCGCGTTAGGTTCTGATGCATACAAAGCATTTGAGTTTTCTCAACGCAGTGATCTTAGTCAAATGCCATTATCACCCTCAGCACCAGCGCTGAATAACCTATGGTTGCATATGACTAATAACTTGATCCAATACCATCAAGATGCTTTTACTTCGATACCTGAGATGATTGAAGCTAAAGAGCAGGATTTTAAGCTGCAACTTGATGCTCAAAGAGTAAGAGAGCGCGTTCTTGAAATAGAGCTTTCAAAAGCATCTAAAAATGAAGTCGAAGATATTAAAGTTGAGGATAAAGTAGAGGTAGAGGTTAAAATTAAGGATGAGCCTACCAAACCTATTTCGCAGACCCCTCAACAAATGAAGATGTTTTAGTTTGAAAGGCTCATTAATTGAGCCTTTATTTCTTATCCTCGTGCTTGGGGATTAGCGATATATCCAAAATGGATGGCGCTGCCCCTTTTAGTACATCAATGTTTGAATACCAGTCTATCATTTTGGCCATCAGGTTATTGTGGATCTTTCTAGACCAAGTGCGTTTTTCATCTGAACTAGATTGCTTTAACTTAGGTTGCAGCTCTTGGCAAACACGGATGATTGTTATCCTTGCGTTGCGCTCAGTCCCCATGAAAGCGATAAGTTCGTTGTAGATGAAGTAGGGGATAGTAATAACCGAAAACCCCTTGCCTGGGTTTATAGTGACCTTTTCAGACAGAGCAAACTCTTCTGCAATGATGTCGGTGTCAGAGTTCAGAATCCATTTGAATAATGATGCTTGGACTAAACCAGAGAAAGCCCCTTTAACAACTTCCTCTCTGTCATCTAACTCATTAATGGCCAAATTGATGAATCTGTTCATATTGGCTTTAAAAGCAATATCTACATCACCATCTTTAAGTTGAGCTTCAGATTTTTGATAGAAGCTTTTAATGATTTTTGCTCTGCCGGCATAATAAAGAAACAACGGCATTGAGACGGAGCGGGGTTTACCAAAATCAATATTGTACAGATCGGCTTTAGTCGAGGGGAAGTTGGCGTTAACATCGGCCAAATCCCTCAAGGTTATCATTTTGATTTTCTTCACTCTGTATTCCTTTAATCTATGCAATATTATATTTCATTTTGATAATTATAGGTTGATTTCTTGTCTGATTCAACTATAATAAGAATATAGCATATATTTCAAAATATCAAAGGGCTTTTAACGTGTCAGAAGACGTAGCAGTAAAATTACCTAAACCAAGAATCAGCATTCGTGATAGAAACGAGAAGATTTACCAAAAGATTCGTGATTTGGGTAAATCAAATATTGTGTCAGTAGTTGCAGCTAACAGAATGAATGTTGGTGATAATTTAGAGGCGCTATTCAAGCCGTCTTTAAGTGGTTTGAATCTTCACCTAATGAAAGATATAGATAAAGCAAGTGATCGAATCTCGCAAGCTGTTATTGATGGTGAAACTATTGGACTATGTGTTGATTTTGATGTTGACGGTATTAGTTCTGGCGTGGTTTTGTATTTGGCGCTAACTGAATTTATGGGTTGCCCGCCAGAGAAAATCAGAATTCATGTTAACGACCGTTTGAAGTTTAGCTACGGCTTTAATGCCTTGGCATTGGAAGCTGTGCTAAAGCACACCCCTGATGATATCCCTACTTTGCTTATCACCGCAGACCAAGGTTCGAATGATAATGAAACGGTGAAGCAATATATGTCTTTTATGAAAAAGAAAGGTGTTGAGGGAGCTAGTGTCATTATTAGTGATCACCACCACATTCAAGAAGACTTGGCTTGTAAAGATGCCTACGCATTTGTAAATCCACAGCGTAAAGAGTGTCAGTTCTCAGATAAAACCATCTGTGGCTGCGTTGTGGCTCTTTTTATGATGGTAATGACACGCGAAGCACTAAATGAGAAAAGAGAGGTGCTGGGCATTGAAGAGAGAGCTAAGCCCCTCACTCCGTTGATCACTTATGCTTGTATGGCCACTATAGCTGATTGTGTTTCACTTAAAAGTGAAATCAACCGGTTTATCATTCGCAAAGGTAAGCACGACATTAATCACGGGGTGTTACCGGCGCTGCAAGTTATTCGCGAGAACATAAAGACTCCAGGGGCGTTAATTACCACAACGGACATAGGTTTTTCATTAGCACCGAGAATAAATGCTGACTCAAGAACTGGAGGTGATGGCACGACTTCCATTAATTTTTTGCTGTCTAAAACAGTAGGGGAGGCAAGGAAGTACTGGGAGATGCTTACGAAAAGAAACAATAACCGTAAAGATGAAGAAAAAGTCATGTTGGGTGAGGCATTAAAACAAGCTTCTGATGCTTACTATGGAGAGGGTAGACGCGGGTTGGTTCTTTTCTTGCCTGAAGGTAATCATGGGATCCATGGTATCGTAGCGTCAAGAATTAAAGAGCGCTTTAATTGCCCAACTATTATATTTAGCCCTCAGAACCTAAAAGATAGTCCGTCCGGCAATCGTCTTCTTTCCGGTTCAGGCCGAAGTGTTGATAATATTGAAATAGATAGCATCTTAAGTGAGATTCAGAAAGACATTAAGTTTAAATTCGGTGGCCATACAATGGCGCTTGGTGCAAAGTTAGAGCAATCTAAATTGGAGAAGTTTTCTTTATTGTTTGATCAGAAGGTAAAGGAGCAATCGACGCGCAAGGGTTTCGATGACAGTTTCTTTTTCCCTTTCGTCAAGATAGATCACATCTTGCAAGATGATGATTTGAAGTGGCTGAGAGGGTTGGATATATTGTCTGAGCTGAATTCCCTAGACCCATTTGGCCAAAGATTCGAACAACCCTGCTTTGGGCTTAATGTCAGAGTGATGAGCTTTACTCTTATTGGAGCGAACAAAAATCATGTCCGAATTAAGTTTCAAGACACATCTGGCGGTCAGCATGAGGCTATGTTTTTCAATTATACGACAAGCCCGATATACGGAACATTAAAGATTGGTGAGAGTTATACTTTTGCCGTTGACTTGCAGTACAACGATTTTTATAAAAGATTGGGCATGATCATTCAGGCCGTCGAGATTGGCTATAACGCTGTTAGCTAATACCACTAACAGCAGACACAATAACTACATTGGTGGGTTCTCTAAGCTGTTGAGCTTTTGTAACGGCTTGTTCGTAAGGAAGGGGATCACCTACCTTCTTTCCGTCAACCTCGACGATGTAGTCTTTTTGGGGAAACCACTTCGCCGCGTAGGGCGCTGAGCAGGAAGTGCAAGATTTTGCTTTGCTTGTGTCTTGGTGTTCATTCCATTGCTTGCAATTTAGGCAATATACCTCACCGCCTTTTGCAAAGTTCTTTCCGCCTTCAGCGTTTAGACTCACTATCCCATTGATCTTTTCGCCATGCTCAGGCTCGCGGATAACCCAGAACGTACCTGGGCAGCAATGGTCGTCTTTGTCTATTAATAACTCATTAAGTATTTCATCTATATTCTCATCATCACTCATGAGCGTTTCTTATTACGTAAAAAATCATTCAAGAATAATGGTTTTGTTAGGCATTGTAAATAGTGCCACTGGTGATATAATACGCAACCGAAACGCTATAAGGAGATTAGCATGCGTAAAGGTGTGACGCTTTCACAATTAAGTGACATGATCCATAAAAAAATAGGTACTGTTGGGCAGGATATCGAGTGTGACTATCATCCCCACGTATCTGAAATGAGAAATACAACAAAACTGTGTATTATTGTATTGCTTAGCAGAAAAGAAGAGCTTTGTGCGCGGCCTGATACAGCTAAAAAGTTCCATCAAGAGCTTTTTGATACGGCGTTTTTTCAATTAGTGGAATTTATTGCTGATGATATTGATAAGCACGAGTATATTTCGTTTTATCATTACTTAGGATTGCTGACTGCTTTGTCATTTCATTATGCAGACTGCATTGCTAAAAAGAAAAACCAAACTATTGATTTAAGTGATCCCACAGGATGGGAAAATCCAAGCTTTGATATGGTCGTTTTAACTTTATTTTTTGTGGCGGGAACTTTATTTAAGAAGCCTCTTGAAGAACATAGCCAATTGTTTACGAGTAATGACGTCTCCATCCATGAGATGATTCAGTACGTAAAATATCATATTGATAAGATTAATTAATATAGTAAATAAATGACAATATCAGTTGACTGTGATATCATTTGTACAAGTTGAAGATTTGATTTTATTTATTAATTGTTCGCCACTCTACTGATGGCGACTCACCAACATTTTTGAGGTAATTCATGGCGACTAAGGGCGTTAATAAAGTAATTCTTGTAGGTAATCTAGGGAATGATCCCGAGGTAAAGTATATGCCAAATGGCAATGCGGTAGCTAATCTTAGCTTAGCTACCAGCGAGAGCTGGAAAGATCAACAAGGTCAAATGCAGGAGCGTACTGAGTGGCATAGACTGACTATGTACCGCCGCTTAGCGGAAGTGGCTGGCGAATACTTGCGTAAAGGCTCACAAATTTACGTTGAAGGTAAATTGCAAACTCGTAAATGGCAAGACCAGCAAGGCCAAGATCGTTACACAACCGAAATTATTATTGATCAAATGCAGATGCTTGGTGGGGGCGGTAATCGAAACCAAAATGCACCTCAAGGCGGGCAGCAAAATGCACCTCAAGGCGGGCAGCAAAATGCTCCTCAAGGCAGACAGCAAAATGCTCCTCAAGGCAGACAGCAAAATGCTCCTCAAGGTGGGCAGCAAAATGCTCCTCAAGGTGGGCAACAAGGCGGCTTTAATGCCCCTCAGAACGCTGGTGGAGTGGCTGAGCCAGATTTTGATTTTGACGATGACATACCTTTTTAGACAAAAAAGCCTTATAAATCAATGACTTAGATAAATTTATAGGGTAGTAAAAAACCCAATAGGTTTAATGAATAAGCGGAGGATAAATTATCTTTCCGCTTTTTTTGTACGCCATTCTTTATTTAATCTGATGTCGTTTAAGCATTTATCTAAGCTTGGTGCACATCACCATAAGCAACACTGAATGCAAATGCTATTTTGATAACAAATGTTTTTTATTATACAATATTGTTGACTAAATATACTTTTATGGTATTATCAGATTGAATATGTTTTAGCATGTTACACAATCTAACGCCAAGTTATACATCGAGGCACCACCCACCAGTGGTGCCTTTTTCTTTTCTACATTAAAAAACTACGTGATAAAATACTAGTTTAATGGATTAAAGGGGAATCGCATGGGATGCGGAGGTGTATGCGACAGATTTAACGATGGGATATGTATGGGGGCGTGCTCTATGGATGCTGTCGGACGTGATAATTATGTTAGAATCCTAGAAGTCAGAGAGGCCAAGAAAAAAGAACTTGGAATGGATGAGCCAAGTGGGAAGGGAGTGGTGTTAAAGCCACTAAACCCAGCAGCTTATGAGATGTTCAATACGCCTAAGCCGAAGAAGGTCGTTGAATCTAAAGTTCAAATAGCACCTCTTCAAGATAGCGATAAAAATGAATTTCTCAAAATGAAACTATAAAGGATTAAAGTGGCATGGAAGCGAGCAAAAGGATTGCTTTATACAAAGAATACAAAGATTCAGAGCCTTTTTTTGAAAAAAAAGTCGGCTTTGGTAACAAAAGAGCTATGTCTGAAGGGCACCGATTTTATTATGAGAATGAAGGGGTGATATTGATAGGGAAGATGCAAGGCCTGTTCATACACGGTAAAATAAATGGGAAACCCACAAACGACTACATCGTAATCCCTCCCTGCACAAAGCTACTAAGCACATTTATGCATGCGTTGTATGAAGTTCATGACGAGCTAAGCATAGATCCTGACTTTGAGTTGGAACCTCAGCGAGTGCAGGACTTCATTTTTCATCAGCGCTCCCATAGGGAAGTAACTCATAGCCTTTCTCGCGGTCGATACGGAAGTCGGTTTAAAGGCATGGTTGTAGTGAAAGGCGTTAGATTTAAAATTCATCTAGGTGCCGGTGTGATTATTCAACCTCTTATAGAGAAAGGGTTCTCAACAGCAGGAGATGAATTGTACGAGAGCAAATCCTACCTATCGACACCGGCCAATAAACTCTATTTTTCAAAGTTGGCCGAGGCAGTAGATGCCTACCAAAGCGAGCTTTTTTATCGTTCTGTAATGGAGATGAGTGATGCTAGATAATAACGTAAAGTCTAATAGCCCCAAAGTAATGGAGCAAACCTCCAAAGTGTCAATGACGTTGGACAAAAGAACTGTTGAGCGCATACGGCTAATAAAGAAAGTCTCTGGTAAGCCTGAAGAGATGGCCATTAACACTGAGATAAACAAGGCGTTGCTTTCTGTGCTCGATGCTCTTGAGTCCAAAAAGGGACTTAAGAAGAATAGCTGGAAAAGCGCCAAAGTCTGCCCCAAGTGCTCTGGGGGGACGCTAGTTCATAAAGAGCGAAGACATGACAGCAAGTTGTTTTACGCTTGCAGTAACTACCCTAAGTGTCAGCATACTGAGAATGCTTAAATGAAAACTGTCAATATGAAGCCCAGCCTAAAAGAAACAGCGAGCAATATTTTATCTCAAGGTTTTGATGTTAACGTAAAGCCCGAGCGATTGAGTAGTGGTTTAGTGCATGGTATTGGTTATATAGGTTTAACTCAAAATGTTGTAGTTGAGTGTTTGCTACTTGGCACAAATAATGGCTCTTTAGAGTTAGGGGTGTCGTTACCGGATGTCGCAAAAATAATTAATACCGAAGCCGAGTTAAGTATGGTTTTCTTTCCAGCCTTAAATGCCAGTTTTTCAGAGTATTTAATCTCCGACAAATTTTCTGACGTTGTGTTTCCTCATGTCGATAATGGTGTTAATGACAGCAATAAGGTGCCAGCAATCTATTGCAAACTGGGCGGGATAGATTATAATAAAGGAAATAAAACACTATCAGCCAAACCTACGCTTTTTTCACAGGGACATCTTGAGCTATTTAAATATTTAGTTGTTCAAAATGATAATTGGAGCGCAGTATTAAACGGCTAACAAGTTAAGGAAACGCGTTGGCTACAGTATTTGGTACAGTCAAAAAGGTTAAATACCATAACGAAATAAGCGATTGGGCTGTAATTGAGCTAAAAACTCAACACGGTGATCGTTTTATCGCGAAAGGGAACCTTGGTGCTCAATTGGAAGGGTATCATCTAGAGATAGCTGGAAAGTGGGTTGCCAGCCCGCATGGTGGCTCTGAACAATTTGATGCGCGATCTTACAAGGTGTCGCCGCCAAGCACTGAAGATGGTGTTTTTCTATTCCTTACGTCTGGTTTATTTAAAGGTCTGTCAAAAAAAATAGGTCGGAGTTTAGTTGATTCGTTCGGTGCTAAAGCATTGGATCATCTTGATGCTGACATTAATATTCTTAATTTAATTGATGGGGTGGGACCTCGAAAGTTTATACAAATAAGAGACTCTTACAAAGAGACTAAACCTCAACAAGAAAAAATATTTGCGCTTATTTCAGAGTATCAATTTAGCTTTACAGAAGCATTGCAGATAGTCACATCCTTCCCTAAAAATACGCTAAGCATCGTAGAGAGTAACCCTTATTCCGTGTATCGCGGATTGTCAAAAATGGCTTTTGTTCGCTTTGACAGAATTATTATGAGTAAAGGTTACCCTAAGGATTCTGAGTTTAGGATACGTGAAGTTATTAACCATTACATGAAAAGTAATCATGGGAAAGGTCATACAGTAACTAGTCAGCAACAGCTGATGGATAATGTAACTAAGTATACGCGCCTAGACCAATACGTAATACAAGCTCAGATAGACTGGCTGATTCAAAAGAAGAGGCTCTGGCCATTCATATTGAATAATACTCCGGTTTATCAGATGAAGTGGCTTTATCAGTGTGAAAAAGAGATTGCAACGAGGTTATCAAGAATTCTTGAAACGCCTGCAACAAAGCAGCTTATTTTCAATGATGAAGATGAGCGACTTGATATACTTAAAGAGCACCAGAGAGCGGCAATACCTGCGCCATTCAGACATAAGGTATCAATTATTACGGGGAAGCCTGGGACTGGAAAGACCACTCTGCTGAAAACGATGCTAGATTTACTTGAAGATCAAAATGCTGTTGTCCTGACCTGTAGCCCGACAGGAAAGGCATCTCAACGCTTGCGTGAAGTGACTAAGCGGCACTGCGATACCATTCATAGGACGCTAGGAGCAAGCTATGAGTCGGATGAATTCAAGTTTGACGACACCAATCCTTTAGAGTGTGATGTTCTTTTAATTGATGAAACATCAATGTTGGACACTCCACTAATGAGGTCAATTTTAAGAGCACTTCCATTTACGTGCAGGGTGGTGTTGATAGGCGATCCAGACCAGCTCCCTAGTGTAAACATGGGTGCAGTCTTTAGAGATCTAATTAATAGTGGAACAATCCCTGTTTACAGTTTAACTCAAGTGCTGAGAATAACTAAAGCTGACGGCTCTATCCCAACGCCGCTCATGATGGCTGAAAGAGTTCTGTCTGGCGTGTTTGATTCACCTGCTAATGATGAAGAGTGGCTTTACGTAAACACTTACAACAACGCGCAGAGCGAACAAGCTCTAGTGAGTTTGATAAATAAAATGAAAAGCAAGGGACTGAGCTACCATGATGTGCAAGTTTTTTCGCCGATAAACGATGATGAGCTTGGTGTTGTTAGGTTGAATGATGTAGCGAAGAATGCGTTCACTCCTGGGGCGGAAAAAAAGCTTCTTGTGGGTGATAAGGTTATTCAAACGGTCAATAACTATGATCTAGATTCATTTAATGGTGATGTTGGGATCATTAAAAAGATAGACCCAGAGGCGGAAGATGATGAGCCTTATATGGTTGTTGATATGAACGGTAAAGAGATTGAGTATGGGAAGAAAGACTCACACCAATTAGCACTGGCGTATGCGATATCAGGCCATAAAAGTCAGGGGTCAGAATACCCTCACATTATAATTATGATACCTGACCACTACTATGCATTGATGGATAGATATTGGCTTAATACGTTAATAACTAGGTGCCAAAAGCATTGCACTATCATAGGACCTAAAGGCATTTTAGATAAAACAGCCAAGTCTAGGATTTCTCATTTAAGAAAGACTTTATTAGTTCAGCAGCTTCGACTTTTCTTAAAAAAAGTGTGATAAGTTAAAGTAAATAACGCAAAAGGATTTGCCGTGAGTGTTGAAGTAGGGATAGCTGAATTAATCTGCAAAGATGTAAAAGATGGAAACATTCTGCGTTTGCAAGAATGGTCTCAAAAGCACCCAAATTTTATCGAAATGATGAATCAGCACTTAGGTTTTGATGCTCTCGGGTATAGCATTGAAAAAAATAAGTGGCGGTTACTTAGATTCCTATTGGATTTTAGACAAGCCCCAAGGTTCGGTGAGTCGATTGAGAAGGGCATGGATAGCGAGCATGATTTGTGCTCGAAGATCATTACTGCAAATCTCCACCGCAATCAATCTCGGATTAATGATGTTCTTGTCCAACTAACCGAGACGTGGAGGTGGAAATGAGATACTTCCTCCTGCTTTCCCTTGTGCTTTTTTCGCTCTACGGCAACGCGCAAGAACAAGCACTTGACTCCTGTGGTCACGTTGATGGCAATGTGGATCCGTATAGCTCGACGATATGTAAAGACGACCGTGCGTTTAACATTATGTACAGTCTTTTCCCTAATATATATCGAGAGGTTTCGGAGTTTTCGAAGCTTGATGAACTAAATGATGAAGAATTGCGAAAATTGGTTACCAAAAGTGGCTACAGCCGAGCTGACGGTGTTTTTGAACTTCTTTACGCTCTGTTTTTTGACGTGTCCAAGTGGTTGCTAATGATCTATGTTGGTTTGTATTTGTTAGACCTATTAAGTCGCATGCTAAAAGATGGAAGCATAACGCAGGGCGGCAGGCACAGTCCTCATACAATGGTCGCCGGCATTATGACCAGTACAGCATTGTTAATACCAGCCAAAGGCATGTTTTTTGGTCAAGTTATCGTTTTCGTATTATCTGTTGTCTCGTTGGGGTTAGCTAATACAGTCCATAGTACTTTCGTGTCAGCTCAGCAAGAACGGATCGAGGTTCAATGGGAAGATGCGTTGACCGCCGAAGCTGATGGCACGCGCATGCAAAACGCCGAAAACTTTGACACTTCTACATTCAAAGAAGACCGCCATAACTACATGGCGAGAAAGTTTTATCAAAGCTTGGTGATGACAGAGTTGTGCAGAAAGCAAAGTGCCGACTATCTGTTAAAAGAAGTAGCACAGATGATTCAACCTAGTGAGGTTGCTCAGTTTAGAAGTTGCATGTATGGCTCTGATGAAAATATAAAAATGTCTTCACAAAAAGTGAGTTGGGATAAAGAGGCTGGTGACACAACCATGCCATCATTTATGACGCTTTCAGTGGAAGAAGGCGCGGGTATCAACGATGATGGTACCAAAATACTATCTCACAATAATATTGCCTTTGAGTTGGTGCCAAGTACTAATCCATCTTGCTCAATACCTAAATATGAAAACCGTTACTTTCAATGCGGAAAAATGGAGTTTGTGAACCCCAACTGGGAACAAAGTCCTTTCACATCGGTCGTCGGAGGTGAGTTTCTTCAAAGTGTCCTTATGTCGGTTAACTCTACAATAAATTTATCGTCAAGCCCTGAAGATATAGCTTCTAAAGCTAGAAATGGGTGGTCTACCATCCTTCAAAAAATCAACGATGAAATGGGGACGTGGAGTGAGGAAGATTTATCGGCTTCGTTGTCAGCTAATGAAATGAGCGTCGAAGACTTTAATGGCTATATGAGGGATAAGAAAGAACTGGAGGAAAAAAGAGAAATTCTTTTCGCTAAAAATAGTAATGCACTTCGACAATTTGCCGCTTTTTATTATAGAAGTGTCATGAACAATCTCATGTTCGGGCAAGTATCTTCCTACCTTAACGATTCAAGCTCAATTAACGCCATTGATAACAGAAGCGACTTTGACTCAATCGTCCACCATATGAAAGTTGTTAGACCCATAGCAAAAATTGTGGAAGAGGCTAATTGCACAATTACAGCATTCAATCTTAGTGATTCATCAAAGGGTTTGGAGTACAGCAATGCGGCATCTGACACCACTCCAGAGGGTAACCTTAGCTTTAGGTGTGTCGATTGGGAAACCTCATCCGTGCTTGGTTTGCTCTCATTAGATGGACTTGATGAGGATGCAAAAAGACAAAAGATTATTGAGCATTACAACGCCCTTTCAATAAAGTATGAAGATGAGTTGCGAGAAGCCTATATTACCTTGGCAAATCAGAGAAAGGCTCTTGAGGCGGCTTTCATTGAAGACTCTAAAATGATCAGGCAAGAGAATATTTGGGTGGTTATGCGGCAAGAGGGGTTTTTGTCTATGGCCAACTATGCCTTTGTTATGAATGAGGAGTATCAAACAGTAAGAGAGCATATTCGGTACATAACAAATAATTTCAATGTATCTATGACGTCAGCAGAGCGTCAGATGCTGAGTATGAGTTTGTATTATGATCCCCAAAAAGAAGGGTTGGCTTACCCTTATTTTGATGAAGGGAGAAATGTCATGTCAAAGGTTGACGATCAGTTCAAGTCTATCGATCCACTAGTCAGTAGAGCAAGCTTTGTGCAATCTAAGATGGCTATTCATTTTGATAAAATGTATGACGATGGCATGATTAGTAGCATATTGAGATCTCTCGGAGATATCTGGAGTTTTTCTTCACAGTTTCAAAGTTTTGGTATGTCCCAAATGAAGTTGTATCAACCTGGTGCCAAAGAAGCATGTATGAACGATGTGTCAAAATGCCCCTTTCCGACAAAAGATCCATATATTCAATTAAACCAATTTGGGCACTCTGTTGTGAATGCATCAAATGCTTATTTAATGTCGGTTGCTTCAGGTAAAGTGTTTTCAATGCTTGTTCAAAGAAGTGGTTTGATAGCAAAATTCACAAGCCGGTTCACGGGCAATCGCGGCGAGATAAAGAGTTCGAACTCGATTCTTGAGAAAGTGCAATCAAAGGCGTATGGATTCGCTTCTGCGATTGTTGTTGGTCAAGTTATAGCGGAATTCGGCGGCAAGATAATTGATTCAACTTTGGTACTTGTGCTTATGATGTGGGTGTTGGGCGCGGCTCTTGCCTACTTACTGCCACTAATCCCATTTTTGTTTGTGTACTTTGGGTTTGTCGCATGGATTCTCATCGTTTTTATGACATCTTTCGCCGTGTTCATCTTCTCCATATACCTTGTTAGATTCAGTGAGAAAAGGAAGGATATTGTCCGCTCGGCTACTCATTATGCAGGACAAATTTTATTTCGGCTTCCGCTCCAATATGTATCTTTGATTTTTGCATGGTATTTCTTTTATGCTGTTAGCTACTTTATTGCAAATACAATTGGGCTAGTAAATATAGGGCTAGGGGATGGAAATGGTGGAGGTTTATTCGGCTTTTTATATGAGATATTTGCGTGGATAACCGTTGCTTTCGTTTTCTTCTTCGGTATTAAACTTTGTTTTGATGTGGTTGAGGATTTAACTGGCGAACTTATTAAAAAGTTGGGGATGGAACACAAAGACTCCAAGGATAAAGTTAACGATGTCATTAAAGCCGTATTGTTTGATCAAGCTCAAGAAGCTGCGCAGAATGTAGGACAAAAGGGTTCTAAAAGTAAGGTTTCTAAGGAAAGAAATCTTTATGAAGAAGCTAAGAAAAAGCTTAATGAGCAAGGAAGCTAAGGTTATGTTCAAGAAAATATTGCTAGGGTTAATGCTTGTTTTTTCTCTAAGTGCGCTTGGGCAAGAAGGGGACTTGCCGGACGATGAGAGATTGAACTCTCTCGAAGATGTTAACCTTTTTATGGATAACGTTGGAAATCGTTTTGTGTATGCATTCTTCGGAAGAGAAATGTTAATTTATTACCTAAGTGACCCTGAGCATAAGGTAGTGGCCGAAGAAGCCGATATAGCTGTGCTTAACCTTGCAGCATCACCGTTCAACCCCCAAATGTATCAGTTTTTTGTCTCATCAATGTTCACAATAATATATTACGTTTCGATGGGATATTTTCTTGTCAGACTTGTCGTTTTTACATTTGAGATGGGGTGGTTAACAAAACGAGAAGGCGTCTTGCCACTAAAGGATGGTGAATTCAGGCAATTCAGCGCTCGCTTCGTTTTGCTTAGCGGCTTAGTTGTTTACCCTATGGTTGGGGCGTTCACCGGCATTCAGGTCGCAGTATTTGATGTATATGGGACAAGCGCAGAATTTGCAAACCGCGCCACTACAGAAATTATAGACAGTCAAAGGCAGGCCGTCACGACAATTAAACTACCAAGAAGTGACGCTAAGCACGACTCGGGTCTTGCTCTAAACACTTTTTTTTCATGCTTAAGATTGAGCGATATCGATGATAGTTCGATGACTCTTTCAATGCAAAAAGATGAAAGCAAACAGACTCTGTGGGGGACTGTTGGGGCAAAAGAATGTCATTTGCAGGTGACCATTGGTTATGATGACCAAACGGACGAACTCATCAGCCAAATAAAAAGAACCTTCCCTGAGTTCAATGTGTCGGAAGATGCAGTCTTTAACGCCCAATTAACGGTATTTCCAGAGCTTCTTAATAAGCTTTTTGCCATGTCTAGTAAGTTCAGTGAGACGCTTGTTAAGGTTAGACAGCATACTACTGGAAGAGATCTTGGCGAAATGAATGCCTGGACAGAAGGTGGGCAACTTTCATTTCAGAATACATATTGGGAAGGGGCTTGTGAAAGTTTCTATAGCTGGGATTTTCCAAATGTAGGTATCACTAAAGCTGAGATGCAGGCGTACCACTTCATGTCCGGTAGATGTATGTCTTACGAGGTGAATAAAAAATTGTTATACCCAGATTCTTACGGGGATGTGGCGAAATTTTTATCAGATGAGATTTTGAATAACAGAGAGATTATGTTGTGTAATGACAGTTTGGCCACAATGGATCCTGTGATGGGGGTGTATAGTGGTATCGGCAAGCCGAGTGGGAATAATGAGGTGAGCGAGATTGGTTTGAGCGCTTGCATATTTAGGCAGTGCTCTGACGCATCATTAAAAAATGGTGGTCTATATGCCTGTGCCAATGCGGTAAGCCTATACAAGAGAGCTGTTACAGACCAAAGAGTAAAGGATATGGGAGCGTTTGTATTAGGTGCCTATATGTTCAGCCTTTACACACAACCATCACTTTCTGATATCTCGAAAAATATATTTAATGGATTCGCTTTAAAGTTTTCGACAGAAGATTTTGATAAGCCATCAACACTTGGATCAGATGAGGCTTTCTCTATAAGCGTCAACGTACCATCTCGAACTTCGAACAATCCAAATCAGAAAGACGTCCTATTGAATGATTTGATGATGTCTTTTTTATATGATGACATCAATAACTCCATGGGGGGGACGGGCGGGAGTAAGTTTTCAATAAAAGACATGCTCTATCTAGGTAGGCTTTCAACATGCGTAAGGAATCCACTTGAAGTGAGTAATGGCTATGTGTGCGGCAATGTTCCGCAAGAAGTCAATAAGTGGGGTATGAATCTAATATACTTTGCCGCCAACTTCAAAACTATGTTGGCGGTTGGTGATGCGTACAGAAGAATGAGTTTTTCATTAGCAAAAAATCTCGAAAGTGATTCTAATAGTGCTTCTATAGGTTCTCCAAAAGCAATTAAACCAGCTGAGATATTGAAAGCTGCTGCGGCAGGTGCGCTTGCTGTCATGGGGTTAAACTCCGAAAGCGCCTCCCCCTTAAGCATTTTGGGCGTAACTTATAATGTAGACGATGGTTTTGGACAATTACAACAAAGCCAGTCAACAGCAATGAATTTCTTGTCAAATCCTATTATTGGGTACTTGGTGTCATCCATGGATGATGATAACAACACTATAATTGGTATATTGGACACGGTGCTCGGACTAATATTCCTGATAGGCTTCTTTTTAGGGGTGATAATTCCTTTTATGCCAGTGATGTTGTTTATTACTGCATTGGGCGTTTCAGTATTCCTTTTATTTAAGTTTATGATGTTATCTCCGTTTAAGATCATCGACATTGTTTTTAGCATGGACGCTGAGTTTATGTCGCATGAATTTGAGCAGCTTTTTGCTGAATTATTAGCAATGGCACTTAAAATTCCTCTTACGATTGTCGGAGTGATCGTTGCGTGGCTTATGAGTAACGTTTTAGTCAGTAAGATAATGGTGAACTTGGATCTGGAGATATTGTTCAACCTTAACTCGGTCGCCTCAGCGTTGGGTACTTTCGATGCCCTTGTGATATTCTTAGTTACAAGCGTTGTGCTTTTTGCTGTTTTCTCAACTGTGATCAGCGTAATCGAATCTTTTTACGAATTTACTGTTAAGTGGGTTGTTGGTGATATGCCATCAAGTCCTTTCGACTCAGAGAAATCAGGGATGAACTGGGCTGAAACGAAGCAGTCATTTAAGCATATGATTTCCAAATGACACTTATAAAGCATGGATGCTATGAGAAAACTACTAGTCATATTTGTACTCTTGTTTTGCGCGACATCCGTTTACGCGGATGAAGAAGAGTCACTATTAAACCAAGAAATGTGTGACTCTCGCCTAAGAGAAGTTATTAATGGTGTTACCACAAACGATGCTTTAACGGAAGAATCTGCTAAACAGCTTATGGCTGCTTGTGCCAGCGGAGATCTAAGCAAAGACATATCCGTTCAAATAATGTTGATGCTGTTTGGTGAGCAGGTGATTTACGGGCTAGAGTTCACTAAGTTCGTGGTAAGCCTTTTGGAAAGCTACACTGGTGGCGCTAACGTTAACTACAACGAAAGTGAAGCCGAAAGATTAGCAAGTATGTTCCCTGCATTTCAGCAAGTCATACTTTATATGAATTGGATATTTGTTGGGATATTTGTCTTCTTCATTGTCCTGCGTATACATATGATTCTTTTTCGGTTAAAAGTCACTCAAGAAAAAGAAGAGTTTAAAAAAGGCATTTCTCAAGATATATCAAGCTGGGCTTTTAATGGTGCTTTGTTAACCCCTCTCACTGGTGTTTTATCTGGAATTCAGCTTATCCTCGTTACAGGTCTAATTTGCGCTGTAATGTTGACTAAAACTGTAGCCACACTTTTTTATGTAGGCAATGGCGGGTTTACGCTTCTTGAATCCGTACAGTCCGAAGTTGAACCAGCAATAGTGGATCATGCTACAAATAATATTTCTTATCACCTTTGTTCAATTCAAAGCAAAGACAAGTCGATCAAGGGAGTGATGTCATTAGTAGGTACTGAGTATTCCGCATTAGAGAGCGATCCCTATTTCCAGTGTTTAAATGGTACTGACGAGGTTGAGAAAAGAAGCGATTATATTCGCACTCCAGAGGACTATTTTTCTAGTGATGACTATCCAACACTAGCAACATTTGAGGCAAACTATGATGTAGGGTTAGAGAGGCGAATTCATGTTTGCTATGAGACAGTAGGACAAAACTCAGAATACAGAACATTGAGCGCCCCTGTGGATTGCGGGGATATAATTTTAAGAGCGCCTGTTGGTGATTCTGAAAACCCTGAGGATTCAAACGTACTAACGGCTTTAGAGAATATATTCCTCAGTGATTCATACCAAGACTCATTGCTAGCGCAAGCCTACTTAATGTATGAGTATGATTGTCGTCAAGACGGAAGCACAGATTCCACGAAGTGCTTTTCTCAGTCATCTGGGCACGATTCTTTAGTGTATGACATTAATGTAAATGTAGAGGCGGGGGAGAATGAATTCGTCGGCCTGCCATTTGGTATGGGTGATGTGACAAAAAAGGATTTAATAGCCCGTTTCGAGTTATTAACGGAAGATATTAAATTGCATATCGGAAATAACATACAAACCGTATCTTCAGCTTTTCTGAATGAGTTTACAAATGCTTCCGGCACCGACGTAACGCGACTTTTAGCATTAGATGAAGAAGTTGAAAAAATAAAGCATCAGATAGAGCGGGGGGTTTGGCTTTCATCTGTAGCATTCGTTTCTGACATTGGGCATTCTATCGATAAGGAGATTATTGAAAAGATCACCGAAGATTCTTACAGCGTAAGAAGTGGCTACGACTTCGATAATCTTTTTGGCAATCACCATATATATGCAAATTTATCATTGCTGCCTTATGCTGATATAGCCTCAGATGGCGAAACGTCAGGTGAGACAGTGAGGAGTAAAGTGACTTCGATAATTGTGCCCACGTTTGATGTATACAAGTCTTACAAGCAGTGCTGGGAAAATTCGATCTTTTGCGACCGAATTTCTATCAATCCATTTCGTCAAATTGTTGATTTAGGAGTGAAGTCTTTCAACTCGGCAGTGACGACAGGCGTTGTTGCTATTATTGTTCGAAACGTCGCTAAAGCGACTAGTAATTTTAACAGCACGCGATTTGGTAGGGGGTTGTCCAGCGCATCAGATGTTGCATCCAAAGCGAGCAAGATTCAGCTCATCAATATGTTTGTCACAGTCCAGTTTGTTTACATGCTCTTTGGGGCGATATTAGCGCTGTACATACCGCTTATTCCGGTTTACATACTACTATCGAAACTTGTGTCCTGGGCTAAAGATCTCGTTGGTGTAACAATAGGGCTTCAGTTAGATTTAGCAACTTCCCCAATCGGTGAGCATGAAAACAGAATGCTTTCCAATGAAGTGAGAAAAGCGTTTTCTTCACTATTTGTTTTAGGGGCACATTTTCTCTTTATTGGAATAGGTATCATGATGTGCTTCATCTTGTTTAGCTTCTATATGGCACTGGATGCGATTGTAGTGGGCATGGTGCTGGATATATTTGGTATTACCACTATATCGTCATTGTTGGAGTCTATAGTCGCTACGTTGCTTTCAGACACTCTCATTGTGTTTATTCTATACGTGCAAGCGAAATCAGCAGCATCGATGATTAAGAAGGTGCCTGATGCACTTGCTGAGCAGTTCGAAGTGCAAATAGATAGGGATGAAACTGTTATTCAGAAATTCGAGTCTATAGTGAAGGGGCAGGTTATTCCTGAGATTAAGCGTTACATGAGCTAAAGAAGTTAACTGGGTGGTTTCGCATCCGAATACTACGGCCAAGGTTAATCTTAATGACTTTGAGTAGCTTGAGCCTCTAATCTGGTAGCTAATACTATAATCAAGGTTAAGTGCTCTGTTCTAAGGTGCTTTGACCTTGATTATGATCTCAGATATTGTAAACAACGTTAATCGGCGACTATTTTCGAATACTTTAACCTTGATCGTGATCTTAAATATTGCAATCAAGGTCAAACCACGGCGTTTAGCACATCTTAACCTTGAACATGATCTCCAATACTGTAATCAAGGACAAACTACGGCGGTTTGCATATTTTTAACCTTGAGCATGATCTTCAATATTTTAATCAAGGTTTCATTACGATGCATTTAGGGATTTTAACCTTGATTGTGATCTCGACTAGTGTAAACAAGCTTAATATAGGCAGTTTTAACCTTGATTATGATCACAACTACTGTAATCAAGGTCAGGTGTCGTTAAATTCAACAATTTAACCTTGATTACGATCGCAACTACTGTAATCAAGGTCAGGTGTCGTTAAATTCAACAATTTAACCTTGATTACGATCACAACTACTGTAATCAAGGTCAGGTATCGCGGTTTTCAGGAATTCCAACCTTGATTGTGATCTAGACTACTATAATCAAGGTCAAGGTGTTACGTACTGCCACTTAGCCTTGATTTTAATATTTTATATTACAGCCTAAACATAATGATGCTTTTTTGACCTTGATTGTAATCGTCCGTATTACAATCAAGGTTTAATAGTAATTTCAAATACTATAATCAAGGTATAATTAGAGTGTTCTTTTTGCCCGTTAACCTTGATTTGGATCCTAATATTATAATCAAGGTTAAACGGAGGAGTACTTTAACCTTGATTGTGATCGACAATACTATAATCAAGGCTTGATTATGATCTTTATTGGGGGTTTAACCTTGATTGTGATCTCCTCTATTGTAATCAAGGTTTACTTGGAATATTGTTTTTCAATGGTTAGCTCAATATTTGTACATATGTGTATGTCACAGCAATCAACTCAACGGAGAATTGAGAGAAATGCCAGATGAAATAAATAAAGTCGATTCTATGGATATATTCACATCAGAGTACATGGAATATGCTTATGGCGATAAGCCGGTAGTTTCAAATGCATTCGATCAGGTTTTTGTTTTGGGTAATCGGATTCCAAAAGCAATATTGGGTTTGATGTCTAACGCTGACTATGCGGAGCAGACATTACTTTTGAATGAGCCTTTGATTACAGATTATATATCGAAACCTTTTTGGAAGAACAAGCGTTTATTAATAGAGGTTTTGGGAACAATATGTTTAACAATGGATCGGACGTTAATAGATACAATAATTGCACACGGCACTCTTATTAATAATGCCGACCGTTATACCTTACGTCAAATATGTGAGCACGAAGAATTGGGTATGCAAAGGATTGATTGGGGGGCATATAAAAGTCAGGCTAAAATCGACACTCGCCTATCTAACAATGGGATTTACTTTCATGTACCCATGGGTGTGATAGCTAAAGCGATGAACCGGCAGCTTCAGAAGTCTTTTCGTAAATCTGTTTTAGACAGGTTAAGGCGTCTTAGGAATATGGAGTTACGGATCACCCCAGAGGTAGATGGAGTGTTGCTAACCCAAAAGACCAACGAGATCCATTTGCTAGGCCATGATTATCATACTTTACTAGATACATCCAAGATGAAAAATGGCGTCTACGATCAAAATACATTCACCGATTTAGTGGTCAACGTTGATGAAACTTATCTTCGCTCCATACAGGACGACGGCAATATATCGAGAAAAAGGGTAAAGCATGCCTACCCTCATTTGGTGGGACCTAATTCGATAGAAGATTTTTACCGGTTACTTGACAGTCACAACCGCGCTTTTATCCACAATAAAAGTTTGACAGATCTGGTTGTTAATTACTTCGACTCAAAATTAGGGAGTTACGGAATAAATAGATCTTATAAGCTGAAGAAAATTTACGAACAAGTTGTTGAGGATCAACAAAAGCTATGGGTTCACTTTGGATTTAAACTGCATAGAGTTTCTGATGGCAATAAGCATTTCCAAACGAATGAGGATTATGTTTTTTATCACAAGAAAACCGCTGATGAACTTAGTGGAGGCAAGTTTTGAGTAAGATAATTAGTATTGATCCTAAGAATATAGACAAGTACCAAGACCAAGTAGGGGGGCATGTCCTCCACGGTTTGCCGAAAGGAAAATATGGGTTTCTGATATCGACCCCCGACACAGGTAAAAGTTATCTTTGTTTGAGTTTAGCTTATGAAGTAGCTTCAACAATGCGCCTCCTGGGGCTGGCGGCATCCAATGAGCCTAAAAAGGTGCTTTACTGGCCAGTTGAAGATGGTATTGCAATAACAATGGGGAGAATATCAAAACACCTGAAGGCTTTTAATCAGTATGATGTGGATTGTATCGTATCTAACTTGAGCCTTTACGAAAGTGAACAGCACTTATGCCATCCCAACACTGAATCGAATTATGCTAGTGAGCGTTTCTTAGATGATTTTTCTGAGCACGCGAAAGACTATGACTTAGTTATAATTGATACTGTTAGAGAAGCGACCGGCGCATGTCATGAAGTGAAAGATGACAAAGTTATCAAATTAGCATTGCAAAAGCTGGCAGGTCAGTCTGGTGCTGC
>TARA_R110001592_G_scaffold237306_12_pt1 | contig 33969 bp, 28 predicted proteins | sample TARA_R110001592 | Tara Oceans TARA_R110001592 (sample SAMEA4398387) | marine metagenome | biome: Polar Biome; feature: [SRF] surface water layer (ENVO:00010504); material: water (ENVO:00002006), including particulate matter (ENVO:01000060) such as... | depth 5 m | reverse complement strand
ACAATAACTATTCTACAGAAGACAGTCTCATTTTATGTGCTGGATCTTCCTATGCATTTACTGCCAATACTACCAATAGCGATGTCAACAACATGGCATTTGTGCAATTTTGGGCAGATTGGAACCAAGATGGCGATTTCGATGATTTGGATGAGCATCAAGTATTGGGTGCAACGGGTTTAGCAACAAGTGCTATAATTATAATTACCACAACAAACGATTTTACAACAGAAATAAGAGTTCCAGAGCATGCTAAAAACGGCTATACAGTAGCTAGAGTAGGGCTGTCAACTGACGCTAAAAACATATCATGTGGTAATTTTGCAAAAGGCGAATTTGATGATGTATTAATTCGTGTTAACAGTTTTGAAACTACTACAAACAATTACGCTTACAACGAAGATGGAAGTACCATTACATTGTCACAATCTCCATCTATTTCAGGGTATATATGGCAAGAAAGTACTGACTTAGTAAACTATGCAGATGTAGTAGGATCGAATGATGCATTAACTTTAAATGCTGTGCCTTTAGCCAACGTAACGGCTTATAAAATAAATAAACTAGTAGCAGAATGTCCTGCTGATGCTGATGGAAATACTTTTGTTCAATCAGGTGTAACCGAAGTTCTAAAAGTTGGATTGGATTCTGTAGTTGCAGAGCCGAGCGAAGTGTGTGTTGGCGATTCTTCTTATTTGAAATCGTATTACAAATTCAAAAGTGAAACCTTTACTGACGCTCCGGCTGCCAATATATTAGGACAAGGAGTTGCTTATAATGGAGCTATAACAGTTGCCAACAATCTGCCAACATCAAAATTTAATCTGTCTAAAGTATGTATTGATGTAACAACATCATTGATTGAAGATTTGGCATTTGAATTGGAAGCACCTTCAGGCAAAAAGGTTATGCTTACCAATGGATCATCAGTTAATGCTGCGACTCAAAATTATACTTTTTGTGTTCTGTTGGATACTACTTTGACTAACATCAACGACGAAACTGCAGTTTTATTAGGAGACTATCAACCATTGGAATCATGGTCAAAATTAAGTGGTGAAACAACCAATGGCGATTGGATACTTAATGTCTTGTCATCTAATGGAGCAGTTGATGCTACATTGAATAGCTGGAGCATGAAGTTTGGGCACAACGATGGTGTAAACTGGACGGATCCAACTACATTCTTTAATGCAAGTTTGGATAGTTCGAAAGCCCAAGTAAATGCTACACAGTTTTTTACGGCAAACCTAAGTTCAGATTTGTCATTATCGGGATTATTGGCTGATTCAGTAGAAGTTGTAGGCAATGACCCAAGCAACATGGGAGTAGATCACTTTGAGTCGAATGATGGTGACTTCTTTTTATGTACTGGAGTTGATAAACATGTGAAAGTGTTTTTAACCAACCCAATTGGTGGTGATAATTATACTTGGTTCGTGAATGATGTAGTAGTACCAGGAGAAAATAGAGATTCTATCATCATCAATACACTTAATGATGGAGATGAATTGAAAGTAGAGTTTTCATTGGTGAATGGATGTGGGACATTATTCGCTACAGATTCTATCGATATGTTTGATAGACCTACACCAACTCCAATTATTGATTTAACCTCTTCTATAGTTGGACCATTATGCGATCCTACTGATTTTACAATCGATGCTGTCTTTGCAGACACATTGCAACAAGCAATGTATTCTTGGCGAATAAATGCAACCGAAGTAGCTCAAAAAGTAAATACTTACGACTTCATAGGACTGAATAATGGCGATACAATTTTTGTAAGTGTTACACAATCAATTTGTAATACAGATTATAGTAATGTTGACACGGTAATTTATCAGTACAACCCAAGAGTAGATATAAAAGGAAGTTTGATAGAAAATGTTGATCAATACTGTTTTGGCAATGTGGATTTATCTTTCGATTCAACTGGCAACAATGTAAATGGACAGTTTTATTGGGTATTGGGTACAGATACAATAAGCAACGACGATGCCATCAACTTAGATACACTTTCAGCAGGCAATTATGCAATATCGGTTGAATATATACCCAATGGATGCTTTACAGCCTTAAACATTACAGAAACGCATAATTTTGAAATTCTAGATATACTAACGCCATCCATAACAATTGGAGCTCCGATTGATACTCTTTGCCCTCTGGAAGGTGTTACCATTAAATCAATATTACTTGAAAACGCTGGTGCAAACCCAACATATACTTGGTATCAAAACGGTGTTAAACTGAATTTCGAAACAAATGATTCATTGGTAATTGTCAATCAAAACTTGGCGAAAACGTACTATGTTGATTTAGAAAGCGATTATTTGTGTCCAGATCAAAGCAAAGTAAGGTCTAATACGTTAAAAATTGAAGTCCAAAAAGACGCAATTGTAAACCTAAATTCAAGCACTTCTAGTCCAATTTTAGGTTGTGTAGATGGCGATGATATCGTGCTTACGGGGACACTAACAGATGCCCCTGCAGATTATTATTACTGGACGGTTAACGATTCTATCATTCCAAATACCAATTCATTGAATGTGACTTTCCCGAGAGATTCAGGAATGTACACATACAGACTTTATGGGGTTCGCAATTTTGTTTGTGCTGGGATCGATACGGTTCAAGGTTCAGGCATTCATTCATTTGAAAATTACACTGCACCAGATTCTACTTATACCATGAATATTGTTGACAACAAATATGTTGCAAGCATCAACGATACATCTTCAGATGCAACGGCAATGTGGTTATTAAACGGGAAATTCATATCGGCGAATAATGTGGCTACAATAGTATTTACGGAAGCTCTTAATACGTTGTGCGTTGAAGTATCAATGGCTAATACGTGTGTAACATCAAGTTGTCAAGAATTTTCATTTGTTGGAGTAGAAGAGCAAATAATAAACAATGTTTCTATTTACCCTAACCCAAGCAAGTCTGTATTGAATATCCAGTGGGGTGGGATGAGAGATAATGGTGCTATAGAATACACTATCACCAATCAAATTGGACAAACTGTTGAAATAGGAGAATTGAAAAATGCATCAATTTCTGTTGAAAGTTTAGCAAAAGGGTCTTATATTTTGCAATTAAAAAGCAATGATTCATATGCCATCAAACGATTCGAAAAAATGTAATTCTTTTGAAATTAATTGTTTGAAAAAGGAGTGGAGCTTTATGGTTTCACTCCTTTTTTTATTCCTAATTAGTTGTACTAACCAAGTTGATGAGAGTAAAAAGAATAAACTTCCTGACGACTCAAATTTGGAAATTTTACTTGACGTTTGGCATTTGGCAGCAGCTAAAGCAGATAGTGCAAGCTATTTTGACTTCATAAGTACAGAGGGTAGATTTTTAGGCACCGATGCGAGTGAGAATTGGAGCAAAGAAGAATTCTTAAATTTTTCTGCGCCCTATTTCCAAAAAGGCAAAGCATGGACCTTTACAGGTTATGACCGAAATTGGTATTACTCAACAGATTCTTCCGTAGCGTGGTTCGATGAGCGATTGAATACGTGGATGGGTGAATGCAGAGGTAGTGGCGTAATGATAATGGATGAAGATAATCCTAAACTTGCTCACTATAATTTGACTGTAACCATTGCCAATGATAAAATTCAGGACTTTATTGCGTTGACTAATACAAGCGAGATTCAATAAAAGTTTGTCAAACAATAAAACTTCAATACTTTTGCAAAATGAAAACAGCAAAAATACACACAGAAAAAGGCATAATGTCTGTTGAGTTTTATCACAACGATGCGCCAAAGACAGTAAAGAATTTTTTGGATTTGAGTGAAAAAGGATTTTACGATGGTCTTACTTTTCACCGCGTTATTCCTGACTTTGTTGTTCAAGGTGGATGTCCTGATGGAACTGGTGCAGGTGGACCAGGATACAGCATAGACTGTGAATTAGATGGTGAAAACCAGTATCACGACAAAGGTGTTTTGAGCATGGCTCACGCTGGTAGAAATACTGGTGGATCTCAGTTCTTCATTTGCCATAGCCGTAACAATACAGCTCATCTTGACGGAAACCATACATGTTTTGGTAAAGTAGTAGAAGGAGTTGAATTGATCGATAGCATCAACGAAAACGATAAAATCGTTAAGATTGAAGTAGTAGGTTAATCAATCATTGATATAAGTTATTAAACCCTCTTCGGAGGGTTTTTTCATTTATTGTGATTTGTAAGGAGTTGGGCTAACTCTATTTTAAGTTAAACTTGTAACATGAAAATATTGAAGAAAATAGCAGGACTAGCTGCTGCAATGTGCTTGCTAATTGGTGGAATCTCTGCTCAAGAAGCAAAAAGCCCTGCTAAAGAAACTACAGGCACTATAGGTGATATGAAAGTTGAAGTAAAATATTGTGCGCCATCTGTAAGAGGACGTGATATTTACGGTGACTTGGTTCCTTTTGGTAAAGTATGGAGAGCTGGAGCAAACGATGCGACAACAATTACGTTTGCCGAGGATTGTAAAGTAGAAGGTAAAAAAGTAAAAGCAGGGACTTATGCCTTTTTTGTAACACCTAAAGAATCAGGCGAGTGGGAAATTATGTTGAACTCTGAAGCCAAACAATGGGGAGCTTATAAAATGAATCCAAAGAAAAACATTGTTGTAGCTGAAGTAACGGCAATTGATGCTGATAAGGCTGAACAATTGAGTTACGAAGTTACTGAGGATGGGATTCAATTGCATTGGGACACTAAAATGATCAATGTTGAAGTAAGCAATTAATTCAAATCTATTAGAATAAAAAAAAGCCACTCATTTGAGTGGCTTTTTTTTATAAAATACAGGTTCTTAATTTATTCTCCCATCTCATCAGCTGATGCAATTGGGTAAACAATTTTCGTTTGAATTTCTGATTGTGAAACAGTTGTTGGATCGTTCAAATAGATTTCAAATACAGGGCCAGATATTTCGAAATTGTTTTCTTCAATATACTGTCCAATAGACATGTGGCTCATTTCTGAACTTTCGTATGAACCATAATGTACTCCAGTTACTGCCTTAGAAGCTGATATTACACCGTATTCAATGCCTTCAGTTCCTTCAATTTCTTCGCTAACAGGAAATGCAGCAATCATATCGGTTGAGTCGTTTTCCCAAGTATAGTAAATAGCGATAGGCATACCTGCCATTTCAATAGAATTTTCTGTGCAGAATGCACTCAATTTACCGTAAGAATCGCCTAAAGTTTGCGCTAAGTCTTTTGCTGCAATATTATTGCGAATGCCTAAATAGTAGATGTCGTTAATATTTTCAACTATGATTTTAGTTTCAGGAGTCTCTGGCAATTCGGCAATATAATTGGCCATATTGTTCAAGCCTAATTCCATAGCGCCACCTAGCATCAATGACATCATAGGGCGCATGTACCATGGAGCTTCAGATTGTGTAGTCCAAGTAACAATGGTTTTGCCGTCTTTAGCTTCAAAAGCCCAAAGATCTTCACCTTCGCTTTGCCAAGGAGCTACAAAAACCATGTGGTTATGAATGCTTTTGTTTTCTTCAACAGCAACTTTTGTCAAACTCCCAATTCCAATTTCTTTTCCTTCCCAGCTGTATACATCACCTATTTGGTCCGATCCTTGAATCTTAAATGTTGAAGTTGTATCCATTCTAGACCACTCATTCCAATTTTTGTAATGATTGAAATCGTTTGCTACGTCAAATACTTTGTCAATGTTAGCGTCAATTTCTTTTGTAATAACTACTTCGGAAACTTTATTGCTAACCAAAGCGGCTATAATGTAGATCCCTATTATACCTACAATAACGATAAGTAAATACTTTAAAAATTTCATGGTTTTGGTTTTTAGTTGTAGTAAATGTAAAACAAAAACTTGTTTTTATAATACAACTGATTTTATATCAATAAGCTTATTGCAATCGAAGTGACCAAGTGGGCACGAAGCTTTTCCGACCATTCCACATGGTTTACAAGGTAAATTTTCAGCTTGCAAAACGTTAGCGTTTTTAGAAACAGGATAAAAACCGAAAATAGGGGCAGTGCTAAGGAAAAAGGCGGTAATATTCGCATCAACAGCACTTAAGAAGTGAACAGGAGATGAGTCGTTGCAATAATTCATTTCGGCATCTTTACCCAATGCAGCCGATTGCATTAAACTCATTTCTCCACACAGATTTTTTAAGTTTGAATGGTGTTTTGAACCTAAATTTATAAGATCATTGCACATGGCTTTTTCATTCGGAGCGCCTAAAAAATAGACCGTATATTCTTTTGGTAGTATTTGTAATAACTCTAGCCATTTATCATTAGATAGTCGTTTTGTAAACCAAACCGAGCCAGGAAAAATGCAAATGTATTTTTTGGTCTTGTATCGTTCAACTGACTCTAATACTTCAGCGGTAAGAAATAAATTTGGTGATGCATGAACAGCCCCAGGAAAAGCCAAATGGAGCAAATCCAAATTCCTATAACTTTCGTGGTAATTGACTTTAACAGAATGTTTTAAAGTATGTGTGAACGCAAACGAAAGTGGGTTTTGAGTAAATCCAAGTTTGAATTTTGCGCCTGATAAAGCCGTTAATATTCCAGTAGCTGCAAATCGCTGAAGATTGATTACCGATTGGTATTTACTGTTGCGGACTTCAGTAATAATTCTTAACAACGAACGGTATTTTCCAATGGAGCCTTTTTTATCCCAAACAATTACTTTGTTGCAATCAGGATGATCTTTAAAAAAATTCTCATTCCCACGACGAACCAAAACATCAACAGTAAACCCTAACGTTTTTAAAGTAGATAATGTAGCCGTTGCAAGTATGGCATCGCCAATAAAAGCGGTTTGAATGAGAAGTGCTTTTTTCACTTTTTATACCGCTACTGCATGCTCACGCAATACATCGTTGAGAGAAGTTTTTAAATCGGTACTGGCTTTTCTTTTTCCAATAATTAAAGCACAAGGAACTTGATATTCACCAGCTGCAAATTTTTTGGTGTAAGAACCAGGTATAACAACCGAACGTTCGGGTACAATGCCTTTGTATTCTATTGGAGCATCACCGCTTACATCTATAATTTTTGTCGATTTTGTTAACACCACATTGGCGCCTAAAACCGCTTCTTTTTTTATGTGAACACCTTCAACTACAATGCATCTAGAGCCTATAAATGCGCCATCTTCAATTATAACAGGGGCAGCTTGAAGTGGTTCTAAAACACCTCCAATACCAACGCCACCACTTAAGTGTACGTTTTTACCTATTTGAGCACAACTACCTACAGTAGCCCATGTATCAACCATGGTTCCGCTATCCACATATGCACCAATGTTTACATACGAAGGCATCAAAATTGTGTTGGGCGCTAAATATGCTCCATGACGTGCAACTGCGTGCGGTACTACTCGTACGCCTTTGGCTTTATAATCTGATTTCAATGGAATTTTATCATGAAATTCGAAAGGACCAACTTCAATGGTTTCCATTTGCATGATGGGGAAGTATAACAATACGGCTTTTTTCACCCAATCATTAACTTGCCATTCACCGTTTATTGGTTCTGCAACCCGCAATTTACCTTCGTCTAGAGCAGCTATACAATCTTTTATGGTCTGTATTACTTTTGGATCTTCTAATAAAGAACGGTTATCAAAAGCATTTTCAATAATTTCGCGCATTGTTGTGTTATTTAGCGCAAATGTAAACAGCTAATTGAATTTATCTTGGGAAGACTGATAGGAATTGATTTTGGGGGAAAGCGAACGGGATTATCAGAAACCGACGACTTGAAAATAGTTGCAGGTGCATGGCGTGCTATTCCTACTACCGAACTCATGAATACTCTTACCGAGTACATTCAAAAATACAATGTGGATGGCATCGTTGTAGGGAAAGCCGACAGACTTTCTGGTGAAGAAAGTTCGATTGAAAAAGAAATTAAAGTTTTTCTCAAAGAATTTTCAGAATCTCATCCAACTGTAACTGTATACAGACAAGACGAAAGTGGAACATCGCAACAAGCAGCCCGCCAATTATATGCTATGGGAGCGAGTAAAAAAGCGAGAGCAAAAAAAGAAAACGTTGATATAATGAGTGCAGTTTTGATTCTGCAACAATTTTTAGAAAACAATACAAGTTTATGATATTACCTATTGTGGCTTATGGCCATCCAGTACTGCGCAAAAAAGCAAATGATATTGAAAAAGATTATGATGGTTTAGACAAATTGATTGCCAACATGTTTGAAACCATGTATGAAGCAGAAGGCGTTGGTTTAGCAGCTCCTCAAATAGGCAAAAGCATTCGTTTGTTTGTAATTGATGCGACTCCGTTTGCAGAAGCGGGTGAAGATGATGATGAATCTGAAGTAGATCCAACTCTAAAAGACTTTAAAAAGGTTTTTATCAATGCCGAAATCATAGAAGAAGATGGGGAACCATGGGCTATGAAGGAAGGATGTCTGTCGATACCTGATATACGAGAAGATGTTGTTCGAGAAGCTAATATCTTGATGCGGTGGTACGATGAAAATTGGGTGGAACACGAAGAGCGGTTCGAAGGATTTGCGGCAAGAGTTATACAGCACGAATACGATCATATTGAAGGCATCTTGTTTACGGATAAAATCAATCCATTGCGCAGAAATCTATTGAAAGGTAAACTCAATGGAATTTCAAAAGGAAAAGTATCAGCACACTATAAAATGAAGTTTTTTACAAAAAAAGGCAAACGATGAAAAAATGGATATTGATTCTGGCAATTGCTTCATTTGCAATGGCTTGTCAGGAAAAAACAGAGAGTAAAGAAATTGAAAACAGCGAAACTGCAGTAAAACAAACTCCAGAGGAACTGCTGTATGATATTCTGATTTTGGACAGTGCTTTGATTGAATCTCAAACTCTTGAAAGTATGTTGAGTACAGCTGAGAAGCAATTATTAAAATGCGAAACTTACCTTGAAGATTATCCAATGGCTAGCGATAAGCCAACAGTTTTTTTGAAAGCAGGTAGCGCTTGCCGAGCTTTGAAGAAACCAGAAAAAGCATTGTTTTATATCAACAAGTTTTTGAGTTCGTATAAAGATCATATCAAACGAGATGAAGCCCTGTTTACTAAGGCTTTTATACTCGATGAGGATTTAGATAGAAAAGACGACGCAAAGCATACGTATACACAATTAATACAAGAATATCCTAGCAGTATTTTTAGACAAAATGCAGAGCTTTTGTTAGAGCAGTTGTACTTAACTGATGAAGAACTTCTTGAAAAGTTTAGAAAGCAAAACGCTAAATAATGAAGATTGTAGCAATCTTTTTATTCATGATATCTGTGCAATTTGTATTTGCTCAGAATAAAATTGAGTGGGATGAAATGTATACACTTCAATTGAGTGACTTCGAATCGCCAGAAAGTCAAATAGGAGATGTAGACGTAATTAGTCTGCAAACGTCGTCAAGTATGAATTTTGGATATGCGATGAGTAGTAGCCAATTCATGTTTACAAAAAATTTCAATTCATTGGTTGATTGTAGTTTCAGTCGTTCTTCTTCATCATTGATTGCTCCTGATTCTGTTGTGGCAAATAAATTATTGAAATTCGCACAATTTGAATTTGATTTGTCGGAGTTGCACGCGCGTATACTTCGAAAAGAAATTTTTGAAAAAAAGAAAGCGTTTTCAGATTTTGGCTTTTTTCAACCAATTTATGAAGAAGTGGAATTTCGATTGAATCAGAGGCATGCTTCCGCATTGAAGGCAACGAATTTGGGACAAGATGAGGAAGTATTGAAAAAGCTTCATTTAGAAGTTCGCAATGAGATTATGGAGTTGGAAGACTATTGTAAAACCTGCAAGCCTCCAAAAAAGAAAAAGAATAAAACGATCTAGTATAGGCGAAGTACAGGGTTTCGGATCAGTTCACTGTCCTTCAATCGTAAATTTGTTAGATGTAAAAGCGCTCACTATCAGTTAATTAAATCGTTTTATATTTAAGCATGGTTGGTATTAGTTTATTTTTTCGAATAATATGTCTTTCACCGTACCTTCAGAAGCAACAACAAATGAAATTATCTCACCCTTATTGCTGCGGTTGAACATATACTTTGTTCTTCTGTTTCCTCCAAAGCTGTCTTTAGCCCCTTCGTTAATGTGGATATTTTCATTATTCGGGTAACTTAAAACCAGCTTGTTGTTTTCGCTTGAAATAGAATAAATAACATCGATTTCGTCTGAGTAATAGCGTCCTAGAAACTCATCTAAATTTTGATTAGGAGTTGATTCCAATTCAATTTTTTCAAAATAGAAAATCGCACCTCCAAAATCCACTAATAAATCTGCGTCGGTATTTTCTTCACTCAGAAAGGTGTATACAATAGAGGGATTATCATTTCGAACGAATGCATTAGCACTTTTTGAAACCAAGGGCGTAGCATTTCTACCAAAACTACTTAAAGCTTTTAGTGTGTCATTTTCAATGAAAATTTCCATTCTTAAGTCACTGTTTAATTCTTGATAGACGCCTTTGAATGATTTTGCTTGCTTGCTTGTATGCTTGTGCTGTATTTGTTCTTGATTTTCTGCTGTTGTTTCATCAATAAATAAATCTAATATTTCATAGGAGATATTTACGGCATTAATGTTTTCAGAGTTGGTATACACTATAACAGCCAAATTTTTCTTTGGAATGCAAATGAATTGAGACCGCATACCATAATCTCGACCACTGTGATTGTAAGTGGTAAAACCTTTGTAGGGAGAAACAAACATTCCTCGAGCGTGTTTCATCAGCTGTCCGTTGTTTAAAGTGTCTAATTTGGTAATGAAATTCGCTAAATAGGAGAAGTCATTATTTGGATTCAAAAACACATCAGTCCATTTTGCTAAATCTTGCACTGTGCTTCCCATTCCACCAGCACCAATACAATGTGTTAATGATTTAGGCTGTAAAAAATGGCCATTCTCTTTGTAATATGGATAAGCTCTGTTTTCAATAATATCTTCTAAGTTTTTGCTGTAAAAGGTCTTGTGCATTTTCAACGGTTCAAAGATTTCAAGCTTGGCAAATTCTTCAATTTTCATTTCTGAAACTCTTTCAATGATTAGTGCTAGCAATACGTAGTTGGTATTAGAGTAAAGCATTTTTTCGCCAGGTAGATTATTGACACCCTTTTGCTTGAACATCAGCTCTTGAATGGTTTCATTGGTATAACCTCGATGATTGTAATCAAAGCCTTGGAGGTTAAGCAGCACGTTATGGTTCCGAATACCACTTGTGTGATTCAAAAGATGTTTGATTTTTATGGGCTCTTTATAAATGGCTAATTCTGGTATGTATTTTAGTACATCATCATCAATTGATAATTTCCCTTGCTTCTCCAATATTCCTATGCAAGCTGATGTAAACTGTTTTGTAATGGAGGCAAGTCCAAATACTGTTGAGTCATTAAAATGAAGCTTGTACTCTAAGTTCATTGAGCCCCGACTACCAAGGTAAATAAGTTCTCCATTTTGTACAATCCCTAAAGTTACTCCTGGCTCAGATTCAGCGTTAACGTGCGTATTTAGAATTTTGCTGATATCGTCTTCAAAACCAGATTGAGAAAAAGTAAGGGCACTAATAAGTACAGATAGAATAATAAATAAGAGTTTCATCTTTTTTAAATTGATTGATGTGGTTTTGATAGTTAATGTAACTACAGATAGGAATTAACTTTTAGCAATTCGGCACAAAGACCGCTATCGTGAGTTCTAATGATTTTTGCACCTTTTTTAGCCGCTATTGCGTTAAGATAAGAAGAAGCAAAACCTGCATCTTCTGCTGTTTTATTTATCACTTCACATACCATTCGTTTTCTAGATAAAGCCACCATTATAGGAGTGTTTAATAGCATAAACGATTCTAAATGTTTTAGAATATCATAATTCTCATCGGTTGTTTTGCCAAATCCAAAACCAGGGTCTAAGATTACATCCTTTAATCCCAACTCACGTAAGATTTGAAGTTTGATGTTGAGTCTTTTTATAATTGCTTGAAAACTATTGTTTGTATCAATACTCTGTGGATGGTGCATAGGCGCAGGATTGTCCATTAGAATATATGGTACAGAAAATTCTTTGGCCAATACTCCAAGACCGTTTACATCGCCTAGTCCACTGACATCGTTTACAAAATCAGCGCCTTGGTTTAAAGCTTCATTTACCGTTTTAGGCAAATAGCTATCAATACTGATGAGTATATCAGGAAAATGTTTTTTAATTTCTTGAATGCTATTACCCAATCTGCTTATTTCAATTTCCGCACCAACAGAAACCGAATTTGGCCGTGTTGAGCAAACTCCTAAGTCTAAAATATCAGCACCCTGAGCTATTTGCTCTTCAGCTTTTTTTAACAATTCATTGCCACATAGAGTGGTACTTTGGCTGTAAAACGAATCGGGGCTTAAATTCAGGATAGCCATGATGTAGGGCCTTGAAAGATTTACTATTTTGCCGTTGCAATTTAAAATGTGCATTGTAGTTTTACTTTTGATATGGTGACCAATCCGAATACAGAAATACAGTACCAAAGCGTTGTTGACGAATGTATTGATTTGTTTGAAAAAAAGATGCACGATTATGGTACATCTTGGCGCATTTTACGTCCTGTTTCTTTAACCGATCAGCTTTTTATTAAAGCGATGCGTACACGTACTATTCAAGAGAATGGCATGTCACTGGTGAATGAAGGTCAAGAACCCGAATTTATTGGTCTCATCAATTATTCTGCTTTAGCCTTAGTTCAACTCGAATTAGATTCTGACGCACCATTGGAGCTTGAACATAGTAAGGCGCTAGAATTGTATAAAAAAGAGTTGGCCGTAACTAAAGCATTGATGCTGCAAAAAAACCATGATTATGGTGAAGCATGGCGCGATATGCGAGTAGAATCTTTAACAGATTTAATTCTTCAAAAACTTCATAGAATCAAACAAATAGAAGACAACAAAGGTAAAACTTTGGTTTCTGAAGGTATAGATGCCGGTTACCGTGACATCATTAACTATGCTGCTTTTGCTTTAATAAAATTGAAAAACTTATGAAAATCCTTACCATTATTTCGCGCATCCTTGTAGGATCTTTGTTCATTGTCTCTGGTTTAATTAAAGCCAATGACAGTCTTGGATTTAGCTATAAGCTAGTAGAATATTTTGAGCCTGGTGTATTGGACTTAGAATTTCTAATTCCATTGGCTTTGCCATTAGCTATTTTTATCTCTGTTTTTGAAATAGTATTGGGCTTTATGGTTTTGTTTGGCGCCAAAATGAAGTTGGGTTCATGGCTTTTGTTGCTCATGATCTTGTTTTTTACTTGGTTAACCTTCTATTCAGCTTACTTCGATAAAGTTACCGAGTGTGGGTGCTTTGGAGATGCTATAAAATTAACCCCATGGCAATCGTTTACCAAAGACATTGTTTTATTGGTATTCATTGTGTTTATCTTCTTCAGAAGAAAGTCGATTGAAATAAATACCATTCGCCAAAGTCAAGTAATCTTACCGCTTTCTGCATTGTTAATATCGTTGTTTTCTATCTTAATGCTGGAATGGGCATGGATCATTTTCTTCTTCATATTTGTAAGTCTTAATGCGCTTCTTGCTCAAAATTTCTTGAAAGGAAATATGAAAGAAATAGGCATTATTGGTGCGTCCAAAGTATTTTCATTTGCATTAGTTGTTTATACATTAATGTATTTGCCAATTCGCGACTTTCGACCATATGCTGTAGGTAAAAGCATTACTGAAGGCATGAAATCTGCTGAAGAAATGGGGTTAAAGGCTCCAACTTTTGCAACCGACTTTAAATTGAAAAATAAAGTAACTGGCGAGGAAAAAATATTCAGTTCAGTTGAATACAGTGCACAAAAGCTATATACTGATTGGGATTTCATTGAAAGCTTAAATAATTCTTATAAAGTAGAGGATGGTTATGAACCACCCATTCACGATTTTATACTTCAGAATGTTGAAGGCGAAGATCTTACTACTCAAATTCTTAGCGAAAGCAAAGTATTGGCACTGGTGTGTTACGACCTTGAAAAAGCCAATTTAGATGCGATTAAAAAATTTGAAACTCAAAAACAAGCATTAGAAGCAAAAGGAGTGAAATGCTACATCTTTACTGCGAGTGTTGAAGATGAAATGGAGAAAGTAAAAGCCGAAACAGGTACAAGTATTCCATTTATTTCTGCTGATGGCATCACATTAAAAACCATTGTTAGATCCAACCCTGGTTTTGTATCCATAAAACAAGGTGTTGTGGCTGATAAGTGGAGTCATAGAACAGCAAGAAACAGCGAAGAGATACTTTCGGTTTTTTGAACTGGAAAAAAAACATAAGTAAATTTCTTTATACGCCCAGCATTTTGTTGGGCGTTAGTACTTTGGTGTTTTTTATTTTTCAGATAAAGCCGGGTGATCCTTCTCGTATGTTAGGCGGTCAATTTACTGATGAAGCAACTTTGCAGGCAATTCGAAAAGATATTGGGTTGGATTTAACAGCAAGTCAGAAATATCTACGTTTTCTCAATGAAATATCGCCAATATCTTTCCACAAACACAACCATTTTACAGAATACAAATCGATTTATGCCGGTGTGTTTTTATACAAAGGCGACCAGAAAAGCATAGTACTTAAAGCACCTTTTTTAGGTAAAAGTTACCAAAGCAAACGCAGTGTAAACAGTATCATAGCCGATGCCTTTCCTGGCACAGCAATTTTAGCATTAACAAGCATAGTATTGGCTTTATTATTGGGTATAGTGTTTGGAATTCTGAGCGCCATATACAACGGTTCGGCGTTTGACAATGCTTTGGGATTTTTGTCCATTATTGGCATGTCGGGGCCATCGTTCTTTATTGGAATAATTGTAGCTTGGATAGGAGCTTTCCTGTGGCACAGTGGTATTTTTATTAATGCTTATTTCGTAATAGCGGTATTGATCTACCTTGTGTCACGTTTGAATAAATTGAAAAAATTCAAACTTCATTTTTTAGCGATTGGTGTTTTCTGTTTGGTTTTTATTTTGAATCCAATTGGATTTATTTTACCTGGGACAGGCCTTAATGTAAGTGGTTCATTGTATGAGGTCGATCCATTTTTAGGTAAGCAATTGGCTTTGCACAATCTTATTTTACCAGCATTAACTTTGGCCATTCGTCCGTTAGCAGTTTTTACTCCTATGATTAAAAACTTATTGCTTGAAGAAATGAATAAAGATTACATCCGAACTTATAGGAGTTATGGATTTGGATCTTGGTTTTTGCATTTTAAACAAGCATTTCCAAATATTTTGAATCCCGTAATAACATCCGTTTCAGGATGGTTGGCATCTTTATTGGCAGGAGCATTATTTGTAGAATATATTTTTTCGTGGAGAGGGCTTGGCTTAGAAATGTTTGAAGCACTAGAACGCGACGACATACCGGTAGTTATGGGCTTGGTTTTGCTATTTGCAGCTATTTTTGTAAGCGTCAATGCGCTTGTCAATCAATCATATAAATTAATAGATCCTAGATTAAGAAAATGAATAAGTGGGTAATTGGAAATTGGAAATGCAACGTTACAGCCGAAGAGGCTAGCATTTTAGTAACAGAGTTGATCAATATAGAAAGCACTTGCAATGTTGGTATAGCTCCACCAGCTGTGTATTTGGGCCTTGTTGCTAACGCAGATGAAAACCTACACGTTGGTTTGCAAAATATTAGTGAGAGAGGCAATGGAGCTTTTACAGGTGAAATTTCAGTTGAGATTGCTAATAGTTTGAACGCACAGTTTGCTTTGGTTGGACATTCGGAACGAAGAGAATTGTTCAACGAAACAGATGAAGTAGTAAGAGCTAAAGTAGAAGCCTGTTTGGTAGGAGAATTATTGCCTGTAATGTGCATAGGTGAATCGTTAGAGGTACGCGAGAAAAAACAACATTTGCCTTTATTATATGCTCAAGTACGCAGTGTTTTTGAAGGATTAAAATTGGATTCAGCTGACGATATAGTACTTGCTTATGAGCCTATTTGGGCTATAGGAACTGGTAAAATACCTACACTAGATGAAATTGAAGAGGTGCATGTTTATCTCCAGAACTTACTGGAAGAATTGCATCCAGGTATCGGTGGACAAATCCCTATATTGTATGGAGGAAGTGTGAAGCCGAATAATGCCAAAGAAATATTTTCCGTTCCTGCTGTTAGCGGAGCTTTGGTTGGTGGAGCATCACTCGATTCGCAATCATTCATTCAAATAATAGAAGGTATTTAATGTTTTATTCAGCTAAGTTTAAAGTAAACGATGCCATTGAAGATTGGTGGGACATTGTAGTAGCTTTTATTCAAGAGCTTCCATACAGTTCGTATATATTGGATGAAGAGAATACAAATTGTGCGCATGCTTATACCAATGAGCTTCAAATACAATTGTTAGAACTAGAGAATTCTACAAAAGAAGCATTAGAGCAACTTCCGTTTTCTGTGGAATTTAGTTTGCAAGCGGTCGAAAAAAGCAATTGGAATAAAGAATGGGAAAGTAATTTCCAACCAGTTACTATTGATAAAAGATTGCGGATACACGCTAATTTTCATCCAAAAGAAAATGGATTTGAAAATAACATTTGTATAACACCTCGCATGTCGTTTGGAACTGGTCACCACGAAACCACTCACTTGATGTGTGAATATGTTTTGGATAATGATGTGAAAGGTAAACGTGTTATGGATGCGGGTTGTGGTAGTGGAATTTTGGCCATTTTGGCTAAAATGCAAAATGCCGAATTTGTTGAAGCTTTTGATATTGAAGATTGGTCTGTACAAAACACGTTAGATAATGCGAATGAAAATGGTGTGGTTTTAGAATCTGTTTATACAGGTACTATTAGCGAATCTAAAACCGATGGTTATGATTTAATACTAGCGAATATCAATCGCAATATATTATTGAAAACAATGACAGAAATGGCTTCAAAAATTGTTGCTGGAGGACGTCTTGTTTTGAGTGGATTTTATGCAACCGATATCGATGCTTTAGTAGCAAAGGGTGTTGAATGCAATATGAAATGCATCGATCAAAAAGAAAGAAATACTTGGAACCGATTGGTTCTTGAAAAACTATAATTATATGTGGAAAAACATCATTTTACTGGGCCTTTTATTGGGCTTTTCAGCAGTTCAAGCACAAAGTGTTACTGAGATTCCAAAAAATAAGGAAGATTTTTTTAAGACACTTAGTAGTGTTGTTAAAGCAAAAGATGCCGATTTAGCTAAGGATTACATCGAGAAAGATTTCAAGGAGCGTTTCATGAATCCGAAAATTTCAGAATCTGCGTGCAATAAATTGTACAAAGCTTCTGAAGTATTGCTGAAAAAGAGAATGTTTGTTCATCCATTTGCACTGCAAATAACAGAAGGTTTTTTAGCGTTACAAAACGGTGATTTAGGTAACGATAATGCTTTGGCTTCTGAAGCTTTTGAAGCTGGAGTAGAACTGAAATCAAAATCGGATTTAACGCTCTTTTTGGATTTAGTTTCTGGCATTGGGTACGATGGTACATTTGTCGCAAGTAACTCTGTTCGTTGGAGATTCAAAGCAGGATCAGCTCAATTAACCTTAGATGGAAAAGACCCTATTTTAAAGTTGAAAGGCGCAGAACTAATCATTTCTACCAAAGGCGATAGTAGTAATTTGTATAATGTAAACGGTTATTATGCAATAGATAACAATCGATTGGAAATAGAAAAAGGCCGTATTAGTTGGGAAAAAGCGGGATTATCTAAAAGTGGGAACTACGCTGATTTTTACAATGCAAGCATCAAATGCAAGGCTTCTTTTTTCAATTTAGATTCAGCAAAAGTTACTTCCGAATTTTTACCAGAAGAGAAATGGGGTAAGGTTAAAGAAAAACTGAGTACTGCTGGAACAAGCAAACCACGTTATCCAAGTTTTGAAACTGTTTCTGACAAAATATTAATAGAAAATATTGTGCCTAACGTTAACTACAACGGTGGTTTTGCACTAAGAGGTGGACAATTAGAGGGCTTCAATAGTGCCGAAAATCCTGGGTATGTTGAATTCATGAAAGATGGTGTTGCCGTAATGCGTGTTTCGGGAACTAATTTCGAAATCGATACAGCGAAAATCTTTGCTAATCCAGCAGAAGTAATGCTAAGGTTAGGAAAAGAAGACAGTTTATATCATCCTGGTTTGAGCTTTAAATATTTTGCTGGGAGCAATAAAGTAGAAATGATTCGTAACGATGAAGGAGTGGGGGAAGCACCGTTTTTTAGCAGTTACCACAATATGGACTTTTTTGTTCAACGCTTATTTTGGAACACAACCGAAGACTTCATTGGTTTTGGAAGTTTGCAAGGTGAAGCATCAAAAAGAGCCTCTTTTGAATCGTCTAACTTCTTTGATATTAATCGATATAAATCTTTAACGGGTTATGGTGGAGCAGGTTTTAACGCTTTGCAAAAATGTGCTCAAGGTTACGGTCCTTATTTTTCAATAAAATCCTTTTCTTCTGCAGCTCAAATGTCAGAGGAAGATGCTATTAGAAACTTGATAGGTTTCGCTAACAAAGGGTTTATCTTCTACAATATCTTCACCAAAAAAGTACAGGTTAAGCAAAAGTTTTTCGACTTTATAGATGCCGCCAATCAGGTAAAAGATTTTGATAACATCTATTTCTTAAGCTCAGCACCTAAGGGAACAGATTTCAATGCGAAATTGAATTTAGCAGATTACAATCTGGATATTATTGGTGTAAGAAAAGTGCCGTTGTCAGATTCTCAAGCGGTAGCCATGTATGCCAACAAAGGGACTGAAACGCTTACCATTAAGAAAAACCTTGATATGGAATTCGAAGGGGTAGTACAAGCTGGAAACCTTGACTTTTATGGTGATAGCATCTTCTTTTCGTATGAAAAATTTACGATCAACTTAAATAAAGTTGACTCGGTTAAAATCAGTGTTAAAAACGATAACGATAAGTTCATTCGTGTTAGAACAAGTATTGAAGATTTGGTTGGGACACTTCAAATTGATCGACCAGACAATAAAAGTGGGAAAGAAGCCTACAAAAGCAATTTCCCTATCTTGAATAGCACCGAAAAATCCTACGTCTATTACGATAAAAAGGGAATCAATGGCGGTGTGTATAAACGCGATAATTTCTATTTCGAAATCAATCCCTTTGAATTGGATTCATTGGATGAATTAACAATGGAAAACACTCGTTTTGGTGGTAAAATGGTTACAGGAGGAATTTTTCCTGACATTAAAAGCGACCTAAAAATCATGGACGACTTTTCGTTGGGTATCAATTACAGCACATCTGAATCTGGTTTAGCATTGTATGATGATAAAACCATCTTTACCGACAATATACAAATGACAGAAACGGGTGGATTGCAAGGAAGTGGCTCGCTTAAATTTGTAACATCTACTAGTGAATCGAAACGTTTTAACTTCTTGCCCGATAGTACATATGGTGTAGCTCAAAGTGTTGTTAATACTAAAAGTCTAGCCAATCCATCAACGCCCGACTTTACAGGAACTGATTTCCAATTTTTCTTGAATAAGAATGACAACTACATGACTGCTACAAGCATAAAGAGCGACTTTGTAGCCTACAGTGGTCAAGCTAAAGTAAGTGGTGTTCTGAAACTTAACAGCAAAGAATTGATCCACAATGGAAATATTGAAATGTACAATGGTACTGCTACTGCCGACAATATTCGTTTGGCAGCCAATATGGCAAGTTCAAAAGAAGCTGATTTCAAATTGTACGAACGAGGGACCGATGTATTAGCTTTGACTACATCGAATGTTACCATGAACATCAATTTTGAAACTAAAATAGGTGAGTTTATTGCGAATGACATCAGTACCAGCGAAGTGAAATTCCCAAAGAACCAATACGTTGCTTTTATGGATAAATACTTATGGCAGATTGATGATCAGAAGATAGAAATGACATCATCTGTACAAGCAACAGAAAGCGATTCGTCATTGGCATCTAATTTAATGTCCATCCATCCAGATCAAGATTCTTTGCGATTTGTAGCTCCAATAGCTGTATTCGATATCAACGATTACACCATAAAAGCTGAGAAAGTGAAACACATTCAAAGTGGTGATGCCTACATACAACCAGGCGATGGAAAAGTAACCATCTTGGCTGCAGCACAAATGGAGACGTTCCAAAACGCAACCATTACAGCCGATTATGTGAATAAATTCCACAATATATTCGAAGCTACTGTTGAAGTTATAGGACGTAAAAAATATCTAGGAAGAGGAAAGTATGACTATATCGATGAGTTTGGTAAAAAACAACAAATTGCTTTTGAAGACATTGCTGTTGTTGATAGCCATACCGTTGCAGAAGGTGTTATTCCTGATGATCAAAATTTCAAAATCAACTCGTTTTTTGATTATAGAGGTGGTGTGAAATTATATGCTCAAGAAAAAGGTTTGAGTTTTAATGGAACGACTAGAATTAAGAGCAACTGTACAGAAATTGCCAACAATTGGTTTGCATTTGAAGGACAAGTAGATCCAAAAAATGCTAGAATTCCTGTAGGAGAGAAAATGATGGGTGACTCAGGCAAAGTATTGTCAGTTGGTTTAACCATCAATGAAAAGACCAACGAATTGTATCCAGCCTTTTTATCCGCTAAAGATAACAGCGCCGATAGAAGCCTAATCAGTGCAAACGGATTCTTATGGTACGATGATGCTGACAAAAGCTATAAAATAGGCTCGGAAGAGCGTTACAATAAAGAGGCTGTTGGAAACATCATAGCCTTGAATATTGAGACATGTAACTTGTCTTCAGAAGGATTGCATGACTTTGGTATTGATCTAGGTCAGGTTGAAGCCAATGTATTTGGAAAATCGACTTACGATAGCAAAACCAAAAAGGCAACTTTGTCAGGTGCCATGAAGTTGGATTTCTTCTTCGACGACAAGATGCTTGAAAATGTAGCTGCTAGCTTCGAAACCAACCCGTTCTTACAAAGTTTCGATGTTGGATCGTCTTACTATGTAGATGGTTTGAAAGCATGGTTGCCAGAAAAAGATGCTAAGAAAGTGGTTGAAGAATTCAATACATCTGGTAAAATCGACAAATACCCTAAGTCGTTGTCCTCTGTTCCTTTCATTTTTGCAGGAGTAGATTTCGTATGGGATGAAAATAGTTTGGCCTTCGTAAACCGTGGTTTATTAAAGCTTGCAAGTGTTGGCGACTACAAACCATTTGCTAGTTTAAAAGGAAATTTGCGTATTCGAAAGCTGAAAAGTGGAAATGACTTAAATTTGTATTTCGAAGTGAATGGTCAAACTTGGTATTACTTTAGATACAAACAAGACACAGATCCAAGATTGGAAACAACTTCAACCGACGAAGTATACACAACCAGATTGACCGAACTAAAAGACGGAGATAAGGTTAAGAAAACGAAGAAGAATGAAACAAGTTATAGATTTACAGATGCCAGTAAGCAGCAAAAAAGTGTATTCCTTGAAAACTTTAACTAATCCAATGCTCAACACGAAGTATTCAGTTGATACAGAGGTGGATGAAGAGATTAGCCTCGACATTATTCTGGACGATGGAAGTGAAGTGGTATTGTTCAATGACGATCATAATACATTTGATTTTGTAATTGATACGCTAATTGATTTGTGCGATCATAATGAAGTACAAGCAGAGCAATGCGCTGTGCTTGTGCATTATAAAGGTCAATGTTCAGTCAAAAAAGGCGACCACGACAGCATGTTGGGCATATCAAGAGAAATGAATAGACGGGGATTATCATCTGTAGTTAAATAATATTTATATATTTGCACTCGAATTCAATGGCTGCGTGGCGCAACTGAATAGCGCATCTGATTACGGCTCAGAAGGTTACAGGTTTGAATCCTGTCGCGGTCACAAAATAAAAGGAAGTTTCAATCGAAGCTTCCTTTTTTTATTTATGCGCATTTTTAATGCCATATTTGTTGTATCAAACAGTATCCAATCAGATAATATGACTAAAAACGATGTTTTACGCCGATTACGTTACACTTTCAACTTTGGTGACGATGACATGATCTCAATTTTTGAATTAGCAGACGTTGCGGTAAGTAGAGCACAAGTTAGTGATTGGTTGAAAAAAGATACTGACGAACAGTTTCGACCTATTCCAGACGATCAATTGGCTGCTTTTTTAAATGGATTGATAATAAGTAAAAGAGGAAAGAAGGACGGTCCTCCCATGCCGATTGAAAAAAAACTGAACAACAACATGATTCTTAGAAAGCTGAAAATTGCTTTGAACTTAAAAGATCATGATATGTTGGATTTGATGAAGTTGGCTGATTTTAATTTAAGCAAACACGAGCTCAGTGCTTTTTTCAGAAACCCAAAACAAAGTCAATATAGAGAATGTCTAGACCAAGTTTTGCGTGTTTTTTTACAAGGATTACAAAAACAAGAGCGAGGTGAAAATGAATAAATCTGCTGCAAACGAAAAAATTAGTTTTCATCCAAGAAACAAACACCAAGGCCAATATAATTTTGAAGCTTTGTGTGCGTCATTACCAGATTTAGCAAAGTATATAACAACCAATGTTCACGGAGGAGAAACGATAGATTTTTCAAATCCAGAAGCTGTTATAGCTCTCAACAAAGCATTGTTGTTCAACCATTACAATCTAAAGTATTGGGAAATACCTGAAAATTATCTTTGTCCACCAATTCCTGGTCGAGCCGAATACATTCATCGTATAGCTGATGTTTTGGCAGGATCGAATTTTGGAAAAATACCTGAAGGACCTAATGTTAAATGTGTTGATGTAGGAGTAGGAGCGAATGCCATTTATCCTATCATAGCTCACTGCGAATATGGTTGGTCATTTATAGGAAGTGACATTGATGAAGGTGCATTAGCATCAGCAAAAGAAATTTTTGCTCAAAACGATTTATCTGAAAACTTAAAAGTCAAAAAACAAAGTAGAGACAGAGATTTACTGTACGGTATTATTGAAAAAATTGACAAAGTAGATCTTGTGGTTTGCAATCCGCCTTTCCATGCTTCAGCTAAAGATGCCAAAGAAGGGAATGAAAGGAAAAACAAAAACCTTGGTATTGAAACAAAAGGCAATAGTGCATTGAATTTTGGTGGGCAAAGCAACGAATTGTATTGCCCTGGAGGAGAAAGACAATTTGTAAGTAAGTTAATAAAGGAGAGTAAAAACTTTGCTGAAAATGTTTTTTGGTTCTCTAGTTTGATCTCTAAAAAAGACAATGTTCGCGATTTACAAAAGGCAATAAAAAAACTTGGTGCTACCGATGTAAGAACGTTGAATATGGCACAAGGAAATAAAAATAGCCGTGTTATTATGTGGACGTTCTTAAATCAGGAAGAGCAACTCCTATGGAAAAACAGTCGTTGGACAAAACGATAGCCATATTTGGTTGTGGATGGTTGGGGTTGCCTTTGGGAGCTAGTCTTGTTCGCAATGGATATTCTGTAATAGGTACAACTACTCGTGAAAACCGGTATTCTATCCTCAAAGAATTTGGCATTACACCGTGCACTTATCATTTAGGTGATTCGATAATAGATTCTAAATTATACAATGCTGATGCTGCAATTGTATGCATTCCATCAAAGGATGTTGACGCGTTTAGATTTTTGGTAGAAAGTATTTCTAAATCAAATATTAAACATTTAATTTTTGTTAGTTCTACATCTGTTTACCATTCAGTAAATGGTTTAGTTACTGAAGAAAGTATACTCAATAACAGTCCGCTAATAGAAATAGAAGCTTTGTTTACGCAATCCAAGTCATTTCAAAGTACCATTTTGCGTTTTTCTGGTTTGATGGGCCCTAATCGACACCCTGGTAGGTTCTTTATAGACAAACCTATTCCAAATCCTGAAGGCGTTGTAAACTTCATACATCTTCAAGATTGTATTGGTATAATTCAAGCTATTTTAAATTTTGAGGCATGGAATGAAGTGTTTCATGCAGCTGCAGACACGCATCCTAATAGAGAACATTTTTATAAAGAGGCGAAAGCATTATTAGATTTGCCGAGTCCAAAGTTTATACATTCGAATGATATCAATTCAGGGAAAATCATTTCGAATCAAAAATTAAAAACAGCATTGAATTATGTGTTTTTGCACCCTGATTTAATCCAAAGTCTAAAAACTTTTGAATAAATGCGACGAGATTTAGAATATATCGATAACGAAGAATTTAATCAGTTGAAAGATTTGCAAATAGCAGAGTACGATGTTTGTCAATTTACCAACTGCAATTTCAATGAATTGAATTTATCGGGCTATATCTTTTCTGAATGCGAATTCATTGATTGTGACTTGTCTTTGGCTAAGCTCGATAATACCTCATTCAAAGATGTTCGGTTTGTCAATTGCAAATTATTGGGCCTTCGTTTTGAAGATTGTAATGCATTTTTATTGAAGTTATATTTTGAAAATTGCCTGCTGAATATGGCTTCATTCTACAAAATGAAGTTGACGGGTCAAATTTTTAAAAATTGCCAATTGCATGAATGTGATTTTGTAGAATGCGAATTGAGCAAAAGTTATTTTACTGGATCTGATTTAAGTGGGGCCATTTTTGAAAATACTAACCTCGGTGGAGCAGTATTTTTAGACGCCAAAAACTACAGCATTCATCCAATTCAAAACAACATTAAAAATGCAAATTTTTCTTCCGACAATTTAGCGGGGTTATTGGATTTTGCTAAGATTAAAATAGATTAAGAGTTGTATTGATTCTATAAAGATGTTACTTTGGGTTTCATAAATGTTTAACAATGGAAAATATCTCTACAGAAACAGTTAATACAGAGTCAAACTTGATATTGAATTCAGAAGCAATGAGCTATTTGAATGGCATTAGAAAATGGACTAAATTTTTTGCCATCATGGGGGCAATTGGAATTGGTTTGATGATAGTATTAGCGTTGACAATAGGGACCATTTTTGCGGCATTAAATGACTCAATGTACAATCAGTCCATGCCGGTTCCAACTTTCTTCATTACAATAATCTATTTGTTTTTTGCGGGGCTTTATGTGTATCCAACCTATACTTTGTTTAAATTTTCTTCAGAAATGAAGTTAACCTTATCCAATAAGGATAGTATGGGCGCGACTAGAGCTTTCAAATTCTTGAATAATCATTTTCAATATGTTGGTATACTTTCAATCGTAATAATGAGTTTGTATGTCCTTGTATTTTTATTCGGTACATTAATGGCAGGATTGTTTTAATTTGAAGTCAATAATTTAAGTGAAATGCCAGAAGCCAAAGAATTAAAATTAGCTGTATTAATAGATGCCGACAACATACCGTATGCCAACGTTATGGGCATGTTAGATGAAATTGCTAAATACGGTATTCCTTCTATTAAAAGAATTTACGGTGATTGGACAAATACAGGAGTATCTGGTTGGAAATCAGTTCTGTTGAAGCATGCCATTACACCCATCCAACAATATGGATATACAAAAGGTAAGAATGCTACCGATTCAGCCATGATCATCGATGCCATGGACATCTTGCACAATCAAGATTTGGATGGATTTTGTTTGGTTTCAAGCGATAGTGATTTTACTCGATTAGCGACTCGTTTGCGAGAATCAGGGAAATTGGTAATTGGAATTGGCGAAAAGAAAACACCTCAGCCATTTATAGTTGCTTGCGATAAGTTTATTTATATCGAGATTTTAGCTAGCGAAGCTGCAACAAAAAGAACGGAAAAGAGCAAGTCTATTGCTGAAGATAAATCTGTACCTGATGTTGAACCAATAGGCAGAGGTTTGATCAAATTGTTGAAGAATACTATTAGCGATGTAGCTGATGAAGATGGGTGGGCTTCGTTAGCAGGAGTAGGAGCATTGCTAAACAAAAAGAAAGCAGACTTTGATCCTCGTAACTATGGGTTTCAAAAATTGACACCACTTATAAAATCGTTAACTCAATACATAGAGGTTGATGAACGCGATACGGGAAAACATCATATCAAACATATTTACGTGAGAACGAAATAGGCTTGTTTCTGTTTTTTTTGAAACGTTATTTCTTACCGAAAAATAGGTAGTGTAAACTAACGAGTTGGTGTGAAAATCAGTTTTAAAATCTACTTTACTCTTGATTTTTGTAAAATGTAGAAGGGGTTATTGGTATTTTGTCGAAAAATACGCCATGAGCCCTTTTCGCTATTTTATTGCATGTTTAGGTTTACTTCTAACATCGTCTTTATTTGCACAAACCCCTGAATTAATTAAGGATATTTACAACGGGAATAATGATTCGAGTCCGGGGTATTATTATAAATGGAATGACGCTATTTATTTTTCGGCCAGGGGGTATGGCATTGGTCAAGAGTTGTTTAGGTATACTCGAGACGGTGAGGTAAAGTTGATAAAAGATATTCGCCCAGGGGGAAATTGGGGAAGTCCGATTAACTTTATTGATTTTCAAAACACCCTTTATTTTCAAGCCAATGCCGACGATAATAAAGGAACAGAACTATTTACCTATAACGGTAGTACGGTAAAACGTGTTTCCGATATCAATTACGGTTTAGAAGGTAGTTATCCAGCTGTATTCAATATCTACAAAGGTAAATTGGTTTTCAATGCTACCACTGAAGAGCATGGACGTGAATTGTGGGAATTTGATGGGACAAGCTATACCAGACTTTCTGATATAATGGCAGGTTCAGAAGATTCTTACCCAAGCGACTTTATTGTATACAACGACACTTTATTTTTTACAACCGATGCTCCAAATAACCTCGATTACTTATGTTATTACGACGGTATCAATTTGGATACACTTGTATCCTATAATTCCAATTCAGAATTAATTTACTTTCAGGGAGCCATTTACACCAGTGTTTATCATAAAGATTATGGATATGAATTGGCGAAGTATGAAAATGGAAAATTTGAAATTTTGGATTTGATTCCAGGTAACAAAGGAATTGGACCAGATAATATCACTGCCATTGGAGATACGTTATATTTTAGTGGTAGTAATGGTTTTGGCGACGAGCCTTATGCATATGACGGGAACCAGTTCTGGATGCTAGGAAACATCAATTCAGGCAATTCTTGGTCACATACTTTTTATGGGTACAAAGGCAACGTATTCTTTTGGGCATTGACTGATATTGGGTCTCGCCAAGTTATAAAGTACGATGGCACAAGCACAGAGGTACTAAAAGGAATAATAGAAGATCCTTATACCGATCACAATCCCTTTGTTACAGTAAACGATACCATGTATTTTGCTGGAGGAGATCCTGTGAATGGGGTGGAGTTAAGAAAATCTGACGGTGATACTATTTGGTTGGTAGATGATATTAACGCTGGAGATTTGAATGGCGCCATCGGTAAATTGTATGTTGATGGTGTGGATATACTTTTTGCGGGAAAAACCGAAGCAAAAGGATTGGAATTGTGGAGACTAAGAACATGTATAGCCGATTATATTGATGTTTACGAAACTGCATGCGATAGCTTTCAATGGAAAGGCATAACGTATTACGAAAGCGGTGTGTATGAGGAAGCCTTATTGAATAAAAGCAATTGCGATAGCATCACGTATCTCAACCTTACAATAGTATATCCAGACACTGTTTCAGTAACTGTTGATGCATGCCAAGAGTATGATTGGAATGGTGAAGTATATGATGTTTCGGGAGTGTATTACGATACTTTGGTGTCCGTGTTCGGTTGCGATAGTTTTGTAACTCTTAATTTAAATGTATTTGACACTATTAGCTCTGTAGATAGTGTCATTGCTTGTCAACTATATGATTGGAATGGGGTAACTCTTTTTGAAAGCGGGGTATATAGAGATACATTATCTAATATGGGAGGTTGCGACAGCATGATAACCTTGGTTTTGGAAATAAATGAAGAAGCGTATTTCGATACGGCTTCGGCCTGTAGTCCTTTCGAATGGGAGGGCAGGATGATTTTGGAAAGTGGCGATTACGATACTACGTATTCCAATATGTTTGGTTGCGATTCTACTCTGCATTTAAACTTAGAATTACTCAACAATGACAGTGTGATTTACAGAACAGAGTGTTTTGAGTATTCGTGGAACAATCATCTGTATTCAAAGTCGGGCATATACACTGACACTTTATCCAACATCCATGGCTGCGATTCAATAGTCACTTTAGAATTGACCATTGATACGGTGGACGTTACGATGAGTATTGATGATTTAAGATTGACAGCCAATCAGTTGGGAGCTAAATATCAATGGTTGGATTGCGACAATAATATGGCTGAATTAACAGGTAAAACAGCACGTTTTTTCCAGGTAATTAAAAACGGGAATTATGCTTGTGAGATCACAAAAAATGGATGTGTAGATACGACACAATGTGTGAACATCGATTATGTTGGGATTTATTATTCCACCGAATTATTGAATCAAGTTTTTCCAAATCCAAGCGATAAGGAGTTGAATATTAATGGATTGAAAAATGAATGCACTCTAAATATTTACAGTGCCGAAGGCAAAGAAATAAAACGAGACATTCAACTCCTAAAAGGAAACAACCAACTGTATCCAAACCTAAAAAATGGAATGTATTACCTGAAGTTAGTTTCAGACCAAGATGTTCAGATTATTCGTTGGGTGGTGGAGAAGTAATCAATACCAATTTCAATCGTGAAAATGAGGGTGATCCCAGATTATTACCTCTGGATTTAGTTTTCTAACCAAATCATGAAAATCGTGATTGAAACTTGAAAAGAAGCGAATAGTATGCTTCTTGTTGTCTTCATCGGTATATGCTAATTTCCAAAATCTATGGCCATTTATTTTAGCGCCACTTTTTTTGATGCTTATGATATTAGAAAATGGAATGACCTTTTCATGTGAAGCCTTAACAAGGTATAAATTCTCTTTGTCGTGTTTTATCTTTCTAGCGTACTTGAAAGCGATGAACAAGCCTATACTCAAAAGGGTAATAAAGATGTAAGTCCAGCCTAGGTTCGGAAACTTGTATAAATACAATACTTGAAACATCAATACAGGAACCAATAAATAGCGAACCCAAGAGTATCCATATACCAGCGTTTCTCGTGGTACAGGATGTTCTTTATTATGTTTAATGGTGTAGCCCATATTGATTCTGATGTAGTACGTTTAACTGTAAGATACGTTGGTTTTTTTGTAGAAAAAATATGATTCTATCAGGATTATCTTTTAATCGCTACTTGGTAATGTTTTTGGTATAAAGCTAATAACGGCTTAGTCATTATTCTCATTACACGTACATTAGCGCAGTAATACAACATGTCCTTAAGCTTTTTGAAAAGTAAATTTTTGACAGATATCCGATTCTGGATAATCGTATTTTTTTTAGTGAGGTTGGTTGGCATTACCAATCCTTCTTTAGAAGTAGCTCATAACTGGCGACAAACCACAGTAACCATGGTGGCCAGAAACTTTTTGGAAGTAGACAACAACATTTTCTATCCTAGAATTGATATTGCTGGAGAGAAAACAGGGATTACCGGAATGGAATTTCCCATTTTTAATTATCTCATTTATTTAAGCACCGAATTTTTTGGTTACCAACATTGGTATGGGCGATTAATAAATTTGATCTTTTCAAGTTTTGGCGTTTGGTTTTTCTATAGGCTATTGCTGAAGTATTTTTCTCAACGTACAGCGTTTTATGCAACCATTATTCTCATCGTATCCATTTGGTTTCAGTTTTCTAGAAAGATAATGCCCGATACTTTCAGCATGTCTTTGATATTGGCAAGCTTATATTTTGGCTCTAATTACTTGGAAAGCACTAAGAAACAGGTGTTTGAATGGTCGCTTTTGTGGTATGCATTGCTGATGTGTTTGGGTGTTTTATCCAAATTACCTTCGGGGTATTTGCTGATTGTAATGGCGGTATTTCTATTCAACAAAAGCATTTCTTCTAAGAGGAAGGTTTGTTTTGTGTTGCTGTCTATTTTTGGCATATTGCCTTCCATCTATTGGTTTTTTATCTGGGTACCTCATCTTGTTCAAGAATATGGATTCATGCACTTTTTTATGGGGAAAGGGATGGCGACGGGTTTTGCCGAAATCATCGATAATCTTGGAGAAACGCTCAATAAATTTTACGATACAGCCTTGAAATATGTTGGTTTTTTGATGTTTCTAGTTGGTGTTTTTTATGCTGTAAAACAGCGGGATAAAAAGATATACTTAGCGCTATTATTGTCCTTCTTTGGTTTTGTTATCATCATTCTAAAAGCAGGCTATACGTTTTCTCATCATAGTTATTACATTATTCCTTTTGTGCCCGTAATGGCGTTAGTAGCAGGTTATGGATTGTCGAAAATAAAATCCAATGCCTTGGCAGTATTTGTTCTTTTGGTTATTGTAGGCGAGGGGATAGGTAATCAACAACACGATTTTAGAATACGAGAGAAAGACTTACAGTTGGTTCATTTGGAGGAGGAATTGAGTGCCTTTTCATCTCAAAACGATTTGATATTGATCAATAGTGGTGAATTTCCTACCCCCATGTATTTTGCACACCGTAAAGGGTGGGTGAATTCAAACGAACGCATTCAAGATCCTGCTTATGTAGATGGGTTAAAAACAAAAGGGTTGAAATACATTGTCATTCTAAAAAGAAGCATCGGCTCGGAAATAGAATTGTCGGGATACGAAACCGTATTCAACAATGCCGACTACATTATTTACCGCATTTAATACAGTGAGTTTAAATTCAACAATGAAAACCTATACCAATTTCGTGAAAGCTGTTTTTACCTATGTCGGTTAATTTTACTCTGGTTTGCTTTGTTATTGTTGCATAACGTAAATCCTAAAAAAGTAAATAGGTTATAAATATAATTCCAACAACAAGGTATTTATCTTATGTGGTTGTCATTTTAAATTGCGGCCATCATCGGAGTAATGATTTATACAAAAAAAGCTCTCTATTGAATAATCAACTCTTGTATACTATTGCCTGTAGAAGTTTGTATGAGAACATGATACAATCCCGATGGTAGATCAATATCATACGATAGGCTTAAAGCACTTGGTCTGTTATCAAACAATACTTGTTTCCCATCGCTGGTTATGATTCTTACATCCACTTCATTCATTGATTGTTTAAACTCTATGGTGAATTGCCCTGAACTAGGGTTAGGGTAAATGACTACGATATCATCCAAATTATTCTCGGATATACCAATGGTTGTTATGGCATAACATTCACTGGTGTCACTACAGTTTCCGTCGTTTACGATTACAGCGTAGTTTCCGTTTTCGTCGGCAATATAACTTTGGTTTGTTGCGCCACTAATGGGTTGCATGGTGCTACAATCTATCCACTGGTATTGCAAGCTATTGGCATTAGCGGTTAATACATTTTGATTGGAAGTAACGCTTACGTCTACATTTTCAATGGTAAGGATGAGTCTAGAAACACTGTCGCAGCCGTTTACTGTTTGTAGTGAATCATAGTAGGTCCCCGATTGAGTATATGTCTGTCCGTTTACTTCCCATAAGTATTGTTTGCAAGCTGTACGGTTGTAGTTTCTGAAACTATTGTCGTGCAATGTTAAATCAAGAACATATACGCTATCGCAATAACCTTCTGTATCTATAACCTTGTACCACAAGCCGCTTAAATAGTAGGTTGTGTTATTTATTGGCCAATAATAGGCTTCACAGGTTACAATTCTAGTTGTGTCGCTAAATTGTTCTTCATCAATGTTCAGTATAAGTTCAAAAATACTATCGCATTGATTTTGATTGTAAACGGTGTCGCGATACACTCCATCTTGCGTGTATTTTATGCCTGTTCTTGCCCATGTGTAGCTTTTGCAAGAAAACACTTCAAGAGTATCTCTAATTTCTCCTTGATGGATGGTTAAGTCTAATTCAACGATGCTGTCACAAAGATTTTGGTTTTGTAAAGTATCTCTATACAAACCACTTTCTGTATACGTAATGCCATTGCTAGCCCAAGTATAACTTTGGCATGCAGATTCGGATAATTGTGTGATTGGACTTGTACAGTTGCTAATGATTACTGGATAATCTTCTACTTCGCCCAAGGTTGTTCCGCATGGATTCGATGTTCCCCAGTAACTAACGCGTGTTCTTAAGGTAATGGTTTCGTTTGCCGTAGCATCAAGAGGTACAGTAAAGTTGACAGATACATTATTGCTTCCAGCGTCCTGAGAATACATTACTTCTTCTTCGGGAGAGAAAACGGCGTCTTTGTTATAATCAATCCAAGCAGCAAAATCGTTGCTATCCCATCCTGTAGAGGCGGTAAGAGAAATAGTATATGTTTGACCCGCTTCTAAGTTTACGGTTTCGTTTTGGTAATAAGTATAGGTGTTGTTTGCAGTAGAGTTGTTGATATTGGCTACGGTAACATTTCTTAAATGGTAATTGGTACCGTCATTTGATCCAGAAGCGGTGCAAATGGTGAAAGGATGTACCGTATAATTGAATTTATATGTTTCTGAAGTATCTCCATTGGCTCCTACAGCAAATACCTTGAAAAACATTTTTGAACCTTCTACATTGTTTGGTATAGCTAGGTCCGATACCCATTCGTTTCCATTGGTATTGTGCATCGGAATTACATTCCCAAATGTGGGAGCGTTTACCGACCATTCAACCCATACTTTTTGCAGCGTGTTGTCATATTCAATGGTAGAGGTTACAAATTGATCTACACCAGCCTTAGGAGAGTACAATGTGGGTTTCTGAGATATTTGTGTTGTTTTAATGGCAGGGTAGCTCTCTCTATTTGCTAATGTGTATTCCCATAATCCACGACCCCAAGTAGTTGCCTTTATGGTATTAGAACCCCACATTATTTCCATTTCCTTTATGCTGGTATTCGGTAAAGCAGGATTGTAGAGTGTCCATAGTACATCGTCCATAGATTTTGTGTACACGCCAATTTCTGTACCTAGATAGATGTTGGATTCGTCGGTATGATCAATTACCACTGATCTAACAGGCATGTTATTTAGATTGTAAGTAATGTTTTGCCAAGTACCGCCTTGATTGTGAGTGATGTAAACCTTAGAATTATCATCTTGATAGCGACCATAAGTTACTATCAGGGTGTTGTCGTCATTCGGATCGAATACAACATCTGTAATGGAATAGCTTGGTAAATTACTTTTTATACTTACCCAAGATGATCCTCCATCATTCGATAATTCAATCGAAGAGCCATTGGTAGCGACCAATAATTCTGAATTGTTTTCGGCAATGGTGGCATACTGAATGGTACCTGTGAAAGAAGGTGAACCTAATTGTGTCCAACTATCACCAAAATCTTCGCTTTTAAATACATTTTCACCAAAAGAATAAATTGTCATCTGATTGTTTGGATCGTAGAGCAAAGGAGCTATCCAATACCCGTCTTGATTGGATGGAGTTACGTCATAGCTTGTTTGTCCACCATCAATGGTTTTTCTACGTGTTCCGTATTGCACACTGCCTATCATCCAATCGTCGTTTAGTGGATGTATGATGCCCTCCATGCCGTCGGCGCCATACATTTCTACCCATCCATTTTCTGTTTGAATACTGGTTCCGTTGTCTTGCGAACCACATATAGCACGGTAATGATTGGATTGACTTAAACCAACATTGTAGTTCATACGAATGGCAATGTCTTCGCTTAAAATATTCCAATTGCGACCATTGTCTTCGCTGCTAACTAAAAAACCATCGGTACAAGCATAAAATATTCCGTTGATGCATTCAGCAGCTTGTAAATCGGCATGTATGTAATCGGTACTCGTGTTGTAGCTTATTTGATTGCCATTCCCCGAACCATTTGTGCCGCCTAAATACCAAGAGGTAACTTGCTCAAAATTGGCTCCTCCGTCATAACTAA
>TARA_R110001592_G_scaffold244155_1_pt1 | contig 33974 bp, 34 predicted proteins | sample TARA_R110001592 | Tara Oceans TARA_R110001592 (sample SAMEA4398387) | marine metagenome | biome: Polar Biome; feature: [SRF] surface water layer (ENVO:00010504); material: water (ENVO:00002006), including particulate matter (ENVO:01000060) such as... | depth 5 m | reverse complement strand
AAAAAATGTCTAATTTTCGCTTAACCGCAGAAAGTTTAAATGAGTTCAATATATAAAGTCAATGAAATTTAAATTAAAACAAAAATCAGCCATTTACGGCTTCAACCATTTCCACTTTTCCAGGAAGCATTTCTTTAAGTATATTTTCAATACCACTTTTTAATGTATAGGTCGATGATGGGCACCCACTACAAGCGCCTTGAAGCATTACGTTTACTTTTTTACTGTCTGCATCATAAGAAATGAATTGAATATTTCCCCCGTCGCTGGCCACGGCAGGTTTTACATATTCCTCAAGAATGTTTATGATTTCTTTAGAAGTATCGTCAAGCGATTCAAAATGTGAATCTTTTTGTGCTTCTAAATTTTTCTTGGTTTGAGTGGCATTTACTAGTACAATGTCTTTCCCGTTTTCGATATAACTTCTAATAAATTCGCGAAGTTCCATGGTAATGTCTTGCCATTCTGCAACATCATATTTGGTGATGGATACATAATTTTCATCAAAAAAGACACTTTTTACAAACGGGAAATGAAATAGTTCTGTTGCCATGGGCGACTGTTTCGCATCATCAATGGATATAAATTCAAATAATGAAGTTACCAATTTTTTGTTGGCCACAAATTTAATAACAGCCGGATTTGGAGTGCTTTCAGCATACACAGTCACAGGTGTTTTTTTCGTTGTTTGAGATTCTTCTATCACAACTCCCCCATCGTTAAGATAAGCTTCAATTTGCTCCGAAACTTCATCTTGAACATCGCTCCATTCAACAATGTCATATCGTTCTACAGCAATAAAATTCCATGAGATATAGACCTTTTTAACAAAGGGCAAATAGAATAACTGTTGTGCCAATGGCGAGGATCTTGCCTCATCGATATTGTTAAATTCATAACTCTGGTGCTTCGTGATAATTTGATTGATTTCAAATTTAACAATGGCGTTATTTGATGTTTCTTGCACAGAAACCTTGAAAGTATTCATTTCAGCTAATTTTTGGTAAAAATACTAAAAGATAACTTTAGTTATCCATATATTTGAGTTTTGTTGTGTGTTTTAAGCTTAAAAAGACAAAAGAATTCACTGTTTTTTATGTGTAATATCTCAAGAGTCAAGGTCCTTTAAATACTCTAAAAACAGTCCTTGAATTAAATTATATGAAATGCCCATTAAAAATTTGCAAACCTCCCGATAGCTATCGGGACGATAATTATCGGAACGATATGATTAACAGGGCATTCCATCTAACCTATAAAAAACAAATAAATATGAATAGATGAATATTAAATATACTTTTTTTGTTGTTATAGGAATGCTGTTTTTTCAAACAGTTGTCTCACAAGAAGGGCTTCCTGTTTATACAGATTACCTTACAGATAATTATTATTTGATACATCCTTCTATGGCAGGTGTGGCTAATTATGCTAAAGTTAGACTAACAGCACGCCAACAATGGTTTGGGCATGAAGATGCTCCAAAGCTTTTAACCATGAGTATTAATGGAAGGTTTGGAGAATCGCAATCTGCTTGGGGTGGAATTTTGTATACCGATAAAAATGGATATCATTCACAAACAGGAGCCTATTTAACGTACGCACATCATTTAATGTTTTCTAGAAGCGAAGTGGATTTAAATATGTTATCATTTGGTATAAGTGCCGGCTTTATTCAATATAAATTAGACGAGACAACGTTTTTGTTTGATGGCCCTGATAACATTATTGATGGGATTGTACAAAGTAAAACGAATTTTAATGTTGACCTTGGTTTTTCTTACCATTATTTAGAATATTACGCACACGCCACCGTTAAAAACGTATTGAAAAATTCTGGTATTAATAATGATATTGAAATCACCAGTAACCTAAGACGGTATTTGTTTTCAATTGGTGGAGTCTTTGGAAAATTAGGCGGAGCGTGGAGTTACGAGCCTTCAGTTATGTTTCAGTACAAAGAAGGAACGCAAGAATCCTCAATAGATTTGAATGCGAAGGTTTATAAAGACATGGATTTTGGTAAACTTTGGGCAGGCATTTCATATAGAAACAGTTTTGACGGGGCTCAATATTTAGATGGCTCTGGTGTAAGTAGTCAAAAATTAAGACAAATAACACCGCTTTTTGGCGTTGATTATAATCAATTTATGGTGGCCTATACCTATACCTATCAATCAAACTCACTAGTGTTTACTAATGGTGGTTTTCATCAAATAAGCCTAGGCTATAATTTTAATTACAGAAAAGTAAAATTTGACTGCAAATGTCCTGCCGTAAATTAATAATATGTCTATTATAAAACCCCTTAATGGAATAGCACCTCAAATTCCAGAGGATTGTTATATCGCTGAAAACGCAACCATTGTCGGCGATGTTTCTATGGGAAGCCAATGTAGTGTTTGGTTTAACGCTGTAATTCGCGGTGATGTCCACTATATAAAAATGGGAAATAAAGTTAATGTTCAGGATGGAGCGGTCATTCATGCAACGTTTAAAACCTCTCCAACCAATATTGGTAACAATGTATCTATTGGCCACAACGCCATTGTGCATGGTTGTACCATTCATGATAATGTACTAATTGGTATGGGAAGTATTGTAATGGACGATTGTGTAGTGGAAAGCAATAGTATTATTGCCGCCGGTGCTGTGGTTACCAAAAACACCAAGGTAGAATCTGGAAGTATTTATGCGGGTGTTCCTGCTAAAAAAGTAAAAGATATTAGTGACGCATTAATTTCTGGAGAAATAAACCGCATTGCTGATAATTATGTTAAGTACTCTAGTTGGTATGAATAGTTCTATAAAAAAAATATTGAATGTCCGTATTCATAATACCATTTTTGTCATTCAGAATGGAGTGAAACGAAATGAAGAATCTATTGAAAATCAATGAGATCCCTCCCTTGTCGGAATGACAAAATTATTATATTTTCAACTTATGGCAAATTACGGACATTCAAAAAAAATATTAATTCTTTTAATAAGTATTTTAATTTTTGGATGTAAAAGCATTCAAGTAAGCCAGTCTAATCATTTTAAACTTAACTTTTTAAGCGAATATATTTTACCGGCAAATACAGTTGTTGATAAAACGCAAATTGGTGGCCTATCTGGTATTGATTTTTATAATGGGACATACTATTTGGTTTGTGATGATGCAGGGAACCCTAGATTTTACAAAGCAACTATTGATATTGAAAACAATAAAATATCCAATGTTCACATTGAGAAAGTCATTAAAATAAAAAACAATCCAGATTTTTTAGATTTAGAATCTATTAGAATTGGTAAGAATACAAATCAAATATTGTTAACAAGTGAAGGGTCGATTAGAAATAAAAAGAATCCCTCATTTTTTTCTGTTAATTTGGAAGGGGAACTACAGGAACGGTTTAAAATTCCTGACGCATTTAAAGCGGGCAGTCCAGACAAGCCAAGAGACAATGCTACATTAGAAGGATTGAGTAATAGTAGTGATAACAAAGGCTATTGGGTTGCCATGGAATTACCATTAGAAGTTGACGGTCCTGAACCACAACTAACAAACACTAAGTCTCCAGTTAGAATTACCTATATAGGTTTAAAAACAAAAAGACCAGAAAAGCAGTTTGCTTATTTTTTAGATCCAGTTGCCAAAAAAGCTGTCGGAAATTTTTCTATTAATGGCCTTTCGGATTTATTGGAATATGACACCAATAAATTTTTAGTTATTGAACGCAGTTATTCCAGCGGATTAGGGACTCAAGGAAATACCATAAAATTGTATAAAGGAGATGCCGCTAATGCAACAAACACGTTAAAAATTAAGAGTTTGAAAAACAGCAATTTTGTTCCGGCGAAGAAAGAACTGTTATTTGATTTTGAGGATGTTAGAAACCAGTTAACAAACAATAGTATCGACAATATTGAAGGAATTACGTTTGGCCCCTTGTTGTCAAATGGTCATAAATCCTTGATATTAATTTCAGACAATAATTTTAATACTCTGGGACCACAATTAAATCAATTTATCCTGCTTGAAATTGTTGAGTGAAATAGGATAGATTTTTTAGAAATTTAAATACTGAACATCACAATTCTTTCCTAAAATATTTTTTAAAATTTCAGGATTCCCGTTGCTATAGAAGTGGTTTTTAGAAATTGATCGATGTAAATTAAGTATATTGTTTTTTTTTAAAACAGCCTTGGTTTGTTTCGCTACGGCCTCTCCAGAATCAATTATTTTAATGTGCTTTGGTAATAATTCTAAAAATAATGGTATGAGATAAGGATAATGTGTGCATCCCAACACCAAATAATCTATGTCGGCATCGAGCATAGGTTTTAAATATATTTTTAAAAGGGCGCGCATGTCTTCTGTATCAAGTTTACCCATTTCTATCAATTCTACAAGACCGTCCCCAACTTGTTCAATTACTTTAAGGCCATGAGCATATAAACTAGTAGTTGTATAAAACAGATCACTAGTAAGAGTTCCTTTGGTCGCTAATATCCCTATAGCTTTGGTTTTGGAATTTAAAGCGGCTGGTTTTATTGCAGGTTCAATGCCTATAAAAGGGATTTTATAACTATTTCTAAGTGTACTTATGGTATTGGTTGTGGCTGTGTTACAGGCTACAACGATAAGCTTACAACCTTGTTCTAATAAATATTCAGTATTTTTAACACTTAATTGGGTTATTGTTTCTTTCGTTTTTAAACCGTAGGGCGCATTGGCACTATCGGCTAAATAAATAGTATTTTCATTTGGCAAAAGACTGTGTATCTCTTTCCAAATTGAAGTGCCTCCAATACCAGAATCAAAAATGCCAATTGGGTTTGTACTCATAGGATACAAAAATAAAAAAGCTGCCTTGTAAAAGACAGCTTTATATGATTTAATTTAATTGAAATTATTAGATGCCTAATTCTTTCTTTACATCATCAAGAAGGTTTTTACCATCGGCTAAAATAGTGACACCTTGTGCAGAATCTAAAACATAATCAAAACCTTGGGCTCTGCCTACTTTTAAAATAGCAGTTTTTGCTTTTTCAGTAATAGGCTTTAAAAGGTCTACTTGTTTCTTTTGCATATCTTGCTGGGCTGTGTTATTATACTCACGAATGTTTTGTTGCATGTCTTGAACTTCTTGTCCTCTTTTAGCATTTTCTTCATCCGTTTTAGTTGGGGCTTCTGCCTCGTATTGTTTTACCTTTTTTTGAAATTCCGTACTCATGTTTTGCAAGTCAGCCTGGTAAGTTTTACCTAAAGTTTCTAATTGAGCTTGAGCGGCCTTATATTCGGGCATCACAGAAATCAAGTCTTCTGTATTTATATGGGCAACTTTACTTTGTGCATTCGAAAAACTTACGGTTCCAATGCAGATTACTGCTGCTAATAAAAGGGTCTTTAATTGTTTCATTTTTAAATAGTATTAACTGTTATTGTTTATTAATTGTTATTGTTTATGCTGTCTTTAGCTTTTTTACGATCTTCTAATATTTTATTTTTTCGATTCTCTAATTCTTTTTTTCTAGCATCTCTTTCTGCCAATTTTCTTTGTCTGTTTTCTTCGATTAGTTGTTCTCTCGTTTTTGTTTCTGTTCCTGTTTCTTTCACGACTGTGTCTTTAGCCACTGTTGATATCGAATCGGTCTTTGGTTCAGGTGTTGGTCTTTCAGTAATCTTATTTCGAGCATCTATTTTTTCCTGTTTTGCTTTTTCTCTGTCTTCCAATATTTTTTGACGTCTTGCTTCTGCTTCTTGTTTTTTGGATTCGCGAGCTGCTAAAATTTCTTGCCGTCGTTTTTCAATAGCGCTTTCTCGCTCTACCTTCTTATCTTCCATTGCTTTTTCTCTTGCATCCAGTGCTTCGTTGATTTCGGGTATCAATTCTTCCGATTCTGCATCTTTCCTTTCGGATTTTGATTGTAATTGATTCCTTTTTGAAGCCCTTGTAATACTTCTTAAAATTTGTTCACTTAAATCAAATTGTTTGGCAGAATATAACATGATGGCATCTAATGATTTATCAAAAACAAAATCATACTTTTTGCTTGCTGCAAGATCTTGCACTGCAGCAAAAATTTGATCTTGAATGGGTTGCATTAACTGCTTTTTTTGAATCATTAAATCCCCGTTGGCACCAAAACGTTTTTGTTGATAATCCAGAATTTCTTTCTCTTCAAAAGCAATGTCCTCTTCGCGTTCATCAATCAACTCCTTTGTTAAAAGTGCTTTTTCATTGCTTAAATCTTTTCTTTTTTGTTCAATTTCTGCCAATCTTGCTTCAATTTCATTTTTCCATTTCTGAACCTTATCGTTTAATTGTAATGTGGCTTCTTGATACTCTGGGACCTTTTCTAAGATATATTCTGTGTCTATATATGCTATTCTTACACCTCTTTGAGCTTGTGATGTAAAAACGCTTAAGACAAACACAACTGTCAGTAAAAAAAGAACGTTCGTTTTCATCTGTTAAATATATTTTTATAATTTATTCATTATAAATTCTAAAAACGACAGATGATTTGGTTTTGATTTCTGTCACTTTTTGAATTGTACTTTCAAAATTAACGAATTTTAATCTTAAAAATTTCAATTCGGGTTTCAAATCATCAAACTACCATTAGAAAATATCGTGCCAAAGTTAAAATTGTTGCCCAATAATAAAATGGGTTTGCCAACCGGATTTTACGGTTTCCCCAGGTAGTGGATCAAATCCGTAGCCAAAATCGATTCCTAATAATCCAAACGCTGGCATAAAAATACGTATCCCCAACCCAGCCGAACGCTTAATGCCAAATGGATTGTAATCTTTAAAATTATTATAAGAAGCTCCACCTTCCAAGAAGGATAAACCATAAATTTTTGCTGATGCTTTTAGTGTAATGGGATAACGCAACTCAAGAGAAAATTTGTTATAGATAGTACCCCCATCCGGATCGGATAATGATTGATTAGGATATCCGCGCAACCCAATAGTTTCCCTACCATCCAAGGAATAAGTGTTCAAACCATCACCCCCAACAAAATAGCGTTCAAAAGGGATAACCCCCCTATCATTGTTATACGCTCCTAAAAAGCCAAATTCTATACTGGGCCTTAATACTAGATTTTTCACAACCTCAGTATACCAATCTCCTTTAAAGTTTACCTTATAAAATTCTAACCATTTATATCGTTCTTGGTCTATTTCTCCAATTCTTGTAGATGCATTTGTTCTGTTGGCAGTTGATTGTGATGCATCATCCCGTATTAAGAGTTGAGCGTCACGCTCATTTTTAAGGGATTCATAGTCAACATTATTAAATAATGAATAAGGGATGGACATTTTTGCCGTTACGTTAAAACTTGACCCACCTGTTGGAAAAATAGGGTCATTGTAGGTATTGTTTCTTCCAAGTCCTATGGCGTACGATAAATTTTTTGAACTACCATTTCCAAAAGTGAACAGCCCTGTATTATAATTTTGCAAATCGTAAACCTGAAAACTTACTGATTGTGATAACGTAAAATAATCATCAGGGACGCTTAACCGTTTAGCTAAACCAACAGTGATGCCCGTTATATTAAAACGTTTTGACTTATCTGCATTTCTTGTAACCGGATCGTATAAAAACTGTTTTGTTTGAGATAACGATGTTGAAAACTGTACCGGTCTTTTGCCGCCTAACCAAGGTTCGGAAAATGAAAAACTGTATGTTTGATAAAAACGACTTGCTTGTAAACGCAAGGCCAGTTTTTGGCCATCGCCCATTGGAATGGGTTTATAAGCTTCCTTTTTAAACAGGTTTTTTATTGAAAAATTATTAAAAGACAACCCTAAAGTACCTATAAAACCGCCGCCGCCATAACCACCTTGCAATTCAATTTGACTTGAACCTGTTTCCTTTACAGAGTATTCCATATCTATGGTGCCTTCCATAGGATTTGGATTATTGAAATTTGGTGAAATTTCTTGAGCATCAAAGAATCCAAGCTGGCCTAATTCTCTTACCGTTCTAACAACATTGGCCTTACTGTATAGTTGTCCCGGACGTGTGCGTATTTCCCGATATATAACGTGGTCGTTTGTTTTATCGTTTCCAACAACTGAAACATTATTAAAATAGGCTGGTTTACCTTCTGAAATTCTAATTTCCATATCAATAACATTACCATCGGCACTCACTTCGACAGGGTTAATGGATGAGAATAAATAACCATTGTTTTGATATAGGTTTGTAATGTCCAATGCATCAGGTTTTGAATTATCAGCAATTCTTTTCTCAAGCAACACACCATTGTACGTCTCTCCTTTTTTGATACGTAACATTCTGTTTAATATCTCATTACTATAAACGGTATTGCCAATAAACGTAATATTTCCAAAGGTGTATTTTTCGCCTTCATTCACCTTTATTTGTAGAGAAATTGTTTTGTCATTGTTTTTTATTAAACTATCCGATAGTATTCGTGCATCTCGATACCCATTTTCTTTATATTTATCTATAACCTTACTTAAATCCTTTTGGTAGGCAGAATCAATAAACTTTGAGCGTTTTAGTAAGCGAAGGCGATTGATTTTCTTCGTGTTTTTCATGCTCTTTCTAAGCTTCTTATCACTAAAAATAGTATTATCTATAAATTCTATATTTTTAATTTTAACTTTGTCGCCTTTATCAATATTTAAGACCATATTAACCCTAGCCTTATCAATGGAGTCTTTAACTTCTATGGTATTGATATTTATTTTTGTATTTAAAAACCCTTCTTTTTTGTATTTGGTAGCCAGAAAGTTTTTTGTGGTAGTTATTAGGTTTTCGGTTACTTTAGTCCCCTTTTTAAGTTTATTATCTTTAATGATACTTTCAATTTTCCCTTTTTTAACACCATTGATTTTTATTTCGTTTAGTTCTGGCAAGTCTGAAAGTTTAATTTCTATGTAGGCAACATGACCTTCAATTTTAATGAGATAAATTTCTATATCGCCAAAAAGCTTAGAATTCCATAATTTTTTAATGGCATTGCTTATGTCCTCGCCAGGAATGGTTATTTCCTTTCCTTTGCTTAATCCAGAGTAGGTAACAATGGTTTGGTCGTTAAAACTTGAATTTCCTGAAACAGTGACATCTCCTAAAACGTATTTTTCACCTTTATCATATGAAATTTCTTGAGCTTGAGTTTTGATACTGCCAATAATGATTAAAGCGAATAAGCAGTGTTTAAAATATGTTTTCAATAGTAAAATATTATCTAATTTGTTCACTTGTTTTCCCAAATCGTCGTTCTCTTTTTTGATATTCAATAATGGCATCGTACAAATCTTCTTTGGAAAAATCTGGCCAAAGGGTATTTGTAAAATACAATTCGGCATATGCTATTTGCCAAAGTAAAAAATTACTTATTCGCTGTTCCCCACTTGTTCTTATTAGTAAATCTACATCTGGTAAATTTCGCGTGTAAAGATGCTCATTTATAATTGATTCATCAATGTTTTCTGGCGAAATTATATTATTTTTAACTTTAATGCTTATTTCTTTTATCGTGTTCATTAATTCTTCCCTTGAACCATAACTTAAGGCAACTGTTAAAGTCATGCTATTATTTAGGTTTGTTTTTTCCATAACTTCGGTAAGCTCTAGAAAAACCTTTTTGGGTAGTGTATTTAAATTGCCAATAGCACAAAGTTTTATATTATTGTCCAATAGGGTGTTTATTTCTTTTCTTAATGAAGAAATTAAAAGCCGCATGAGGGTTTGAACTTCTAGTTTAGGTCGATTCCAGTTTTCTGTGGAAAACGCATAAAGGGTAAGATTCTCAATACCAAGGTTGGCACATCCTTCAACAACCCGTCGTACTGATTTTGCACCGTTTTTATGACCAAAAGCACGCGCCATTCCTTGTTTTTTGGCCCAACGACCGTTACCATCCATTATAATGGCAACATGTTTTGGAAGTTTGTTTACGTGTATTTTTTCCTTTAAGCCCATTTATTTAATTTTCACAATAACAAGGGTTTTTTCCAAAGGTATATGTTAAAGAAATACCTGAAAACATGTACCAATCATTATTGTTTAAATTTCCAAATCGATAAGGTTTTTTTGCTGGGTCCTTAGGGTAGTTTCCCTCCAAGTTGTCTGAAAAAGTATAGCGCGCACCAACTTCAATACTAAAAACAAAACTATCTAAAAAGTTTGCTTTTAAGCCGAGCGCCATAGGGATTCCAAATGCCCAACTGGATGTGGATTCTGAAGTTTGCACCCCATTTAAAAAATAATAATTATCATGATGTGCTACGCTAAGGCCCGAATATAAATAAGGCGTTGCCATTTTTTTACCTGAATGCAAATTAAAATCAAGGAATGTAAATTCCATACCTGCCGAAATTTCGGTAAGTTTGGTGGAAAACTTATAATCTCGTTGAATACGTCTCGGATCATTGGATTTCGCATCAATCCCCTTTAAATCAGTAAAAATCAAAGAAACTCGGTAAGAATGTCTTGGGCTTCTGTTCCATCTATAAAGACCGCCAATAGCAAGTTGGTTTGGTGCAATGTAATTGGTGGCCCCAACATCTCCTATAAAATTACTTCCTCCAATAAACACCCCAATTTCGTTTATTTGAGAGTAGCTAATATGAACACTTAGTATGCTTAATATTATTATGGTTATAGACCTCATAAATACTTAAAAGTTTGCAAATATAATAAATAAGATTTGGCGAAAACAATTAGTAACTAATTGAATTAGTGTAAAAACATAAAAACTTGATAATTATTGTCTAATTACGTTTGTCTTCTCCCCAAAGAAGTTTTTTACGTAGGGTATCTAAAAAGCTTTCGTTTAAAAGATCAATCATTTTAATTTTAAAGGAGGCCTTTTTAATTTTAATGAGAGTGCCATTATCTAGAGTTGCAATTCGAGAATCCAAAGACACTAAATGGCTCTCTTCTCTACCCATAACTTTAAGCTGAATTTCAGTAGAATCTGTAATAATAAGAGGACGGGCACTTAAGTTATGAGGAGCAATTGGTGTTATTACAAAACTATTGGTATCTGGCGTAATTACTGGTCCTCCGCAACTTAGCGAATATCCGGTAGAACCCGTAGGTGTTGAAACTATAAGGCCATCGCTCCAGTAGGAATTAAGAAATTCACCGTTTAAATAGGTCTCTACGGTAATCATGGATGTTGTGTTTTTTCTACTAACAGCGATTTCATTTAAGGCAAAGTTAAAAGAAGTAATGTCATCATTTGGAGGTGTCGTTTCTATAGATAATAAGCTTCGTTCTGATATCGTATATTTTCCATCAATAATATTTTGAATGGCTTTTTCAATTTCATTCACTTGAATGGTTGCCAAAAACCCTAATCGACCTGTATTAATTCCTATGATTGGAATTCCGGAATCTTTAACAAATGTTATGGCTCTTAAAATGGTTCCATCGCCACCAATACTAACCAGCAAATCAAACGATGAATCGAGTGTGTCAAATTTGTTATACGACTCATATGCTTCTTTGTTGGGCGCTTTGTTTATTATCAGATTATAAAATTCAGTTTCAATGTAAGCTTCAATGGCTTTTTTTGATAGATAGTAAAATAAAGTCTCAACAGAGATGGTGGTTGTTTCATTATAAAATCGCCCGAAAACTGCAACCTTCATATACTTACATGTTTAGATATTTATTCAAATAATCGGAGCGATCTTTAAGACTTTCAATAAAGCTATCTTCTTCATGTCCAGAAATAATAGTATAACTATAACGTCTAAAAGTTTGAATGATATTATTTAACCCAATATTCCCTATTTTAACAGTAACTTGAACAATATCTGAATTGATTTTTGACACAAATGCCCCTAATAATTTTCCGCCGTTAGATTCTACTATCTGGCTAATTTGACTAAAAGAATAATCATTAATTCCTTTCTCAACAACTAAAATGCTGCCAGCCTCATAAAAGAAAGGGGTTTCGTTAAATAAACTTATAATGTCTTTAAGTTCGTAATATCCCAAATAAACATTTTTGCTATTTAAAACAGGCATCATATTTGTGTTGCTTTTGGCAAATGCTTCTAAAACATCTAACCACAAAACGCTATCTCTAACATAAAAATCTTCAATGGCATATTTGTATTCCGTTAATGGCATATCGCTTTCAAAACAATGCACGTCTGTTTCAGATAAAGAACCTAGAAACACACCCTTGTTGTCTTTAATAGGAATATGTGAAAAAGTTAACTGATTAAAAAGAAGCATTAAGTCAGAAACCTTGCTGTTACTTTTTACAGGTTTTATATCATTTAAAATATATGATGCAAGATTCATTGTTTTGTATATTAAGGGTACACAAAATTAATCAAAAAAAAGGGACATAAGCCTGTTCTACTTTGTATTTTTGCGATATAAAAAGTAAAGAATGACAAAGTTAAGTGTAAACATAAACAAGATTGCCACGTTACGAAATTCAAGAGGAGGCGATGTTCCAAACGTCGTTAAGTTTGCACAGGATGTGCAGCGTTTTGGTGCTCAAGGTGTCACTATTCATCCAAGACCCGATGAACGCCATATTCGTTATCAGGACGCTTTTGATTTAAAACCAGAAGTTTATACTGAATATAATATAGAAGGAAACCCTATAAAATCTTTTATGGAATTGGTTTTAAAAGTGAAGCCAACTCAAGTGACTTTAGTGCCCGATTCTGTTGATGCTATTACAAGTAATGCAGGTTGGGATACTATAAAACATAGCCATTTTTTGATTGACATCATTAATGAATTTAAACAAAATGGCATAAGGACATCTATATTTGTTGACCCGGTTTTGAAACAAATTGAAGGCGCCAAAGAAACAGGTACTGATAGGATTGAATTATATACCGAAGCATTTGCGCATCAATTTAGTTTAGGCAATAAAGACGCTATAAAACCATATGTTGACTGTGCCGAATTGGCTAATAGTTTGGGGTTAGGTATTAATGCAGGGCATGATCTGTCCTTAGATAATATCAAATTTTTTAAGGAGCATATCCCAAGTTTATTGGAAGTTTCTATTGGGCACGCTCTAATAGCGGAAAGTTTGTATTTAGGTGTTGAAAATGTGATACAACTATATTTGCACAAGCTAAAGTAAGTTGGCAGTTTCCAGTATTCAGTTGGCAGTCAAAACCATTTGTTTTCAAAGATTAGTGATAATTAGTGAAATTCATTTAAAAAATTTAAACCATTAATTCGTGTCAAAAGAAAATATTTTACATTCTCATATATTAGGCAAAGGAAATGGTCAGGCTTTTGTAATTCTTCATGGTTTTTTGGGGATGAGCGATAACTGGAAAACACTTGGCAGACAATTTAGCGAATCTGGTTTTGAAGTGCATTTAATTGATCAGCGTAATCACGGCAGTAGTTTTTGGGCTGACACCTTTAATTATGGCGTTTTAGCTGAAGATTTAAAGCATTATTGTGAATCACATCAACTTTCAAGTATCATTTTATCGGGGCATTCTATGGGCGGAAAAACAGCTATGTTATTTGCAACTCAATATCCTGAACTTGTTTCAAAACTAATAGTGGCCGATATTTCCCCAAAATTTTATCCAATTCATCATGAAACAATATTAGCTGGTTTAAATGCCTTGGATTTTAGTGCCATAAAAAGTAGAGGTGAAGCGGATACTATCTTAAGTGAGTATATTTCGGACTTTGGCACACGTCAATTTTTACTTAAAAATCTGTATTGGAAACATAAAGGGCAATTGGCCCTTAGAATTAATCTTAAAGTATTAACGGAGGAAATAGATAAAGTTGGTGACGCTTTGCCTATAGAAGCTAAGTTTTTTGGAAATACTTTGTTTTTAAGGGGAGAAAAATCAAATTACATAACTACTGATGATGAAGCACTAATTCACCTTCATTTTCCAGAAGCCAAAATTGTAAGTATAAAAAAGGCTGGTCATTGGTTGCATGCCGAAAATCCAAAAGATTTTTTTGATGCTGTTATGCAATTTATTGAATGATTTATATTGTATCTTTAAATAAATTTAAGCTTATGAAATGCCCATTAACAATTTGCAAACCAACCGATATAATTAACAGGGCATTCCATCTGACAAATAAAAAACAAATAAATATAAACAGATGAAACTAATTGTAAAACTATTGTTAAACGCATTAGCAGTTGTTATCCTGGCTAAAGTATTGTCAGGAGTATATGTAGATAGTTACTTGACGGCTATAATTGTAGCGGTTGTATTGTCGGTACTAAACCTGTTGGTAAAACCAATTTTGGTTGTTTTAACCTTGCCAATCACCATTGTAACTTTAGGCTTGTTTTTATTGGTAATCAATGCGTTAATTATTTTACTTGCAGATAAACTTATTGATGGCTTTTCAGTAAGCAGTATTTGGATTGCAATCCTTTTTAGTATACTATTATCCATACTTCAGTCTATTTTTCATTCGTTTTTAAAAGAAGAATAAAAAACAGTATAAACTCCACGCCTTAAAGCTTTGTTGGGATGTAAAAATATTATATTTTTGCATCCCAATTTTAGTTATATAAATTGCTGGTTGTTAATTATATTATATGTTAAATGCCCGTTTTGGGCTTCATACCAATTAAAATGAATATTACAAGAGAAAACCTTGATGCGTTGAACGCTGTTGTGAAAGTTGATATTGCTAAAGAAGATTATAGCAGCAAAGTGGAAAAAATCTTAACAGATTATCGTAAAACGGCAAATATCCCTGGTTTTAGAAAAGGACACGTTCCAATGGGAATGGTTAAAAAACAATATGGAAAAGCGGTTCTTGTTGATGAGGTTAATAAACTATTGCAGGACGCATTAAACAAATATTTAACAGAAGAAAAATTGGATGTTTTAGGACAACCATTACCAAAAACCCAAGAGATGATCGATTGGGATTCTGATGGGTTTTCATTTGAATTTGAATTAGGGTTAGCCCCAGAATTTGAAATAGAGTTAAAAAGCAAAAAAGCCATTACACAATATAATATCGTTGCTGATGACAAAATGATTGATGAACAAATAGAAAACATTCAGAAGCAATATGGTAAATTAGTGTCACAAAAGGTTGTTGAAAACGACAGTGAAATTACGGGAACCTATAAAAACGAAGATCACGAAATAGAGAACACAATCACACTAACCTTAGATAAGTTTAAAGAAAAATCAACATCCAAAAAGTTTGTAGGTGGTAAAGTTGGGGATGTTATTTCGTTAAAAACTAAAGACCTTTATAATGATGAGCATGACTTAATGCACGCTTTAAAAGTTGGTCACGACAAGGTGCACGGATTGAATATTGAGGTAACATTTACAATTACCGAAATAAATAAACGCGAACTGGCAGAATTAGACCAAGAATTATTTGATAAACTTTTTGGCAAGGATGTTGTAAAGTCAGTAACCGAATTAAAAGAAAAAATTAAAGAAGATGCCGAAAAACAATTTGTTCAACAAGCAGATCAAAAATTATTAAATGATATTACCGAATATTTAGTAGATAGCACCAAGTTTGATTTACCTGGTGAATTTTTACAAAAATGGTTACAAACTGCTGGAGAACAACCGTTGGATGTTGATCAAGCTAAGGAAGAATATGAAAAGTCTGAAAAAAGTTTACGCTACCAATTAATCGAAGGTAAATTAATTACAGAAAACAATGTTCAAGTAACTATTGAAGACATTAAAGGTCATGCTAAAGAAATGATTAAGGGACAAATGGCACAGTTTGGTCAATTAAATCCTTCAGATAAAGAGCTAGAGGACATTGCCGCTCGAGTTTTATCAAATCAAGATGAAGCAAGACGTATTTCTGAGCAACTCATTAGCCAAAAACTACTTAACCTTTACAAGGAAAAAGCAAATTTGAAAGTTAAAGAGGTGACTTATGAAAATTTTGTAAAAGAAGCTTACAGTAAGAAATAAGCAGTACATTAATAAATAATAATTCCGTATATTTAGGCGCTTAATTTTTTTGAATTAAGCGCCTATTTTATCGATAAAATCTGAATAAAAAAAAGCTTTTTAAGCTACATAATTTTGATTTGTGCAACCTAGATAAAATAAGGACTTCAAATAAAGTTTAATAATAAAATTTAACAATGGATTACGCAAAAGAATTTGAAAAATTCGCCATAAAAGATCAAGGAATAAGCAGTACATATTACAACAAAATTATGAGTAGTATGTATCCAACAAATTTAACACCAAATATTATTGAAGAGCGCCAGATGAATATAGCCATTTTCGATGTGTTTTCAAGATTAATGATGGATCGCATCATTTTTATGGGAACGGCTATTAACGATCAAGTGGCAAATATTATACAGGCACAATTATTGTTTTTGGAAAGTACAGATGCCTCCAAAGACATTCAGATCTATATTAATTCTCCCGGAGGAAGCGTTTATGCCGGATTAGGGATTTATGATACGATGCAATTTATTAAACCAGATGTGGCAACTATCTGCACTGGTATGGCAGCCTCAATGGGAGCAGTATTATTATGTGCTGGAACTAAAGGGAAACGAAGTGGATTAACCCATTCAAGAGTCATGATACATCAACCGCTTGGTGGTGCTCAAGGTCAAGCAAGTGATATCGAAATTACAGCTAGAGAAATCTTAATATTAAAAGAAGAACTTTATAAAATTATTAGCAAGCATTCGGGTCAAGATTACGACAAAGTGTATAATGATAGTGATAGAGATTATTGGATGAAAGCCGATAAAGCGAAAGAATACGGCATGATTGACGAGATTTTAACACGAAGTTAAAAAAAAATTGTAACTTTATATCCTCGAATTGAGGGATTTATTCGATTTATTTCTCCCTAAACAGTAAGATTAATGGCAAAAGAAGAATTAGAATGTTCGTTTTGCGGTCGTAAAAAACCTGAAACAAACTTATTAATAGCGGGTTTAGATGCGCATATATGTGATCGATGTATAGAGCAAGCCCATGGTATTGTAATTGAAGAATCAAAGCAGAGCGATAGTAGCGATTTGTTTGCGGAGCTAAAATTACGTAAACCACAACAGATCAAGGAATTTTTAGATGGTTATATTATTGGTCAAAATACAACTAAAAAGGTGATGTCTGTTGCTGTTTATAACCATTATAAACGATTATTGCAACCTATAACCAGTGATGATATTGATATCCAAAAAAGCAATATCATCATGGTCGGACAAACTGGAACAGGGAAAACCTTGATTGCAAAGACTATTGCTAGAATGCTTAATGTCCCATTGGCTATTGTTGATGCCACAGTTTTAACCGAGGCTGGTTATGTGGGTGAAGATGTAGAAAGTATTTTAACACGCTTATTGCAAGCCGCCGATTATAATTTAGAAAAAGCAGAAAAAGGAATCGTTTTTATTGATGAAATTGATAAAATTGCTCGTAAAAGCGATAACCCTTCCATTACCAGAGACGTTTCTGGAGAAGGGGTGCAACAAGCATTATTAAAATTGCTTGAGGGAACGGTTGTAAATGTTCCACCAAAGGGAGGGCGCAAGCATCCAGATCAAAAATTCATTGAGGTAAATACAGAAAATATCTTATTCATTGCAGGTGGTGCTTTTGATGGTATCGACCGTCATATTTCGAAACGATTAAATATGCAAGCTGTTGGATATAGTGCTTCGATATCGGATGAGGTTGTTGATAAAGACAATTTATTGCAATACATCATTCCAAAAGATTTAAAGGATTTTGGTTTGATTCCTGAAATAATAGGGAGATTGCCAGTACTTACCTATATGGATCCATTAGATGCGAAAACACTTCGTGCTATATTAACGGAGCCTAAAAACGCCATCATAAAACAGTACAAAAAATTGTTTTTAATGGACGAAATAGATTTTAGTATTACTGATGGTGCTTTGGATTTTATTGTAAATAAAGCGATTGAATATAAACTTGGTGCAAGGGGATTGCGCTCATTATGTGAAGAAATTTTAACCGATGCTATGTTTGAAATGCCAAGTAATAATGAGACAAAATTGAATGTAACTAAGATGTATGCTGAAGATAAAATAACAAAAACAACCATTAAAAAGTTGAAAGCTGTTTCTTAAAACAATAAAAACTTGTGATGCCCTAAAAAAGTGTTACAGATTTATATTAGGGCATCACAAGTTTTTATTATCCTAAAAATGGATAGCGGTAATCTGTAGGAGGAACAAAAGTTTCCTTTATTGTGCGATTGCTTACCCAACGCAATAAGTTCCATACAGATCCAGCTTTGTCATTGGTTCCAGATGCTCTGGCTCCCCCAAAAGGTTGTTGCCCAACAACAGCTCCTGTAGGTTTATCATTAATATAAAAATTGCCAGCCGCGTTTTCCAATTTTTTTGTAGCGGTTTCAATAACGTAACGATCACCACTAAAAATAGCACCCGTTAAGGCATATTCGCTCGTGCTGTCTACTAAGTCTAAAACCGATTCCCACTCGTTATCTTCATAAACGTAAAGGGTTATAATAGGTCCAAATAACTCAGTACACATAGTCTTGTATTTTGGGTTTGTAGTAACAATAACTGTAGGTTCAATAAAATATCCTTTGGAGTCATCATAACCACCACCTATAATAATATCTGCGTCAGCGTCTTTTTTAGCCTGGTCTAAATAGCCAGCTAATTTGGTAAATGCTTTTTTATCAATAACAGCATTAATATAGTTTGAAGGGTCCTCGGGACTTCCCATTTTAAAAGACTTGATATCTTTAATTACAAAGTCTTTTACATCTGCCCATAAACTTTTAGGTATATAAGCTCTGGACGCCGCACTACATTTCTGGCCTTGATATTCAAAAGCACCACGAGAAATAGCAGTAGCTACCTCGTGAGCATTGGCAGAAGGATGTGCCCAAATAAAATCTTTTCCACCTGTTTCACCAACAATTCTTGGGTAACTTTTATAATTGTTAATGTTGTTTCCAATGGTTTTCCAAAAACTATTAAATACAGGTGTAGAACCCGTAAAATGGACGCCTGCAAGATCTGGACTATTTAACAGGACATCCGAGATCATACCAGAACTTCCTGTAACCATATTAATAACTCCGTCTGGTAATCCAGCGACTTTAAACAATTCCATAATAACATGAGCAGAATATACCTGAGATGCAGCTGGTTTCCAAACAACAACATTTCCCATTAAAGCGGGAGCTGCGGGCAGATTACCAGCAATAGCCGTAAAATTAAAAGGGGTAATGGCATAGACAAACCCTTCTAATGGGCGGTATTCCATACGGTTCCAAATACCGGGAGATGATATGGGTTGATTACTATAAATTTCCGTCATAAACTGTACGTTAAAACGTAAAAAATCTATTAATTCGCAAGCGGCATCTATTTCTGCCTGAAAAACATTTTTAGACTGCGCCATCATTGTAGCAGCATTCATTCTATATCTAAACGGTCCAGCTAATAAATCGGCGGCTTTTAAGAAAATAGCAGCACGATGCTCCCAACTGGTGGCAGACCATTTTTTGCGAGCTTCAGCAGCTTTTTCAATCGCTAGTTCAATATGTTTTTTTTCAGCAGTGTGATATTTACCTACGCAATGTTTGTTGTCGTGTGGCGGATGAATATCCACAGTGTTGCCTGTTCTATATTCTTTTCCTCCTATATAAAAAGGAATGTCAATGTTTTCATTATACATTTTTTTATAAGTCGCTAATACAGCATCACGTTCAGGAGATCCTGGAGCATAATTTTTAACTGGTTCGTTTATAGCGGTTGGTACATTAAAAAACCCTTTTCCCATGTTTTTTTAATTAAAAATTGAATTGCAAAATTACGGATTTTTTAACGATTCTTAAAAGGACGTATATTAAAAGCGCGTTAAAATTTATTTATTTTTTGTAAGTTGCCACCCTGTTTAAAGACTATAATTTTTATGTGTACAGTTACAGTTATTCCAAAAGGAAACAATGATTTTGTTTTAACATCAAATCGCGATGAAGCACCGAATCGTATATGCCTTGCTCCAGATTTTTATTCTGTTGAAGGCACTAAATTATTATTTCCCAAAGACACCCTTTCAGGTGGTACTTGGATAGGTTTAAGCGAAAAAAACAGATTGGTGTGCGTTCTTAATGGGGCGTTTGAGTTGCATAAAAGAAAAGCTTCTTACAGGCTGAGTAGAGGCGTTGTTGCTAAAGATTTTTTAGTATCTGATGCTGTTTTAATTTCCATGGAATTATATAATTTAGAAAATATAGAACCTTTTACTATGGTTATAGTAGATTGGAACCCTCATTTAAAATTTTATGAATTAATTTGGGATGGATTTAAAAAGCATATAGCAGAATTACCCTTAGAGCCTAAAATTTGGTCGTCATCATCCTTATATAATGAATCAATGAAACTTGAGAGAAAACAATGGTTTGATATTTTTAAAGAAACCCATGATTTAAATGCTGAGACTTTGATGAAATTTCATGAAACGGCTGGAAAAAACAATGTGGGCTATGGCGTTATAATGGATAGAGGGTTTGTAAAAACAATGAGCATTACTCAAGTAGAGAAAACAAATAATATCATTGAAATGCATTATAATGACCTGCTAACAAATTCGGTAAAAACCATCATCTTTAAAACACCTCAAATTGTTAATGAGTAACACCGGAATCATCATTACAATGGCATACCCAGATACTGTAGTTATGGTTTCTAAAGAATGGTTTTCTCCATACTTAAGATATTTGGGTGTTGGAAAAAAAAATTACGTAAAGGCAGGACATGCTGCCCTTGTATTGATAAATAAAGAGACAGGGATTTTAGAATATCATGATTTTGGACGTTACATTACGCCAGAACCTTTTGGAAGAGTTAGAGGGGGCGATACCGATAACGAATTGCAATTTCCATTACAGGCAATAATTGAAGATGGTATCATATTAAACTTAAATGAGATGTTAAAGTTTTTAGCAACACATCCAAAACTAACTCATGGTGATGGAAAATTGATAGCTTCGGTTTGTGGTGCTATTGATTATAAAAAAGCTAGAACTCATATTACAACAATGCAGCAAAAACATTTTATTCGGTACGCTGCTTTTATAAAAGAGGGATGTAATTGTGCGCGATTTGTAACCGATGCATTGATTGCTTCGGTTACCGATTTAAAAATTAAAAACAATCTAATTAATTCTAAACGGTTTACGCCTAGTACAGTTGGAAATGTCTTATTGTCCAATACCGAAAAGTTTGTGTTTGAAGTTTCGATAACTGGAATTATTTCTGAATTTAAAGGCTCTCAAAAAAACGAAAATATACGGTGTTTTTTAGATAAACTTAAAAACCATACACCAAATTTTGTAGGAACCTTAGAGCCCAAACCAGTTGATGGTTTGCATGAAAAAGCACAGTGGTTATCTGGTATTGCTGCTGGTGCTTGGTTTGAGTTACATAAAACTGAACATGAGGTTGAATTTCATTTTAAGCGTATTTCGCCACACGGACATATTGATGTTCATGAGACGTTTATTGTTGAAGATAAAAACTTTAGTTATAATCAAACTTTTGAATTTGTACATTATTCAAATTGCAGATTTTTCCATATACAACAGCATGGAAAAGTGTATCGATTTAACAGAAAAATGACGTACTAATTTATTGCAAAGGGAGCACTTAACTTAAACGTTGGTATGGTGACTTTAAATTTTTTGGTAGTCGTAAAGTTTATCATACTATAATGTCCTCGCATGGCTCCAAAAGGAGATGTTAACAAGCAACCAGACGTATAGGTATGGGATTCCCCTGGTTTTAAAACAGGTTTTTTGCCAATAACACCTTCGCCTGCAACAATTTCAATTTTATTTAGGGCATCAAAAATTTTCCAATGGCGGGCATTAAGCTGAACAGAGTCTTTACTTTGGTTTTCAATAGTTACTTTGTATCCAAAGGCATACTGTATTTTATAATTTTTATAAAATGAGCCTTCAAAGGAGGTTTCCACCGAAATTTTTATGCCTCTTGTAACTTGTTGAACCATGTTAACTATTGATATACAATGATTTTGCGAGACAAAAATAAGAATTTTTTTGGCTTAAATACCATTATACAGAATTATTCTATTTAATTGGAAATATTTATCGAAGATCCCTCACCAAAACCTACAATTCGGTCGTATCGTTTCCCTAAATCCCTGTAATAGACAATAACTTTATAATTATTTTCAGTTTGATAGAAATTACCGCTTATGGCACCTTCATTAAGGCTTCCATCCTTTTCAACGACTACATATTTATAATTATAAAACCCTTGTTTTAATAACAGCGCACATTTGTAAACTTTTTTGGAATCATCATAAACAAGTTTGGTGCTTTCATCGATGGCATAATTATTAAAATTACCATAAACATAAATCGCTTTACCAACAAAAGTAGGATCTGGTAATAACGAAAAATGTATCCAAACGTAATCGGCTTCAATACTAGGATTATCGTTATCGACAGTCGTTATTAAGTAATTACCATTAATATCTGGATTATAGGTGTATGGGCGATTTGCTCTTATATAATTAGTAAATAAATAGTTGTGGTATAATTCTTCTAAATCTACAAACTGTATTCCCGTATTTGAAGCTCGAACATCTTTGTTTTCAAAAAACAGATACTCATTGCCGGCCCAAAAGCTCGCTTTTGAGTCATATTTATATATTAGTTGATTACCAATAGTATATTGGGGAATAAGATTGGAGATAGTTGTATTTAAATTGTTGTTTTGAACCACTAAAATTTTCACATTCTGTTTTGGATTGTTAAACGGGGTATTATAAGGATCAATTATTATATCTATTTTTTGTTTAGACTCAATATAGGAAAGGTCTCTAGTTCGTTTTATGCTAATTCCAACACTTGCCATATCTTCATAAATCATAAATTTTCTTGAGAAAACAAGCTCATTATCTTCATTAAAAACGTTAATCATATAGTTACCCGAAACTTTAAGTCCTTTTGTTTGCTCATTAGGAATCGATATCTTGTAGTGCGAATAAATTTGGTAGGTGTTAAATGAGTTTTCATAGGTTCTAATACGCTGATTATCAATTCCGTCAAGATATTCAGATTTTACTAAAACCGAAGGCGACCAATCCGCATTAAAATGCTGAATCGTATAATAGTAATCGTCCTCATTACCATTTAAAACGTCAAACTCCAAATCAACGAAATCCCCAATTTTTATAACCGGTAATTGGCTTTCGGGCGTATTTCCTTTAAAACTAATTGTTTTAATGTAATCTGGTGGATTTACTTCTTCAACTTGACTATAAATAAGAGATGTAATAAAAGCAAAATAAGCTAATGCAATAAATTTAATGCGCATTTTAAGTTGTTTTTTTGTAAATATAATCAAATTTTATACCCAAAACTGAACTGTAAGAAATGGGTATAAATTTCTATGTTAATTATTATGAAATCTGCATTATTAATTTGTAAATTTGCATCGTTTTTAGACAACTAATCTCAATAAATAAAATATGTCAAACGACATTCGTATTAAAAAAGGTCTGGACATTAAACTTATAGGTGAAGCGGAAACAACCTCAGAAAAGGCTACCCTTAGTAACTATTTTAATATAAGGCCTGCAGATTTCCATAGTGTTATACCAAAATTAATTTTAAAAGTTGGAGCAAAAGTAAAAGCGGGCGAACCTGTGTTTTATGACAAGAACAAAGAAGATGTGAAATTTGTGTCTCCAGTATCTGGAGAGCTTTTAGAAATTAATCGTGGTGAAAAACGAAAAATATTATCAATTAGAATTCAAGCGGATAAAACCCAGTCCTACCAAGAGAATAAGGTTCTAAACTTAAAGACAGCAAAAGCTGAAGATGTAAAGGCGTTGCTTTTGTCTTCGGGTTGCTGGCCTTTTATTAAGCAAAGACCTTATGATGTGATTGCAAATCCTAATAAAAGCCCAAAGGCGATTTTTATTTCTGGTTATGCAAGTGCTCCATTGGCTGCAGATTATGATTTTACGTTGCAAGGAAAGGAAGCGGAATTGCAAGCTGCCATTACAGCTTTAGGGTTTTTAACCACTGGTAGCATTCATGTATGCATTGGTAAAAATTCTAACTCACCATTAAAAGGATTACAGGGTATTAGCTTGCACCAAGTGTCAGGCCCACATCCATCTGGAAATGTTGGAACACAAATAAATAAAATTGATCCCGTTAATAAAGGAGAAGTTGTATGGACCATCAATCCCCAAGATTTAGTAATAATTGGTGAATTGTTGCTAACTGGTAAATTTAATGCAGAACGCATAGTTGCTTTAGTAGGGTCTTCTGTTGAAAAACCTAGATATTTTGTGGCTAAATTAGGATGTGAAATTGCCACTTTAATTTATGACCACGGAATTAAAAAAGATGCTAACGTACGGATAATTTCAGGTAATATTTTATCGGGTAACGAAATTAATCCAGATGGTTATTTAGATTATTACAGCAATACCGTTACGGTTATTCCAGAAGGTGATGACTATGAGCTTTTCGGTTGGACTATGCCTGTGTTTAATAAAATATCTACAACAAGAGCCTTAACGTTTTCATGGATGTTCCCAAATAAAAAGTATGATTTAAACACCAATACAAATGGTGAGCATCGTGCTTTTGTTGTAACTGGAGGCTATGAAGAGGTGTTTCCTTTAGATATTTATCCAATGCAAATATTAAAAGCTTGTATGTATAATGATTTAGATGAAATGGAAGCTTTAGGAATGTACGAAGTAGCACCCGAAGATTTTGCTTTAACAGAATTTATTTGTGTGTCTAAACAACCACATCAGGAAATTATTAGAAAAGGATTGGATGTAATGCTAAAAGAGATAGGATAATGAGATTAAAAAAAAGATTGCATATCTTAAAAAGAAAGTTTAGAGGCACGAAAATGGAGCCTGCGTTTAATGCACTTCATACTTTTTTATACACACCAGATGATGTAACTCGTGGTGGGACGCATATTAAATCGGCCGATGATTTAAAACGAACCATGAATACGGTTATATTAGCATTAATTCCTACTTTAATATTTGGAATGTTCAATGCGGGGTATCAACATTATTTAGCTGTAGGGGAAATTGAAAAAGCGGTAGGATTTTTTAGTTCTGAGTTTTGGAATCTAATGAATTTCTCATTGGGTTTCTGGAAAATATTGCCATTGGTTATTGTGTCTTATGGTGTTGGTCTAGGTGTTGAATTTTTATTTGCCACTATTAACAAGCACGAAGTTGAAGAAGGTTATTTGGTAACCGGTATGCTTGTCCCTTTAATTGTTCCTATAGATATACCACTCTGGATGCTTACTGTTGCCATAATATTTGGTGTTGTTATAGGAAAAGAAGTATTTGGTGGTACTGGGATGAATATTCTAAACCCGGCATTGACCATTAGAGCTTTTTTGTTTTTTTCGTATCCAACCTGGATGAGCGGTGATAAAGTTTGGGTTGAAGGCGCCGTTGAAAGAGCAAAAGATATTGCGGCTGGCGCAAACTTGGATGCTATTTCTGGTGAAACCATACTTGGAGGAATCGCTCAAAACAACCCAGTAACCCATACCATTTCCGATATGTTTTTCGGATTTATTCCTGGTTCTATTGGTGAGACCTCTACATTATTGATTTTATTGGGAGGACTATTTTTGATATTCACTAAAATAGGAAGCTGGCGAATTATGTTGTCTTCTGTTATTGGGGCTATTGTAATGGGACTTATTTTTAATAGTGTTGTTGATGCTGGATGGATTGCCCAAGGAAGCAAGTTTTATGGCTTAATGAGTACATCATTTTGGCATCACTTATTAATAGGTGGATTTGCTTTTGGTATAGTATTTATGGCAACCGATCCTGTAACCGCCTCACAAACCAATAGAGGTAAATGGATTTACGGATTTTTAATTGGTTTTATCTCAATATTAATTCGGGTATTTAATCCAGCCTATCCAGAAGGGGTTATGTTAGCTATTTTATTAATGAATGTGTTTGCACCAACAATTGACCATTATGTGGTTAAAGGAAATATAAAACGCCGTCTTAGACGTCTTAAAGTTAAAAAAGTATAACAATGGAAAAGACAACAGATAAAAATTCATATACCATACTTTTTGCTATTGTAATGGTTGTAGTGGTAGGTACAATACTTGCCTATGCTGCTACCGGATTTAAAGATAAAATCGATGAAAACAAGCGTATAGAAAAGAAGCTTAATATTTTATATGCGATGGGTGTCAATGAAAATGAAGGCAGTAACATGAGCTTTGTTTCAAAAAATAGAGTTGAACAAGAATTTGTAAAATATATTACGAAACAATTAATTATTCAAGGGGATAGTGTTACCGAAGATAATAACGCCTATTTACTGGACCTTAAAAAAGAACACGCTTTAGCAAAAGACCCAAGCCATCAAAAACGCTTACCATTACTCATTGGCGAAAAAGATGGGCAAACATTTTATATAGCACCAATTAGAGGGAAAGGTTTGTGGGATGCTATTTGGGGTTATGTAGCCATGGATAAAGAGATGGTTGTATTAGGCGTATATTTTGATCATAAAGGTGAAACACCAGGTCTTGGTGCAAATATAAATCAGCGGTTTTTTATGGATGAATTTACTGGTGAGCATTTATTTGATAAATCTAATAATTTTAATGGGATTACTGTTTCAAAAGGAAATGCAGACCCTAAGAATTTGGATAAAACAGATAATGAAGTTGATGCCATTGCTGGGGCTACCATTACAGGTAATGGGGTAACCGACATGATAAAAACCGATTTGAAACTTTATGTTCCTTATTTTAAAACTTTAAAAACTAACTAATTATGGGTTTACTTTCAAAAAAAGACGCAAAGTTAATTACAGATCCATTAGCAGATAATAATCCAATTACTATTCAGGTTTTGGGTATTTGTTCGGCTTTGGCAATTACGGCACAGTTAAAGGCAGCCATTGTAATGGCTATTTCTGTTTTGGTTGTATTGGCACTTGGTAATGTGGTGATCTCATTGATGCGGAATATCATTCCTTCAAAAATTAGGATTATTGTGCAATTAGTAGTGGTAGCCGCAATGGTAGTAATAGTTGACCTAGTACTTAAAGCTTTCGCTTATGAGTTAAGTAAAACACTTTCTGTGTTTGTTGGATTAATTATTACCAACTGTATCATTATGGGACGTTTTGAAGCCTTTGCTTTGGCAAACGGCCCATGGCGATCATTTTTAGATGGTATTGGAAATGCTTTAGGATATGGCGTCATTCTGGTTATTATAGGGTTCTTTAGAGAATTATTGGGATCAGGAAGCTTACTTGGTTTTAAAGTGTTGGGAGATCCTATCGAAAAAACAGGTGTTTATGCCTTTGGCTATGAAAACAACGGATTTATGTTATTGTCACCGATGGCGCTTATTGTTGTTGGAATTATTATTTGGGTACAACGTACAAGAAATAAAGATTTAGTTGAAGACGAACTGGTTGGACATTGCGACATATAGTTTTAACCACCTAATAATTTATTTATAAGACATTATACAAATTAAAAATAAATGAAGAGTCATTGTTAATTCGAAAAAGAAAGTAAAAACCAATATTGCCTTTTAATTCTATACAATTACTCAATATTATAAGAACATGGAACACTTAGAGTTATTTTTTAAATCAATCTTTATAGACAACTTGATATTTGCTACATTCCTTGGAATGTGTTCATTTCTTGCTGTTTCTAAAAAAGTATCAACGGCCATAGGCCTTGGTGCTGCCGTAATTTTTGTATTGGCTATTACAGTGCCATTAAACTGGTTGCTGGACCAATACATATTAAAAGATGGTGCTTTAGCTTGGTTAGGAGCAGAATATGCAGGTTACGATTTAAGTTTCTTATCCTTCATTATGTTTATTGCGACCATAGCAACTATGGTTCAATTGGTAGAAATAGTCGTTGAAAAATTTTCACCTGCATTATATAATTCATTAGGCATTTTCTTGCCACTTATTGCTGTAAACTGCGCCATTTTAGGAGGATCATTATTTATGCAATCGCGTGAGATTGAAACATTGGGATTGGCATTTAATTATGGCGTGAGCTCTGGTATCGGTTGGTTTTTGGCCATATTGGCCATTGCAGCCATTCGTGAAAAGATTAAATATTCAAACGTTCCGCCAGCATTAAGAGGATTGGGAATTACCTTTATTATAACAGGTTTAATGGCGATTGGTTTTATGAGTTTTGGCGGTATGTTAACTGGTGGTGATGATAATGCAAAAAAAGACGAAAAGGTGGCTGTAGAAAAAACTATAGATGTCAAAAAGGAAATAGCAAATAACACAAAAGTAGTTAAGTAAAATGATTTTAGCCGTAGGGACATTAGGAACAGTCATAGCTACCGTAGTAGCTTTTTTAGTAGTGACATTGTTATTAGTAATATTATTATTGGTTATAAAACAAAAATTATCGCCTTCTGGTCCAGTAAAGATTAGAATTAATGGCGAAAAGGAAATGGATGTAGCATCTGGAAGCAGTTTGTTAACAACTCTTGGAAATAATAAGATATTTTTACCTTCGGCATGTGGTGGTGGTGGCACCTGTTTGCAATGTGAGTGTCATGTGTTATCTGGCGGAGGTGAAGCCTTACCAACAGAAACACCTCATTTTACAAGAAAAGAACTGCAAGAGGGCATTCGTTTGGCATGCCAGGTCAAAGTAAAGCAAGACATGGAAATTACCATTCCTGAAGAAGTGTTTGGGATTAAAAAATGGGAAGCAACCGTTGTACGTAATTATAACGTAGCCTCTTTTATTAAGGAATTTGTAGTTGAAATTCCAGAAGATATGGGTTATAAAGCTGGAGGTTACATTCAAATTGAGATTCCACCATGTGTAGTTAAATATGCCGATTTTGATATTACAGCACATCCTGAGGAACATGAAACACCTGATAAATTTCAGGCAGAGTGGGATAAGTTCAAATTATGGCCTTTGGTAATGAAAAATACCGACACCGTTGAAAGAGCGTACTCTATGGCGTCTTACCCAGCTGAAGGTCGTGAAATTATGTTAAATGTACGTATTGCAACACCTCCGTTTGATCGTGCTAAAGGTGGTTGGATGAATGTTAATCCAGGTATTGCATCATCGTATATATTTAACCAAAAGCCAGGAGATAAGGTAACTATTTCTGGTCCTTATGGTGAATTTTTTATCAATGAGTCTGATGCAGAAATGTTATACGTTGGTGGTGGTGCAGGAATGGCGCCAATGCGATCTCATTTATATCATTTATTCAGAACGTTGAAAACAGGAAGAAAAGTTACCTATTGGTATGGTGGTCGATCTAAACGCGAATTATTTTACTTAGACCACTTTCATAAATTAGAAAAAGATTTTCCAAACTTTAAATTCTATTTAGCCCTGTCTGAGCCTATGCCAGAAGACAACTGGAAAGTAAAAGCTGATATTGACTCTCCTGGTGATGGTTTTGTTGGATTTATACATAACTGTGTTATAGAGAATTATTTGAACAAACATGAAAATCCTGAAGATATAGAATTGTATTTCTGCGGCCCCCCATTAATGAACAAAGCGGTTCAAAAAATGGGTGAGGACTTTGGAATTTCAGATGAAAACATTCGATTTGATGACTTTGGAGGATAGTTGAAATAGTCATTACCAGCAGCAAAGCAGCGTGGTAATCTATCTATAAAGTAGATTGCCACAGCAAATAATCTGTTAGCTATCGGGATGCTTCGAAATGACATTTCCATATAAAACTTAAAAAAACCATCACTTAACTTACTCCAATAGAACCTAATCAACTAACTTTATGGACGGCTTAAACATTATTCACGTTAAATATTAAAAAACGTTTCAATTCCTAACAAGTCAATCTACTATTACTTGTTTAGGCTTTGACTGATTCCATTGCCGTAATTTTTTTTGTGCTTTTAGCTCAACAAATTTGTAGGTGAAAGCAGAAGAACTAATTATTAAGGTCATTAATATAGTTATCCAAAGTAGATTATCCCAAAAAGCAGGCATTACACCTGGGTAGGTCGGAATAAAATACAGGTCTAACCACATCCAATAAAACATGAGCCAAAATAAATGTATTAAATAGATAGAATAGGATATATCGCCTAAAAAAACCAATGATTTTGTGTTCAATATTTTATATGGTAGCCCTTTGTTGAGTGAAGCGCAAAGAATGAATGCACCAAAAAAGGGAATAATCACAACATCATATACACCAAAATTGAGGATCGTTATCAAACACAAAAGCATGACATATAAAAACCAATTCTTTGACCAAATGGATTTCTTGTTTAAAAGTGACTTATAAGCTTGATACACTCCAATACCAATAGTAAATCCAAATATGCATCGCACTGTTCCTAAAGCAAAAATGGCATTTAGAGTATAATCGGGAACCTGAAAAGTAATAAATACCATCCCTAATAATGCTAATATGAAAGACATAATGGTATATCGATTAAACCCTTTGTTTAATAAGGGAATAAGTCCTATTGCAACAATATAAGTCCACCATTCTGCAGCAACCGACCAAGACGCCACATTCCAAGAATAATTATCAATAAGCCCACTGGTCTGCAGAAAAAGCAATTGAACAATAAAGTCTCTTATTGTGTTATACGGATTCCATTCAGCACTGGCATATGCTGGATATAATATATTAAGCCCAAGACTTTGTATAGCAAATAAGAGCATAATAAAAACATGTAAGGGATACAATCGACTAAAGCGAGCCCATAAATAGTTTTTAACGACACTTTTTGTACGGTTTTTTAATTTCTCTCCATATACGTGTGAAATAACAAAGCCACTTAGAATAAAGAAAAAATCAACCCAAAGGTATCCTTTAGTGATTATTTTTGAATTTACCTGATCTAGCAACCCGGGAAATCCATGAAATACTGAAAACGCTTGATAATGAAATAATACGACAAGCAAAGCGGCAATTCCCCTAAGTGGTGTAAGGGATGAAATGTAATTAACGGCTGGTTTCATTAGACCTAAAATGTTATTCTGGTTAAATTTTTGTTGACTGCAAAACGAAGTTAGTCAATTTTTCGTACAGTGTCACTTAGCTTATTTCAAAAAAAATCCAAAGTTCTTAGCTTCGGATTTTTCATATATCATTTTTAAGTGCAGTATTATTTTCCTCCTGGAGGGCAATAGGTTTTTAAAAAATTGGTGTATAAGGTTCTTAAATGCTCTGTAGTCCCTTCACCTTCTCTCATACTATGAGTGCGATTAGGATAGGCCATAAACTGAAATTGTTTGTTATATTTTACCAATTCATTTATTAACAGTTCAGCATTCTGATAATGTACATTATCATCTCCTGTTCCATGAATATACAAGAGGTTTCCTTCTAAATTTTTAGTATAGGCAATTGGAGAGCCTTTAATAAAATCGGCTTTATTCTCTTGTGGTAGGCCCATATAACGTTCTTGATAAATGTTATCATAAGTTAATTGATTGGCAATAGCCGCAACGGCAATTCCCGTTTTGTATATTTCTGGATACCTAAATAGCAAATTTAAAGTAGCTGAGCCTCCACCACTCCAGCCCCATACCGCAATACGGTCTGGGTCCACAAAATTCCATTTTAAAATTTCTTTGGCTGCCATGGCTTGGTCATGGATATTAATCTGTCCAATGTTTCTGTAAATACTTTTTCGCCAAGCACGTCCTTTAGGAGCCGGTGTGCCCCTATTATCGATTGAAATGTAAATATAACCGTCATCGGCCATACTACCCTTATAATTTCTATTTGAATCGGTGTCATAAGTATCCGTCACTGTGGCCTGACCAGGTTCGGTATATACAAAAAACACTACAGGGTATTTTTTTGATGGGTCAAAATGTGTTGGCTTTACCATCCACCCATCCATTTCAACTTGGTCTTCTGTTTTAATTTTAAAAAACTCAACATTAGGTTTTTGTTGAATTTTATCAAGGTTAGCCGCAATACTTTTGGTTGCGTCTAAGGGTTGTTGTTTTGGTACAGATATAAATTCCCAACTTGATTTGGTATAACTATTAGAAAACGAATGCTTTGCATATTGCCCGTTAGGTGCTATATCATAATCATGGGTTCCTTTTAAACCGTCAGATTCCCATAATTCCAACGTTCCTTTACCATTTAATTTGGTTCTATATAAATAATTTTGCGTGGCATTATCTGGTGACGCCATAAAATACACAAAGCCATTTTTAGGGTCTACGTATTTTAAATCAATAAAATCATAATCCCCTTTAGTTATTAGTTGTTCTTTTTTCCCTTCTAAAGACACATTGTATAAATGGCGCCAGCCATCTTTTTCTGTGACCCATAAAATGTTTTTTCCATTATTCAACCAATTAAAATTATTAGTAAAGTCAATGTTATATTCAACCAGTTCATTTCTGTAAATATCTACCCAAGCATCATCTTTTTCTTCATATATAACTTGTGAGTTACCTGTATGAGAGTCTGAAATAAACAATTTACTATCGTTTTGTTTTCTGTTTAATTGCTGAATTAACAACTGCCCATTTGACGGGATAAACTCCATACGAACCAAATAATGCTGACGGGGGTCTCCTGGAATAGTTATCCAAGTGGTTTTGGCATTATCAATAGTCACTACCCCAACTTTACAAGACGATGGGGTTTCACCCACTTTTGGATATTCAATAGGTATAATGCGAGAATAAATAGAATCGGTGTTATTAATCATATAAAACTTTTTGGTTTTACTGGCATCTATTTGCCAATAGGCTATTGATTTACTATCCGGACTCCAACGAAATCCGTCCCTACAAAAAAACTCTTCTTCATACGCCCAATCAAACGTTCCATTGATTAAAGTATCAGTGCCATCATTCGTTAAGGCTTTAATAGCACTCGATTCTAAATCCTCTACATACACATTATTTCCACTTACATAAGCCACCTTTTTCCCGTCTGGAGAAAACTTGGCAAACATAAGAGACGATTCCGGTAAGGTTTTACCTAATTGAACCAAATTTCCTGTGAACACATCTAACACCCAATAATCGCCTCGGGTATTTATTCTCCAAACTTTTTGGGTATTGGTAAATAATAATATTTTTTGTTCGTCTTTTGAAAACGTAAAATAATCAAGATTTAATGGTTGTAGTTTTCCTTTAGGTGTGAGTTGCTTTTTGGAAAGAAGGACGTTCACATCCTGAGAAGGCAATTTAAACTCTAATACGTTATCATTATTAATGGTATAGTAGGAATTGCCATCATTGGACCAATGAAGTGCTCCTTGTGGAAAAACATGCCATGAACATAAAAGAATAAGCCCGAAAAACAATACTGCTTTTAAACTTAATTTAAAACTAAAAATCTTTTTTAAAGTGTGCATATTTTGAATATAATTTATTTAAGTAATATTTAATTGAATGTCCAAATTTGTTATAAGACTGAAAATATAATAATTTTGTCATTCCAACAAAGGAGGAACCGCATTGGTTTTCAATAGATCCCTCATTTCGTTTCACTCCATTCTGAATGACAAAAATGGTATTATGAATGAATACGGACATTCAAAATATTTATTTTCTTTTTCACTAAAAGGGCTTAAATGTACTATTAAAATTCATTTTTAAACTTACTTTTTAATGGATTTAACAGAAAAACCGAATGAAGATTATTCAATATTCTCCTTGCGTAATCGCAATGCATACAAAACTAATCAAACCGAACCAAAACTTATTGCCAGTACACCACCACTATTAGGGTTAGTGTTAATTATACAATATAATTGAGGCCTTTTGATATTAGACTTTTTTGTTGCATGATTACAACCGTCTTTACAGCATGCTTTCATTATTTATTTTTAATATATTATGACTATCGGATTGATTACATATTCGTTTCCCATTTATGTGATATGGAGTTAGTTACAACCCTGTCGAACACAGAACTGAAGTGCTTTCTGTTAAA